>Ga0315319_10000722_pt1 | contig 10910 bp, 12 predicted proteins | sample M1500m3416metaG_FD_203463 | JGI IMG/M metagenome (GOLD analysis project Ga0315319, IMG submission 203463) | Ammonia-oxidizing marine archaeal communities from Monterey Bay, California, United States - M1 500m 3416 | ecosystem: Environmental > Aquatic > Marine > Intertidal zone | place: USA... | reverse complement strand
AAGCATCGACCAAAGCATAATGGCTAGACCTTGTGCAATGAAAAAATAGTGCAGATTCTCTTTTGAAATGATTTTACTGATTAAAAAAGGGCCTATCATTAAACCTAAGGCCCTGGTGGCGTTCATCCAGCCTATAGCAAGAGGTACGGCTATAAATTCTTTATACTGAAAATCTGCAAGCAGGGTGATGAGTGCATCAAAACTGGTAAGTCCAATGGCAGCGTGCAGTAAGATGAGGTGGAGTATCTTCTTGTGTGATATCAGGTAGGAAAATCCATCTTTAAGCATTTTCCAGTTTGAGTCAGCATATGCAATTTTTTCAAGTGATAATTTCAGACCAAGCAACAGCAGCACTGCAATGCTATATAAAATAGCATCTATGGCAAAAGCGGTATCAAAGCCCATAAAATGTGTAGCAACACCGCCAACTGCCATACCTAGAGCATAGCATAGTGACCAGATGATAGAGTGTATTTCATTGGTATTTTTAAGCATTTTTCCTTGCACTAGTTTAGGAAAGAGTGCCATTTCTGCGGAGAAGAGCATGGAGGCGGCTGAGGAACGAAGAAAGATAAGTATCATTAAAACCCAAACATATTCTAGAGAATTGATGAATATGAAACCAAGTGTCATAGATATTTCTACGGTTAAAAGTGTTAGCATAAGCTTTTTAAAGTCTATACGGTCTATGATTATACCAATGACAGGGGCAAGGACAACAGCTGGTAACATCGCCATAGCAGCAGTCATTGCGATAGTGATCTCATCGGCACCATAGGCTACTATCATGGAAAAAATGGCTACCTGCGAAAACCATGCACCAAAATAGGAGATAAATTGTATGAGTGAGAGTCTTCTTATGGCGGGGTGTCTAAGTGTTTCTAAATAGGTCATAATGGCTATGCATTACTTTCATCATGTAAACTATAGGGTATCTTCTTTTTTTCAAGTAACACTGTATATATGCCAAAAGCTTCAAATGCTTGTTTCTCACTGTAAGATGCAACGGAGATAGAAACTCTCCATCCATCAGGGTGCAACTTAGGCAAAGAGGAAAATTCCACTTCTTTTGGCATCTTCTCCATCGCCTCTATGAGTTCGTTCTCTTTGCACTGTGCTGTGAGGGTATGACGATAGTATATTTTTGGTTTTGGTATAAGCTTTGTGAGTATCTCTTTCACCATAGGGTGACTCATCTCAGGAAATCCAGGCATAAAGTAGTAGCGTTCATCTAAAGAAAAAGCAGGCATTTTATTGACAGGGTTGTCAAGGAGTTGAGCTCCTTTGGGAAGTTCTGCCATACGGATAGGGTGAGGATAGGCGTCGTCACCTAATTTTGTTTCTATGATTTGTTTTGCCTCTTGGTGCAAGTGTAGTTTTCCATCTTTTAATGCGATGGCTACACATTTCCTTGTATAGTCATCGGGAGTAGAACCGATGCCGCCAAAAGAAAAGAGCAGAGGGTTTTCCTGAGAAGCGATAAACTTGATGGTTTGAACGATAAGTGCAGGGTCATCTTCTATGATAAAAGAACCGGAGAGTTTATGCCCTTTTTTTGCTAAGGCTTGGGTGACAAAGTCGAAGTGTTTATCAACCCTTCGACGGTTAAGGATTTCTGTGCCGATAATAAGGAGAAAAAAACTAGGCTCAGACATTATATTCTCTTTTTTGTAAATTCTATCACCGCGAACGCCCTTGTGCCCCATTTGCGCTTTAGTAGCAGAGGTATCGGCATGTAGCGCCAGAAAAACGAAGCGATTCGAGAGCAGTGATGACTTTTATCTGCTTTTCTGGAAAAGCAGATAAAGAATAAGTATTATTCTTCGATGTAGTTTTTAAGTTTTCTACCTACTTTAGGGTGCTTGAGCTTTTTAATGGCAGAAGACTCTATCTGACGAACTCTTTCACGTGTCACGCTAAGCTCTTTACCTATCTCTTCGAGTGTTCTGTCACTCTCATCTTCAAGAAGACCAAAACGCATACGAATGACAGCTTTTTCTCTTTCGTTAAGTTGGTCAAGCACTTCATCTATCTGGTTATTAAGGTCGTCTTTGAGTACAACGTCAGTTGGGCTCAGTGTCGTCTTGTCTTCGATGAAGTCACCAAATCTACCATCATCTTCATCCCCTACAGGTGTTTCAAGACTTACAGGTTCTTTGGTGATTTTGATAACATTCTTCACTTTATCTACAGATAAACCTACTTCTTCAGCGATGGTGTCAAGATCCGGCTCTTTACCTGTCTCCTGAAGGTGTTTTCTAATGATTTTATTGATACGGTTAATCGTCTCTATCATGTGAATAGGGATACGAATCGTTCTTGCCTGGTCTGCAATGGCTCTTGAGATGGCTTGACGTATCCACCATGTTGCGTAAGTTGAAAATTTGTATCCTTTTTCATATTCAAATTTATCAACCGCTTTCATCAGGCCGATGTTTCCTTCCTGGATAAGGTCAAGGAATGGAAGCCCTCTGTTGGTATATCGTTTAGCGATAGAGACAACGAGTCTAAGGTTAGACTTTGCCATACGTGTTTTGGCTATTTCACTTTTGGCTTTACCTTGACGGATTTGCCCTAAGATCTCTTGGAGTTTCTCTTCAGAAAGATCAAATCCACCCTTACTTGCTTCTCTGGTCTCAAAAAGTTTTTTGATTTCTACATAAGTACTTACCATTGTAGTTTCTGGCACAGTATCGATGATGTCATCTTTGTCCATTTCAAGAATATTATCGAGTAGTTTGAGGTGGTTGGCTTTCAATGTGTCATTAAAAAGTGGAAGTTTATACTCTAAGCGTTTAAGCTCTTTGTCAAAACTGTCATCACTCTTAAGTGCAGTTTCCATCGCTTTAACAAGTTCATTGATGAGCTTGGATGTCGGTCCAAGGTTTAAAAGAGCAGCTTTGAGCAACTCTTTTTTAAATGCGATCTTAAGACGCTCATGGATAATCTTGACTTCATCATCTTCTGTTTCTAAAAATGCATCCAGCTCTTCTCGAGACTTCATCCACTCTTTTTTTGCTTTTTCAAGCTGCTTAAAGCTGTCTACAACTTGCTTAACCCTCTTGTCATCTTTAGGTGCACTTTCTTCTTTCTTTGCATCTTCAGAACCTTCTTTGTCTGTTTCTGTTTTCTCATCTTCAAAACTTTTGAAAAGTTCTTTTACGCGTCTTTCACGGTTCAACAAAGGTTCTTTATAGTTGATGATGTACCCTATAAGATAGGGAACGGAACAGATAGCATCGATGATGACATCTTCACCCTCTTCGATACGCATAGAGAGATCAACTTCTTCTTCTTTTGTAAGCAGGGGGATTTTCCCCATTTCGCGTAAGTACATTCTGACAGGGCTGTCTGAACGACTCCACTCAAGAAGTTCTTTGTCCTTCTGAAGATCAAACTCATCTTCTGTGCCGCCCTCCGCAAGTTTTTTTCTTGCATCCTCTCTTTTTTTCTTCTCTTTGGCTGTGAGAAGCTTTGCATGCTCTGAAGCAGAAACGACCTCTGCTTTAGTATCGGTAGCAAGTTTGTGGATTTTCTTTGCCTGTGCCGCTGTCGGCTGTTTGCTAAACTCTTTTGCGATGTTTTCAAATGTGACCACATCACCTTTTTTCTTAGCGTTAAATAACGTTTCTATATTTTTCATACTGTCTTTTGCTGCCATATAAAACCTTTGATCAGTGAGGTGAAATCCTCAGATATAATTAAGGTGGATTATACCGAAAATTTATTAGATTTTGGCACTGAATTTGTTAAATTTCATTTTTTTGGTTATAATCGCGAAAATTTTAGTCGTATCAATATCTAAAATGACTGAGCCTTTTTGGTGAACGGGTGAAGCTTTAGTGAGAGGAATTTGAAATGGGTTTTGCTTATTTTGAAGGAGACGCATAATAAGGATAATACTTTGCAGGGTAAAGTTTGGAAATTTGGTGATAATATCGATACTGATTTAATCATCGCAGCAAGATATCTTAATACAAGTGAGCCATCAGAATTGGCAAAATATGTGATGGAAGATGCAGACCCTGAGTTTGTTTCCAAAATGACAGCGGGTGACATTATTGTTGCTGGTGAAAACTTTGGTTGCGGTTCGAGTCGTGAACATGCTCCTATTGCTCTAAAGGCAGCAGGAGTGAGTGCAATTATTGCGCCTACATTTGCACGTATTTTTTACAGAAATGCCTTTAATATGGGACTTCCTATCTTTGAGCTTGCAGAGGCAGTGGAGATTAATGAAGGTGATGTGGTCAGGGTTGATATGGATGCAGGTGAGATTATAAATGTTTCTCAAGCTAAAACATACAAGTTCTCTCCTATCCCTGAGTTCATGCAAGAGTTGGTAGATACAGGCGGGCTTATAGCGTTTGCAAAAAAAGAGATAGCAGATAAAAAGAAATAGAGAACATTAAATAAACGTCTATAGAGCAAAGCTCAGCAGACTATGCTAACGCTGAATTTTTTCAGCAGAAAGCCCAAGCAATTAGTTGCTTATGAAAAAGGAAGATATATTATGAGTAAAAGTTATAAAATTGGTGTGATTAAGGGTGATGGGATCGGTCCTGAAATCATTGATGAAGCAATCAAAGTACTTGATTCAGTCTCTGTGGCACAAGGGTTTAACCTTAAGTATGAAGAGATGTTACTTGGCGGAGCTGCGATAGATGAAACAGGTGTACCATTACCAGAAGAGACTGTCCAGGGTGTTAAAAAATGTGATGCCGTTCTTTTTGGTGCTATTGGTGGAACAAAATGGGACACACTTGAGAGACATTTACGCCCAGAGACGGGACTTTTGGGACTTCGTAAAGAGATGGGAACATTTGCAAATCTTAGACCAGCGATGGTGTATGATGAGTTGGTAAATGCATCAAGTCTTAAGCCTGAAGTGATCCAGGGTGTAGACATTATGGTTGTACGTGAGCTAACTGGCGGTATTTACTTTGGTCAGCCAAGAGAACTCAATGAAGATGAAGCGTTTAATACGATGATTTACACAAGAGAAGAAGTAAAACGTATTGCTATCGTTGCTTTTGATATCGCTATGAAACGTGAAAAACGTATCTGTTCTGTCGATAAAGCAAATGTACTTGAGGTGAGTCAGTTTTGGAGAGAAATCGTTGAAGAAGTGGCTAAAGATTACCCAGAGGTAGAGCTTTCTCATATGTATGTAGATAATGCGGCAATGCAACTCATACGTGATCCTAAACAGTTTGATGTTATCTTGACTGGGAATATCTTTGGCGATATCCTTTCAGATGCTGCAAGCATGTTAAGCGGCTCTATCGGTCTTCTTCCAAGTGCCAGTACAGGTAAGGGTGTAGGGTTGTTTGAACCTATCCATGGTTCTGCACCAGACATCGCTGGTCAAGGTATCGCCAACCCCTTGGCGACTATCTCATCTGCAAGTATGATGCTTCGTTATGCCTTAGGTGAAAGTGAAGCGGCAGACAAGATAGATAATGCTATTAAAAAAGCATTGAGTGAAGGTTACCGTACAGGTGATATTGGCGACTATGATGCAAAAGAGATTTGTACATGTAGTGAAATGGGCGATATAATCGCTGACTATAGCAGTAAATAGGACGCGAAACGAACAAAGTCCGCTTTTGTCAAAGTGTAAAAACGTGCGTTTAGGCACCTTTTGAAGCTTTGATTGTTAACATTGGAATTCCTTTCGACTCGGCATTTAGTGCCTCACGTGCACAGTATTTTTGATGCCTGTCAGTAGGAAGCTTACGTAAGAGACTGCGTTCTTTATGTAGTCAGACTAAAAGGGGAATGAAATGCCCACTATCAAATCTTTTTCAAACTTTTTCTCCCAAACAGACCCTCGTATACTTCAAGATATTAAAACAGTTACTGATTATTTAACACAAAATTATAATGCCAAATGCTATGTCGTGGGTGGTGCTGTGCGTGACCGTATTTTGGGACGTGAGTGTAAAGACTATGATATCGAATGTTTTGGCATTGGTGTAGAAGATTTTGAGACGGCGATGGATCATTTGGGTGCGAAAGGGGTGGGCAAAAGTTTTTTTGTCTATAAGTATCATGATTTGGACATTTCGTTGCCCCGCACTGAGCAAAAAGTATCACCAGGGCATCGTGGTTTTGAAGTCTCTTTGGCTGTAGAAGAAAAAGAGGCATCAAAAAGACGGGATTTTACGATCAATGCTTTGATGTACGATATTCAAAATGAACAGATACGGGACTTTTGGAATGGTTTGGAAGATTTAGAGCATAAAATACTACGTGTTGTAGATGAAGGTTCATTTGTGGAGGACAGTTTGCGTGTATTGCGTGCCATGCAACTTGCTGCACGTTTTGGCTTTAAAGTAGAAGAAAAGAGCTGTAGACTTTGCCAAAGCATCGCTCTTGATGATTTGCCTAAGGAGCGCATTTTTATAGAATTTGAGAAAATGTTCATGGGTAGATATTTACACTATGGGCTTTATTATCTATCTGCACTTGGTATTTTTGAAAAACTTTTTGATGAGAATATGGAGAAAAAAACTTTTATCGTTTTAAGTAAACAACTGGAAGCAGCCCAAAGAAACTTTGTAGAGAAGCTAAGACCTTACTATTTCCTATTTATCTGCAGAGAGTACTTTGGGGTAGATATAAAAGCGCTATTAGATAGATTGGGCGCCCCCAATAGTTACTATAAAAAAGTAGCAACCCCAGCAACACCCACAAAGATCAGCATATCCTTCATAGCCAATCTATCGCTAAAAGAGGGCATAGCGGAATATGCAGGGAACTATCATCCAAATGTGATAGCTATGGCTCAGAAGTTAGATGTGTGGGACAAACCTTTTGACAGGGGAGTAACGCCTGAACAGTTGATGTCTGAAGGGTTTTTTGGTAAAGACCTGGGTGACGAGCTGGAGAGAAGAACACAAAGAAAGATAAACAAACTGAAAGAAAAATAGGTATAATTTACAACATTAATAGTAATTAGGGTTAATATGGGGAAAAAAGCAAGGGTTTTAATAGAGTGTGAAGATGCAAAAGGGCTGGTGTATAAGATTTCTAAAGTCTTTTATGACAGAGGTTTAAACATCGACAATAACCGTGAGTTTGTGGACAAAGAGCATGGAAGATTTTTTATGCGTACTGTAGCGTCAGGATCATTTGATGTCCAAGGGTTGCTGGATGAACTTAAGAGGGTTGTACCTGCCAATGCAGATATAAGAGTTATAGAACCTAAAGACAAAAAGATTATCCTTATGGTGACAAAAGAGTCTCATGCACTTGGTGACATTCTAATACGCCATGCTGACGGTGAACTTGGTGCACAGATAGAGTGCGTCATCGGGAATCATGATACACTTGAGAAGCTAGTACGTAAATTTGATATCCCTTTCTTTCATATCCCGGCAGATCTTATGACAAGAGAAGAGCATGAGGGGCATGTAATGAAGCTTATAAATGAATTTGAATTTGATTATATCGTTCTTGCCAAATATATGCGTATATTGACACCCGCTTTTGTAGGAGCTTATACACAAAAAATCATTAATATCCATCACTCCTTCCTCCCTGCGTTTATCGGCGCCAACCCCTATAAACAAGCTTTTGATAGAGGGGTAAAGATTATAGGAGCTACGGCGCACTATGTGACTGATGACTTGGATGAGGGACCGATTATCGCGCAAGATGTCATCCCTGTAAATCATCGTCTTTCATGGAGAGATATGCAAAGAGCAGGGCGTGATGGTGAAAAGATAGTCCTTTCACGTGCTTTGGCACTTGTGCTTCATGACAGAGTATTTGTCAATGGCAACAGAACGGTCATATTTTAAAAATAAGTTATATTCAATCACAGGTTAGTGTGTTTGTCATTGTGAATGACCTCGTAAGTGAAGCGATTCGGGAACAATGACGATTTTTTTGTTTCGTTTTTTAAAAATGAAAAGAGAAGCAATGTCACACGTTAGATAAATGGAAATAGGAGTAAATATATATGTTTAACATCGTTTTAGTAGAGCCACAAATACCTCAAAATACGGGTACGATAGGCAGACTTTGTGTCAATCTTGGTGCAACTTTGCACCTCATTAAACCAATAGGATTTGATATCGATGATAAAGCGGTAAAACGTGCAGGTCTTGATTATTGGAAAAATATTGACTTGGTTGTCTGGGAAAGTTTTGCTGACTTTTTGGCGGAACATCCCATAGGGGCCAACTCCTATATGGCAACCACAAAGACTGACAATCTTTACTTTAACGCGGAGTTTAAAAAAGGTGATTATATTTTATTTGGTTCAGAGACTAAAGGCATAGATGAAAAAGTGCTACTTGCACATCCTGATCGATGTATCACTATACCCATGGGTGGAGCAGGCAGAAGTCTGAATCTTGGTGTGAGTGTCGGGGTGGTCATCTATGATGCGCTCCGTCAAAACTATGAAGGCTTCGAGAAGATCACTATAGCCAATACTTTGGAAAATTAATATGTCATTTGGCGATATTCTTTATATACTTGCTATGTTCTTATTTGTCTTTATTACATTTGGAATTGTGAAAAATTATTATAAATGTAAATTTGATGATGAGGGTAGACGTATTGATATGCAAGATGATGATAGTGGGTTACACTAACGTTTGTTGTGAGCAATCGTTTTCTGCTCACGGTAAATGATTGCGTTCCTCATACCGGCTATACATTTTTCTAAGTAATTTTACTATCAATAGCAGACAATAAGTATGTATTTGTCCGGGTTGTGCTCTCATTGAACAAGACATGAGTATTTAGATCTCGCTTGTGTCCAGCCTTGTTTCGCAGTGCTGTAGCTTGTTTTGTAGTATCTCCGTCTTTTCCTGCCCGAGTCCAGAGCTTTAACATCTTTTAAACTTTTATTAAATGACTATTTAGATGAGGCTTTCGGCCCACAAAGTGAGCTGAACTTGGGAAAGTTGGCCGCTTGTACGGTTGACTTCATGGCCTTTTTTAAAGGCGATGATGGTAGGAAGCCCGCTAACCCCATACTTTTTGGCGACCTGCTGGTATGTATCGGCATTGATCTTGAGAAATCTCACTTTTAAAGGAAAGCCGAGAGCCGCATCTTCGTAGTCATCATACATTGCCATACAGGGGCCACAAACAGGTGAATAGAAGTCAACCAGTACCGGTATATCATTTTCAATGATATGGGTTGTGCAACTCTCATCGGATACCTCGATCGGAAAGGGATCATCTAGGTCTGCTTGGCATTGTGAGCAGGAAATAGAGTTATTTCCGACTTCAATTTTGATGCTGTTGACGCTGTTGCACTCCGGGCATACGATCTTGAGGGTTTCCATGATTAGCCTTTGGACAAAATATGCAGGAAGTATACACTTTTCTTGGAAAAAAACAGGGATTGGCTGACTAAAATTTTTAAATGGAGTCAGGCCTCCCCATTCTTTTACTGGAGAGGGGGACCCCTATAGTTGAAGGTATTAATGAATATTGATGTAGACTTTTACAAAAAAGGATATGAATGGACATGAATATGCATATGGAAACGATCAATTTAGTGAAGTCATTGAAAGGTACCTATAAAAAAGCAGATAGAGAGATGGTAGTAAGGGTGGTTAATGAGTACAAGGAAAAGAATAACTGTAGCTATAGGGATGCATACGACAAGACAGTTGAGGGAAATCCATCATTCTCAACATATACCTTATGGAGACGTAAATTAGCAACCAAAAACAACTAAATGCAGTATTTGAAACATAACGTTTGTCGTGAGCAGTGCTAAGCCGCTTGCGGGTTAGTATAGCGCTCCTCTGCCTGTTATCCTGCTTATTCAGCCTTGCACGGTTTTTTGATGTCTTGATTCTCTGTCCTTGTCAAATGAATAGAATATTCTTTGGCTTCTGTATCATCTGATTATACCCTTACAAATGAATCTTCAGGGGTGTGTTTTTTCAGATTTTCCTACTGTACTCCTTGGTATGCTTAAAGCTAACTCCCTTAAATTCTATCTTGGACAACTTGTCTTTCAGTTCTTTATTAATGATGATTAGGCCTGGAATATTATGAAACCTAAATAGGTTTAATCCAGCTGTTTTACTGTGATCTATTGAGAATTTTGTAATGACTGTTCGTCCAGCAGCACTTTCCTTCAGTTGACTATTATCAAGGTCGATACAAGATAGTATGCCTATAACTATGGCTAACCAATACTCGGCTAAAACCTCTTTTGTTTCTGAATCAATGATATGTACTGGATAATAATCAATATTAGTAACACCCAATTGATCTAGTGCCAACTTCATTTTATCAGAAAATAAAGGAACACCTGGATTAATGATATCTGTGTAAACCACCTCTTCATCTTCATCGATTTCAGCGGGTATCTTAATGGGCAGTTCATCAAAATTTGGTTTCTTTCCCATAATCGATTCTATAAGATCTATTTCGTCTGGAAGATCCAAAAAGGGTGCATTGCGATTAGGGGAGACTTCATCAAAAATATAATATTCCATAAATCACCTTTTTTATTATGATTGACAGTATACCAAGTGCATATCTAAGTAAGATTTAGGTTTCGTATAAAGTTACCTGCGATATTTTTACTTCTTGCAAGAAACTGTTGCGCTAATGCAGGTTCATAAATGGTATTAAGCGTTTCAAAAAAGAGCTTTAGCCATCGCTCAAATGCTTTTATGCTCAACCTGTCTGCAAACTCAATATGAGGAGCAAATGGGCTACTGTTATACTCGGACTCCCCTAATGCAATAGCAGCCCAAAAATTCGTAAGTAGCTGGATATGTGCTTGCCACTTTTCACCTTTCAAATCTTTACCCAGGATATCTATAAATATTGGTCCAATTAAATCATCTTTTACAACTTTTGCATAAAACTTAATAACTAATTTATTTAAATTTTCTTTGCTTACTTTATTCTCTGGCATGTCG
>Ga0315319_10000718_pt1 | contig 10927 bp, 3 predicted proteins | sample M1500m3416metaG_FD_203463 | JGI IMG/M metagenome (GOLD analysis project Ga0315319, IMG submission 203463) | Ammonia-oxidizing marine archaeal communities from Monterey Bay, California, United States - M1 500m 3416 | ecosystem: Environmental > Aquatic > Marine > Intertidal zone | place: USA... | reverse complement strand
CCAGGCGCGCCATGACCTTGATCCGCGACACCAGCAAAGCGGCCAGCTCACGCTTGGGTTCAAGCACCTCACGCAGAATGCCGTCCACGCGAAAACGCACCACCAGGCGTTTCTCAAAGGTTTCCAGGTGGATATCTGAAGCGTTTTCCTTGATCGCCTCGCCGAGGATGGCGTTGATCAGGCGGATGATCGGCGCATCGTCTTCCTGCTCCAGCAGGTCTTCGGTTTCCGGCACCTGCTCGGCCAAGGCGGCTAAATCCAAGCTGCCGCCGATGTCCTCAGCCAGCTGCATGGAGGCCGAGTCATGCTGGTAGGCCTTGCCCAGCGCCATCTCGAAAGCCTCAAGCGAGAGCGCCTGGAGCGGTAACTGCGCGCCGGCGAAACGCTGCGCTTCGGCCAATGCCACCAATTCGGCGCCCGGGCGATAAGCCAGGCTCACCGCACCTTCAGCTGTCAGCAGCACCACACCATGGCGACGGGCAAAACTAAAAGGTAAGCGTCGCACCTGAGCAGGTGGAGCCTGTATCACATCCATTTCAACAAGCTCAGCGAATGGGGCACACAGAGTGCCCGAGACAAAAGGGACCCATTAATTAGCGAACATAATATGGCTCTAGCACTCAATAGCCAGCAGTAATGGCCCGATTAAGGTAACTGGCAATATCGAATGCCTCATCCTTGTTCAACATTCCGGCCCATCCCTGCATGCGTCCCTGGCCATTGAGAATAATCTCAGTGACGTCATTTACACTACCGGACTGCTCAGCAGTCAAGTCAGGCACGCCGCCAAGAGCATCGGCCAAACCTCCCCCTCGCCCATCCGCGCCATGACATAACACACAATCGCGCTCATAAAGCTGCTTACCACGCTGAACATCAGCCACAACAGGCTCCTGTATGGCCGAGCCATCATCGCACCCGGTCAACAGGAGTAAGCATATACCGGCAGACATGAACTTCACGGCTGAATCCACGCTTGCCGCAACGCAGCGGCTAACTGTGCATTCTGCTGAGCGCTACGAGTGTTAGGGTCTGACGGGAAACCCGCCATATATTGCTCCAGTGCTGCAGCATTATTAGCCGGTAGAACCAGTCCATTTACGAACTCAATTTTTTCAACTCGATTCTGCTCTGAGCCATAAACTCCGGCTAAAACGACCACATCGTTTGTACCCACAAAAGACACATGCAAGTCATCACCCACACGCTTAAGCCAAACACGCTCGGGACCAAAAGGCGCATCTAGAACAAGGCGATCAACATCCTCCGGAGTACCCAGATCAAGGACATGATCCTTACCGTCACCTAATGCGAAGACATAGGTATCGTTACCCGAACCGCCATACAACTGGTCATTGCCACGGCCACCGACCAGCACGTCATTGCCTACCGACCCACGAACCTGATCATTGCCGCCACCAGCCTCGATGCGGGCAATATTGCGCAGTTCAACCTCAATGAAGTCCAAGGTGTTTGCTTCGCCATCGCCACGGATGACATTGACGCCAGCGCCACCATCGATCAACTCAAGGCCACGCTCAACGTTCATCGCTTTCAGGCCTATGACAGTATCGCCATCGTCACCCAGAACGCGGTCGTAACCTGTACCGCCATCAACCAAGTCAAAACCGTTATCAGTGCCGATAAAGCGGAAAGTATCGTCACCCGCCATCCCGTAAACCGTGTCATCACCTTTGCCGCCAACGATGACATCGGCATCGGATGATCCGCCAAAGGTGTCATTGCCATCACCCAAGTTTATTTCATTGATCCCGACTAAACGTGTATCGCGGAAATCAAAACTGTCATTACCTGCGCTTCCTAGGATGCGATTAAAGCCACCGTCACCATCGATCAACTCGACTCGCGATTCGCCGCCGAAGCCCTTCAGAGCGAAGTCATCGTCACCGGGGCCACCCTTAATGCCATCACTACCATCGCCGCCATTGACTATGTCAAAGCCGTTATTCTTACCCAGCATCAGGAAAGTATCGTCACCGCCCACGCCATACAAAATGTCATCGCCGGGGCCGCCTTGAATCACATCATTGCCCTGCGAACCCGCAATCGTGTCATTGCCAGCAAGCCCATCGATACGCGAAATATTACTAATGGTCGTTTCACGGAAATCCAACGCATTATCAACATCGTCGCCTGCCAGATAATTCAGACCAGCACCGCCATCAATCAACTCCACACCCATCTCGGCGTTATAGAGCTTGAGGCGAATCCAATCATCACCTTCGCCGCCCAGGATACGGTCACTACCGGCACCACCGGAGACAGCGTTAACGCCCTGATCACCGTCGAACAGGAAAGAATCATTGCCGCCATTACCAAACAGTTGGTCATTACCGGCACCGCCACGGATCACATCATCACCCTGGCTGCCATAGATAACGTCATCACCTGCCAAGCCATCAATCAGCTCAATATTCAGCAACTCAGTATCGGTAAAGTTCAGCGCATCATTGCCTGACGTACCCTCAATACGGTTCTTGCCAGCACGGCCATCAATCAACTCCACACGCCACTCATCAATAAACTGATGCAGACGAATCACATCATCACCATCGGCGCCCAGTACGCGGTCATAACCTGCGCCGCCATTGAACACGTCATAGTGAATATCTTCACCGGTCACGATCATGGAATCATTTCCATCACCGCCCAGCAGCACATCCATACCAAGGCCGCCGATCAAGATGTCATCGCCCTTGCCACCGGAAATCCAGTCGTCACCCGCACCGCCCGAAATAATGTCCGGGCCATCGCTACCGACCAGGGTGTCATTTGCATCTCCACCTTCAGTAACTGGGGCTGTTGCGCCAGGTTCAACCGCCCAATGCAGACGCTGGAACTGCACCGGCTGATTCGCTGGCTGACGCAGCACAAGGGTGTCAGAGCTTTGGCTGCGAATGCCATTCAGCACCCGGCTGAAACGTACCGGGTTAGTACCATTCAGACTGACGCCTGAGCCCTGTACAGAGGCCGTGGCCGTCGCATCAAGCAACGCTACACCCGTATTGAGCAGCTCCGGGCGCAGGCTGATATCGACCATACCGTCGCCATCCACCGCACCACGAGCGACTACTTGATAGTTACAGATGAATAGCGTCTGGCCTTCTACCTCATTGTCCAGGGTGGTCAGTACAACATCCTGCGGGTCCAGTCCCTCAAAGCTCGGGTCGCTGCTGTGCATCGGCAATAGCTGCAAGCCAACCGCCTGCGAGCCGTCAATCGCGCAATCGTCAACGCCCTGCAAACGAATACGCTGTGGCGTTTGCCAGTTCTCAGCGGTGAAGTACAGGTACGGCGGCTCATTCAGCAGACGCGCCTCGGCCGTGTTATCGAGCGCCAGATTGAGGGTCACGCTGTTACCCGGCTGCGGACCACGGCTCAGGCTCACTTCAATCTCAGCCACGGCTTCACCGTACTCGTCCAGCTCCAGGGTGGTCACAGGCGTTACCCGCACCTCAGGAGTAGGTGATTGCACGATAACGCTGCAGCAGGACTGCGCCCACACTTCACTCGTGGCATCGCGAATCAGCGCCTTGATCTGATAAGCACCCGGTTCAACACCCGCCAGCGACCATTCGAAGCGATCACCATCGCCATCGGTGTCTTCGGCCAAGCCAGAGGCAATCAGCAGGTCATTGGCATACAGATCAATGGTCGCGGCGCTGTCCGGGTCAGTATCTGTCCACTGAATGGTTACAGTACCGCCACTTAAGGTCAGCTCTTCGCTCGGTTGGACAACGCTCAAGGTTGGCGCGTCATCAACACCGTTTTCGTTAACAAAGAAGCGCAATTCCTCGCTCCAGGCCGAATACAGCCCGCTCGAATCCAGCGCACGTACACGCCAGCGGTACCAGCTGTTATCCGCCAGGGTCAGGCTTGGAGCCCAATGCACCTCACTCACTACCTGGCTGGCCAGGGGCTGCTCACCCGCCCCGCTGTAGAGTTCAAACTCATAGCTGACGGAGTCGCCATCTGGGTCCTGCACCGGGTGTATCGACAGACGCGGGTTAATGACTTCAACCCAGGCGCCCATCGCCGGGTTGTCGGCTACCGGTAACGGTGGCGACTCCTGGAACTGGTTAACCTGGAAGCTGCCAACCAGCCAATCCGACTCCTGCTCACCATCGCTGGCGCGCGCACGCCAGTAATACACACGGTTCTCTTGCAGAGCCTGCGGTACTTGCCACTGGATACCTTCAGTGCCAGCACTGAACCAATCGGAATCAAGCTTATCGGCACCATCAAAACGCTCGTTGTCATCCAGCTGGATGCGATAACGCAGCGGCTGGCGCTCAGGGTCGATGGCCGCATCCAAGCGCAGCAGCACGCCTTCACTTTCGGCAATCCGCTGGTACTGTAACGGCCATGCCAGCACGGGGGCGCTAGGGGCTTTGTTGCTCAGGCTAACGCCGAACAGGCTCGGCTCGCTGGCCATTACCGCACCATTGCCGTCACGGGCCTCGACCAACCAGAAGTAGAAACGATCCTCGTCCAGCACCACGGGCGACTGCCAGCTGGTTACACCATCAGCACCGGGCAACAAACCACTGACTTCGGCCAAAGGCTGGCTGAAATCATCGTCGTCCTCACCAAACACACGCACACGGTAAGTCAGCGGGTCTTCATCCACATCCAAGCTGTTATTGAAACGGAATAGCGGCTGGGTGGCAGCCACCAACCCCATAGGCGTTGGGCTGATCAGTACCGGAGCGGTGGGGGCGTCGTTGGCCGTATTGATAAAGAAGCGACCGTTAAGCCACTCACTGCTGCCCTTGTCATTACTGACCTTGACCCGCCAGTAGTAGCGACGGTTGTCGTGCAGGTCTGCATCCGGCTCCAGCTGGTCAGCCTTGACCACCCACTCGGTGCTGTTGCTGCCGGGGCTGATTGCCGCCGATTTAGCCAGCAACTGGCTCATTGCCTCATCGGCATAGAGTTCAAACCAGTAATTCAGACCACTGGCTTGGGTCGGGCTGTTGGTGACGCGCAGCGCCGGATACACATCCGCCACCTGCGCATTGTCCGCGGGGCTCAACAGCTGCGGTGGCAACGGCGTGGCATCCGCCACCTTGGGGTCGGTGCGGTTAGTAAACTCATCCAGATCGGACACACCGTCACCGTCGAAGTCACCGGCGCCATCGCGGTCCAGATTACCGAACTGCTCCAACTCCCACGCGTCGTCCATGCCATCGCCATCGCTGTCGCCCTGGCGGAACACCTGAATACCGACCGGCAGGCTGGTTTCCAGCAGGCCGTCGCTGGCCTTGAAGTTGACTACATAGCGGCCCGCTTGGCCCTGCAAGGGTGCCCAGTTAAAGATGCCATTGCCTTTGCCTTCGTCTTTGAAGGTGGCACCGGTTGGTAGACCTTCTACTGTCAATTTCGGCACGGTGCCATTGGGGTCACTGGCACGCACTAAAAAGCCCAACTGACCGCCTTCATGCACACTGCGGTCCATCACATGCATAAATACCGGCGCTTTCGGCTCCTGGCTCAGTTCGCCGAACTCAACGCTGTACTCGCTATCTGCCTGAGTATCAAACAGGTTGAGGTAATAGTTAAAGCTGCGGCCGTTCTCGCCACGCTCCTTACTCAACCAGGCGTTATGCGGCGACAAGGCCATGCCGTTGCTGCGCACTACACGCTGCAGGCCTTTGCTGCCCTGGTAAGGATCGGCCACACGCACATAACCGAAACCCGGCTGCGCGCTGACAGTCAAGGTACGCAGGGTGGAGCTGCCGCTCAGGCTGCCATTCAGACGCTTAACTGGGGTGCAATCCATGCAAGGGGCATTGTCGGCCTGGCCGGTGCTATCGGATTCGAACACATAGAGTTCATCACCAAACATGGCCAGAAAATCGCGATTACGGTCACGGGTTGGCAGGTCGACCAGCACATCGCGCAGCAAGAAGTGCGCATTGGTAGCATCCAGCAACGAAGTCAGGCGCCCACCCAGTTCATCGGGGTGGGTAAACGAGGCGCTGAAATCGATAAATTTTCCGGACAGGGTACTTTCCATCAGCCAGCGGCCATTACGGTTCTTGCCGGGCGCGATCTGGCCGAAATCCAGCAACAGCGTGGGGGCCGCCGGTGCTTCGTCGACAAAACTTTGGGTGATGCGGAAGTTGATCGCCAGGCCCAGCTCGTTACCAATAATGCGCGGCTGCGCCGACTCCAGCTTGACGTTTTTCACCTCGCCACGCCCGCTATTGCGGATGCGCACGCCCAGCGTATAAGGCTCGGGGGCTTCGATTGCTGGGGTAAAGGCATCGTCGGCGATCACCTCCTTGGTCAGGAAGTAATCCAGGGTCAATTTCGGTTGGGGTTTAACCGTGATGGTGTCGGGGGTCACCGTCAGCGATTCAACCTTGCCGCCGGCGTTATAGCTTAGGGCCGCACCGACGTTATAGCGCTTGCCTGCCAAGCCATCGCCTGCCGCACCAGCTGTGGGGATAATCAGCCAACGCAATACGCCGCTGGCCTTGGCCGGTACCTGGCCATGGGTTACCGCGCCCTCGGCGCCGGACTGCACATTGTTGACGTTCTGCGTGTCATCCAGGCGGATAAAGAACGCCGCATCGGTCGCATCCGGGTCGGAGCTGGCCTTGACCACATTGCCCTGATCGTCCTCGAACAACACCTGGATCTGCAGTTCATCCAGGGCAATGGTGTCCAGCCCATTGTTGATGCGCATGGTGGCCTCAAAGGCCTGGCGCTCGAAGCTCAGCTCCTGGGCAATTTCAATTAACACCACCGCGCAGAGCTGCTCGTCTGCCCAGGCACCCACAGTCCAGAGTGCCAGCAAACCGGCCATCCATTGCTTAAACATCATTCCCCCAACTCCCCGAAAGCAGGCAAAAAGCCCGCGAATATACAACCCATAATGTATCGATCAAACGTAGGGCGGGTTAGCCGAAGGCGTAACCTGCCAAGTCATTTCCGTCGCGCCGCATATTCAAAGCGAACGTGGCGATGCCCATAAATCCAAAAAGCAACACCATTTAAATACGGCGTACAAGCAAGTAATGCGGTGGCCGCACGATCAATCGGCGCGGGTCAATAGCCGTCCCCACCTGGCTTCGCCAACCACTGACATTTAATATCGGAACATTCAATTACCCAGTGAGATGATTCAAAATCAATTTCATGCAAAACCCCGCCACACGCAGAAACTCTCACCTCATCATAAAGCCAATCCCCATGACTATTAGATTGAGTAGACAGGCTGTAATTAGAGACATCGACATAATCAATCTTTATATAACCATCATGATAAGCGCCAAGAAGTTCCACAGAAATTTGCGTCCTCCTTACCTCCGAACGAACCCCACTAAAATCCTCGTAAATCTTAAAAGACTCCACCCACGAGTCATGGGGACATCGATGATCATTGGGATTATAATGCCACTCAGCTGTAGCAAACGCGTATGCAGAAGGCGGATAAATACTCTTATTTTCATGCAAGTACTCGCGATATTTTATCCACTCAAAATCAATATCGCGATCATTCAAAAGAAGACGATCCTTTGCAAGAATAAACATTCTTTCACCTTTATATACACTCAGGACAACTTCCGGCATCTCGAGCTTCAATATATGCTTGCAGCGCCATATCAAGAATCATTAAAGGTCCCATACCTCTAACAACCATACCCCCTCCAGCATTACCTCCAAATCGCGGCCCTTTTATATTAGCCTGGCCTTTGGGTGGCAACATATTTCGCGCCCTAGCCTGATCTGCCGCATGCCCTCTGACAGCATTGCAGACCTCGCTCGGAACCCCCGGAGGAGGGCCTTTGTGTCCATGTTTATTAATCCATTCACCATTCGCCCCCATTACTCCAGCCTCTCTACCCTTGGGGTCATACACATGAATTTCAAACGATGAATTACCGCCGTAATTAAATGAATCCACACGCCCCGTATATCCTTTTGGTAAATTTATAGGGGATAACCCTATAATATCTGCGAAAACTAAAGGACCAGCCAAACCATAGAGATAAGAGTTCAATCCACCCGACAACCCAATCGGATCACTCTGCATATAGCGTCCGAGTTGCGGGTCGTAGTCACGAAAGTAGTTCTGATATAAACCCGTCTCCTGATCAAAGTACTGCCCCGGAAAACGCAGCGCATTATCAACGGTATTAAGCGTTACTTGCGCTTCACCAAACGCCTGTGACTTGGCCCGCCACGTCACTTCACCACTCTTCTCAAACGCCACTTCCGGCGTACCCAGATGGCTGGTGCCAAAGTAACTCACCGCCCACGCTTGGGTGTCATTACGCTTGGCCCGAGTAAACAGCGGCTGACTCATCCAGGGTTTGGTCGGGTCGTAAGCGTATTCCTGCTTAAGCTGGCCCTGGGCGTCGTATTCGCCGACCAGCCCTTCTTCGCTATAGAGGAAGTAGGTCGCTTGATTACTCGCCAGCAATGTCTTGCTGATACGTTGGCCCAGCGGGTTGTAGGCGTATTTGACCAACGGCTGACCGTTCTTCTGCACTTCAACCAGGCGCTCGCGGCTGTCGTACTGGTAGCGCCAGTGGTCGATGGCGCCGCTCTGAATCAGGCTGCCGTTCTCTTGCAGCGCGCCCTTTTCAATCAGGTGGCCGTCAGCGTTGTAGCGGTAGCCGATGCCCTCATGATTGACCAGTTGGTTATGGGCGTTGTATTGCCACTGGCTGATGTCCAGTTCGGCTTTGCTGAGTTTTTCATCCAATCGATTGCCCACGCCGTCGTAGGCGTAGGCTTCGTTGCTTCTTGAGTCACCCTCCGGGTACTTCGCTTCGGTCAAGCGGTAGAGCTTGTCGTAGCCGTAATCCGCCTTGCCGTCCTGGCCGGCGATGGCGGTGATATTGCCCACGGCATCGTATTGGTAGCTGTGGCTCTGGATTGGGTTACCTGCTGGGTCTTTCAGGTCGCGGCTGCTGTAGCGCAGCAGGCCGTCATGCACGACCTGCAGGCTGCTACCGCCCGGATACAGAATATTCTGCGGCTGCAGCCAGTTGAAGTTCTGCAGGCTGATGCTGCCCTCCCCCGGAATGCTCAGACCATTAAGCTGGCCATGGGCGCTGTAGCTGTAGCTATAGGTCTGCTGCTCGGCGTTGCTGTACGTGGCTTTGCGGCCATTGGCGTCGTAGCTGTAGCCGATGGTTTTACTAAAGACGGGAGTCGCGGTTTTGTAGGTAACGGTGACTTCGGTGACCCGACCCAGCACGTCATGCTGGTAAACCGCCTTGCTCTCTTCGTCCTCGTAGCTTTGCAGACGGTTGAGTTCGCTATAGCTGTAAGCGGTGGTGCGCTCCGCCAAGCCCACCTCGGCTTGTGCAGCATTGCTAAAGTGACGGGTCTGAATCAGGCGATTAGCAGCGTCGTACTGGTACTGGCTCACGCGGCCATCCGGCGTAATGGTTTGCGTAAGGTTACCGACGGCGTCGTAGCGATAACGGCGCTCGGTGCGTGAGGTATTGCTGTCACCCGGCTTGATTTCAGCAATCACCGCATCGCGGGCATCGTAGCTGAACTGGGTAACGCGGCCGGCCGGGTCGGTGACGCGGATCAGGTTGCCACGCGCATCGTAGGCAAACTGAGTGATGCCGCCTTCGGCGTCAGTGCTGCCGATAAGGCGGCCCAAAGCATCATAGCTATTGCCAGTAGGGTTATTGGCCGCATCGAGGTGTTGCTCGAGCAGGCCATCCGCTAAATAGCGGTACTGGTCGGTTTGGCTCTTAGCCGTACCGCCTTCGCTGTATTCGCGGGTCTCGCTTTTGATCTGCTCACGGCTGTCGTACTGGTAGCGTTCTTGATAGGTCGGGTAGTCGATAGCGCTTAGACGCTCTTTGTCGTACTGGTACTGGATGGCATTGCCATTAGCATCGTTCTGCTTAAGCAAACGACCACGGGCATCGTATTGGCGCTCACTCTTATTGCCCAGCGGATCAATCACCGCGACCAGGCGCTGGTTGGCGTCGTATTCGAACTGGACTTTGGCGCTGGCCGCGTCGGTGATACTGATCGGCAAGCCGGCGGCGTTGTATGCGGTAAGCATTTCGGCGCCGTTGGGGGCGTTGGTCTGGGTGCGCTGACCCAACTTATCGTACTGGTAGGTGACCGTTTGATTCAGCGGTGTGGTCAGGCTGGTGAGATTACCCACCGCGTCATAGGTGCTGGTCCAGACGTTGCTCAGGGCATTGGTCAGGGTCAGTACATTGCCCAGTGCGTCATGGGTGTAGAGCGTTTCATGGCTAAGCGGGTCGATGACTTTAGTGCGGTTGCCTTTGCCGTCGTACTGGTACTGCCACTTGGCTGCCGGGGTGGTGCCGCTGGCAGGATTGTTCTGCTCAGCCAGTTGGCCCAGGGCGTTATAGACGTAGGTGGTGGTGCTGGCGACAGGCGTACCGGCGGCGGCGATCAGCTCGATCACATTGCCTTTACCGTCATAGCGGTACTGGGTCTTGATGCCCCGCTCGTTGATGCGTTCGCTGATCTTATTGGTCGCCGGGTCGTAGCTGTTTTTGATCTCGCTGCCATCGGCGTATTGGATGCGGGTGACTTGGCTGAACTTGTTGTACTCGGTGGTGGTGCGATTGCCTTGGGCGTCCTGCTCGATCATCTGCGCCACATAGGGCGATGGCGCACGGCCCTGGCGCTGGGAGATTTCACGGGTCACCGCCAGGCTGCGGCCGGTGATACGGTAGGCTTCGGCGATTTTACTGACATCACTGGAGCGGTCGGAGAGCAGGTAGCTGCGGGTCAGCAGGGTTTCGCCGGCCTCTTGTAGGCGCACCAGTTGGCCCAGGCGGTCGTACCACTTTTCTTTAACCAGGCCGGACTGATCGCTCTGGCGTACGTAGAACTCTTCTGTGTTCTGCTCATAGCCATAGCTGTATTTGATCCAGCGACCGTC
>Ga0315319_10000716_pt1 | contig 10934 bp, 14 predicted proteins | sample M1500m3416metaG_FD_203463 | JGI IMG/M metagenome (GOLD analysis project Ga0315319, IMG submission 203463) | Ammonia-oxidizing marine archaeal communities from Monterey Bay, California, United States - M1 500m 3416 | ecosystem: Environmental > Aquatic > Marine > Intertidal zone | place: USA... | reverse complement strand
CTGCGACGTATCCGTCCATACCGTCATCAACACTTTGTGCGAATGCTTGTGACATTGCACCAGTTGCTGTGATAGATACTGCGGCTACAAGTAATAGAGCATACTTGTAGTTTCTAGAATTCATTAATTTTTAACCAAATTGAATATTATTAAAGGGTTGAAGATGTTAAAATCTTTCAAAAAGTAAATTATTATATTCTAGTATATTATGATAGTAACATAAAATATGAATATTATGTTAAAAGTGAGAACAAATGAAGCCTAAATCAAATCCAAAATTAGCAATTTTTGACACATTCAAAACTAGAGACAAAGATTTGACAGGAGAAGCAAAAAGGCAAAGATCGATCATTGCAATTCTTGGGAGTAGTGCTAATCCAGCTGAGCGAACAAGGACTGGAATTTCTCAAAAAATAGCAGAAAAACAAGAAATCACCTGGAAGAATATCTATTCAGGGATATTCAGAGATCTAGATGAGATCTTACTACCTATGGGAATAGCAGAAGAAGCTGGAAGATTACCATTAAAGAGAGGTCCAAAAGCACTTCAAGAAAAAGGAATTCCATATTATCATTTAACAAAAAAAGGGATCCTAGTAGGTTTAGCGATCAATGGGATTGAAACAATGAGATCGCAATTAAAAGAATTTTTTTCAAAATCTGATCCAATAGAAAAAGAATTTGAGAAAATTTTAACTAAGTTTATGACTACTAGCCCAATTTTTACATATTCAATTTTCCAGAAATATGTAAAAGCATTTTGTGAAGATAAAATTAATGAATTACTTCCTTTTGATCTCTCAAAATTAAAAGATATTTCAGATGAAAATCTAATTATTCAAAAAGAGATTCTTTTAGCCTTTGTAAAACTGTCAAGTCAAGAAAAAAAAGATGTGGCAGTATTTTTAAAGAAAATTGCATAAGAAATTGTCCTAATAACGATCGCCAAACATTAAAATCAGTTAATCATTGAGATTGATCAAAATGAGTGCTTCAAAAAATGTCTATGCATCTGTTAAATCATATAGTAAAAGGGGGAAATTATTAAAAAAAGAGGATTTCCAGACTTTAGCAGAATCAAGAGATCTTGATGAATTAATGACTCGTATTAAAAATACAGTTTATGCAGATGCAGTTGTTGGAGTAGAGAAACCATATACGTCTCAAAACATCGAATCTGCATTAAGAAGTCATTTAGCTGATATTCATTATGGAATATCAAAAACTGCCGGAGGAGGCATCTTAGATGCTTATTATTTGAAATTTATCATATCCAATCTAAAACAAATTCTAAAAGGAAAGGCTTTAGGAAAATCTCAAGAAGAAATTGAAACTCACATTAATCTTCATGCAGAAGAATTAATCAAGCAAAGAGATATTGTTATCAAAGCACTTGTTGCAAAAGACCTAGAAGAAGCAGTTGCAAACTTGAATCAAACAGAATTTGGTGAAGATATTGTAAAAGCAACAGCACTATATGCAGATAAAAAAAGTCTCCAAATATTTGATACATATTTTGATAAAATTTTAATGTCACGTCTTGTAAAGGCACTCAAATCTGGAGATATTGATGCCAGTAAATTAGTTAGTATGGATATTGATTTTTACAATATTTTAAGTGTCATTAGAGGAAAATTTTGGGGACTTGATGAACAACAAATTCAAGATTTAATAATAATTCAATCTCCAGCTGCAAAAGAATTACTTCTAAGAATGATGTCAGTTGGTACAATTAGAGATGCATTTAATGAACTTTCTAACACAAAATATAGAGATTTAATTCCTCAATCTGAAAACGAATTAGATGCAATAGCAGAATTTGAAAGATCTTTTGAATTAAAAATTTATCAATCATCATTAAATTCATTTACCAAAATGTTTAGTTTAGCAACAACAGTAGGAATTACCAAATTAACTGCATTTGAAGTAAGAAATCTTGCAGCAATTGGATATGCAGTTGAACAAAAAATACCAACTGAGACTACAATGTCAAAATTAATCCTAGAAGAAGAATAGGAATGTTTGATTTTTCAAAGAAGAAAAATAAAATTTCTTTTGAAATTTTAATTAAAATGATCTGGGTAAGTTCATTTTTAGCAATGATTCTGACTTTACCATCTTTAGGATTATTTTTAGGAATTTACTATTTTACAGGGGAATTAGTTATTGGAGCAATAATTGGAGGTGGAGTACATTTTATTACTTTAGCATTCATAAGCAGGATTTCCAAATTTTTAACCAAAATGATGAGCTAAACTATAAGGGGTCAAACTACGAGGTAATTCATCATGATGGGAGATAGAGATTTCAGAACAATAATTCAAAATGCATTGGGTTCCTTAGGAAGAGAATTAGAAATAGATATAGATTCAAAAAATTTCCAGACTATTCATTTACAAGAAGTAGTTCAGTGTCTAAGACGCTCATATTTTGATAGAATTGACCCTGTAGAAATTGAAAGAAGGGGATTTAATGAACTTCTTTCAGGATTAATGAGAAAATTAGAGTACGGTAGTGAACCAAAAGAATTTGAAATTGAAGATATCAAACTAAAAGGGCAAACGGATATGATAGTAGATGATATCATCATGTTATTTAGATCATCAGAAAGTGAATTAGAAAATCCTCATGCAAATGATGTTCTATATCTTAATGCATGTTTGTGGATATATAATAAAACAGAAGGAATTATTGTTTATATTACTGGAGATAAAAAAGAAACAACATTTGCCTTAACACGAAATAAAAAAATGTTTGAAGAAGTCATTAGAAGAGTTAGAGTACTAAACAATCTCCTTAAAGAGCAAAAAGTTCCAATTTTAGAACCATCAGTAGAATGTTCTGAGTGTCAATATTATGAAAAATGCTTTATGAAAAGGAAAAACAGTAAACAGCTCGATCTAGGAGAAATGTTAGGAATGGACAAAATATTCAAGTAAGATTAGTAAAATAAATGAAAAATATTCAAGTAAGATTAGTAAAATAAATGAAAAATATTCAAGTAAGATTAGTAAAATAAATGAAAAATATTCAAGTAAGATTAGTAAAATAAATGAAAAATATTCAAGTAAGATTAGTAAAATAAATGAAAAATATTACAAAGGAAAATCCTTTGAGGGGTTAATCGAGTGGTTCTGGATGTCCTTTACCACGTAGAGCGAAACACACTATTGCTAATGCGATTGCGACTCCAGCTGTTGCGCCGAAAGCGGCCATTCCTGCTTCTGCCATTTGATAAAAAACAAACTTACGGACTTTTATAAGATATGTCAATAATTTTTCTCTAAAAACAAACTATCACAATTTTAATTTTTTATGATACTATGTAGTTTATCTGAAAAATTCAAAATTAAGAGTATTTTCTTGTCCACTTGTCATTGAACTTAAGTTGGAGTACACAGTACCAGAAACTCTCCAAGTTGAAGTTCCTGATTCAAGAGAATTCCATAATTCAGCACCATTTTCAGTATTTCTTAGAACAATCTTATCTTTTAGTATAATCGAATTATTGCCCAATAGAGTATAGTAATTGGAACCAAATTCTAACATTCCTTCAGGTCTACTTCCAATTTGACCACCTGCAAGTTGTTCATAGTTGGAAAAAGTAGTTTCAAATAATTGATAATCCATAGTTTGTACAATTACAGCACGAGGATTTGGATTAGAGATTTCAAATGCAATTTCAATTGTTGCTGAACGTTCAGAAATTTTTAAAACAGAAATATCTACTAATTCAATTGAAAGTGGAGGTAACACTTTTTTATTTAGATCTTCACTACTATTTCCTTGAGTTGGCATAGTCATTGTAGGACCAACTGCAAGAATTCCACCCAATACTCCAACAAGTGCTAAAACTGCAATAAAAACAAAAATTTTAGAATTCAAACTTACTTAACCACAATTATATCAAATATTAGTTAGTTATTATACCATTCCAGAAGGGAAAAACTATGCAATATTTTCAAGCAGTTCAACAAGGAAAGCAAAGAGCAAGTAAATCACAGATGAAAATGTTCGAAGTAGCTGGATTTGGAATGTTAACTTTAACAACAAAAAAAATTGATGGTAAATTCTTTCCAGTTGGGGAAGAAGAATTTACAGCTGTAATTAATTCAGAAGAGGATTATGTAGCCGTGATTGTAGATAAAGATGGATATACTAAAGCCCAATCAAAATCAGTAGAAAAAGAAGAAGCAATTTCAATATTTAAGAAACTTAGAGATTCAGGAATTTTAGAATATCCAAAAAATGAGATTCAAATTTGGTCTCAAAGTAAACCGACAATTCAAAACGAAGTTTAGTTATTTTTTAGAAGGTAGAATTATTTCTGTTCCGACATTACCGCCTTTAATTGCTTTTTCAATAATTTTTGGATCTGCCTTTAAAATTCTAGTTTTAATTTTAGAACGTTCTATAATTTTTAGAGCAACAATATCCATCAAATCATATCCTCCAGCAACAGAATCTTCATGAACTAAAATATTTTTTAAATTTTTAAGTTCAATACTTTTGAATTTTTTTGCTTTTTTGAATTTATTTGGATCCATATCATAAACACCATCAACATCAGTGGCATTAAGAAATTGTTCAGCTTGAATTTTTTCAGCAATTAATGCAGCTGTTCCATTGGTACTTTGACCAGGATGTAAACCTCCAGCAACAACAATTAATCCCTCATTGACTGCATGTTTTACTTGTTGTAAAGTAGTTGGTGGATGTGAGTATGCTTTATTTTTTAAAGCATAAATCAATAATTTTGCATTAAGTCTTGAAATTTCAATTCCTAATTCATCTAAAGTAGATTCATCAACATTAAAATTTCTTGCATGTGAAATGTAATGTCTTGCTACAACTCCACCTCCAGCAACAACAATTGGTTGACAAATTTTACTGATTTTTATCAAAAAATCGGCATAATTTTGTATGATTTTGGCATTATCCATTCCAAAAACTTTTCCAGATAGTTTTATGACAATTCTTTTTTTCATTTTAGATCACCTAGTATCGATTTTGCGGCAATTTCAACTTTTTTCCTGTGTTTTTCATGAGTATAAATTCTAAGAATATTCATAAAGCCAGAAATGGCTGAAACCACAGGTATTTCAGAAATAGGTATCTCTTTTGCAGAGGATTTTCCATTTTCATTGGAAATCAAAACTATTGATTTTGATTCATTTTTTGATGGTGCAAGTGGAATAGATGGAGTAACTGAACTATCTACAAAAATGTCATTTTCATCAATTTTAGATTTTTTGGAAAGTTCAATTCGGAGTTCATTAGTTCGTGGTTTTTTCAAATTTGTTTGATTTGTAAGTATTCTCTCAAACACACATTTGAGTAATTTTCTATTTTGATAATCTTCAGCCAATTGTCTAGCTCGTTTTAATTTAGGAGACTTTGAGGAGATAAGAGAAGATAAGACAAATTCATCTGTTAGTTTTACATATTCATTTAGATTAAAAGATGTAAAACCAAACTCATCATCAGATAGCTTCAAAGCTTGAATTAGCATAACTTCTGCAGCACGTACAGTTTTATGAAAATATACTGCTTTGAACATTTGATATCTAGAATGCATCATTGATTCAAAAGAATACAATGCTGAACGCTCCAATGCAATTTTTTTCTTATGAATATCAAGTGATTGTGTTATTCTTTTATGATCTACCTTTGCATGTTCAGCACCAGTAAAATAACCATCTCTAAGCAAATAATCCATCATATCTGCACTCAAAGCCCCTGAAACAATTTCATTAAGATATTGAAATTTTGATTCTCCAAATGCAATTTTTGTTATTAGTTTTTTATCAAATCCAGTTTTAGATAATACATCACCAATTTCAGATTTCAAGATTATTTTTTTACCATAATCCTCATGCGAAAATTTTTTTTCTTGGATTATTTCTTCAAATAAATGAGAAAAAGGTCCATGGCCAATATCATGTAACAAACCTGCGAGGCGCAAAATCTGAACATCATCAGAACTTAAAAGTCCTTTTTCATTTAATGCAAAACCAGCTTGAGTAGCAATGTGCATGACACCAAGGGAGTGCTCAAATCTACTATGTTGAGCTGAAGGATAAGTTAAATGTGCACCAGAAAGCTGTTTTATCCGTCTTAATCTTTGAAAAATAGGACTATCAATGATTGGAAGTTCATAATCATAAACACGAATGAAATCATGAATTGGATCTATGATATCTAGATAGTTTTTTTTCATAGCCCAAGTTTCTTTGAAAATGCCTTTAGAATTTCGTCATGAACTTCTAGTTTTGATTTTGATGCATCAATTATTTTCCAATGTTTTTTCTTTGCAGTTGAACGATAGATTTCAGATATTTTTCTTGAAAATTGTTCATTTTTTTCAAATTTGTCTCTTTTCATAAGTTTCCCCTTTTCATTTTGTGGAGATCTTGAAAAAGATTCTTTTTGTGTAACATCAAGTAAAATTACAAGATCAGCTTTTGGTAGACCATCATCCAGATTATCAAGCCATTTTTGTTTTAAACCATTTGCTAGTCCATAAATCAAATTAGAATGATAGTATCTATTCATAATTAAAATAGAATTTTTTTGTTCAGCTGCTAAAATTTCATCAAGTTTTTCCCATCGATTTGCCGCTAAAAGACAATGAATGACTTGAGGAGCAAATTTTCGTTTTCCATCTAAATATTTTCTAATTTCTTTACCTATTGGCGTATTATAATCAGGAAAATGAAATAGTTTAGTTTTGATTTTTTGTTTTTTCAGAGATTTTTCTAATAGGGTTGATTGTGTTAATTTTCCTGCCTGATCTCCTCCTTCAATTACAATAATCATAAGTTATCAAAGTAGAGAAATTAATTGATTAAAAATCTATCAAGTTACTGACAAGGATAATATCAACATCGAGGCATGAAATTTTAAGATTTAATACTTGTGTTTAAAAATTGGATTTATGACTTGTACACATACATTCAAAGGACAAGGAGATCATATGACGTGTTCAAAATGTGGTTACATACGACAATTTAGTAAAACATCTGTAAAACCAAAAATACTCGTTATTGGATTAATCATATCTGTATTGGTAGTAGGAGCGGTATTGACTTTTTCATATTTTCCTAAAATTTAGTTTAATTTTTTATTCAATCAAAGTTTATATCTAAAAATAAAGCACATAACACAAAATGGGATTAATGAAAGAAGTTATCAAAGAAATTGGAAATAAATCAAGGGAGTTTTATGAATTTGTTTTACCACCAATAGATATGCATCTAACAGATGAAAGTCTTAAAATTATTATTGATATTCCAGGATTTTCCAAAAAAGATATTGAATTAAGCTTATGTGGAGATATACTTTCAGTTAAAGCTGAAAAAATTATTGATGAAGAAGATTCAAAGACATTAATTTCAAATCAAAGACCTAATAGAATTAATAAAAAAATCAGATTACCAATTGAAATTAAAGAAGGTGAAGAGAAAATAGAAACTGCAAAATATGAAAATGGTATTTTAGTATTAATTATTCCTGTAACAAAAAAATCAAAAAATATTTCAATTGAATAATCTAATATTTTCGTAATAATCCTGAAATTCCCATAATAATTCCAGAACTTACCATTCCAAATAATCCAAAAAGTTCATTTGATTGAAATAAAAATACTGAACCAATAAAAATAGCAGAAGAAAATATACTTCCACTAATCAAAACTACAGGTTTACGTTTTTTCATATAAATTTGAACTTCATCCATTAATTTTTCCATATCAGAACCAACTCTTAATGTAGAGTTAATAGATTTAAGAAAAGTATCAAAAGAGATTTTTAGTTCTTCAATATATGCTCCGGTGATTAAATTTTCTTGTTGGAGAATATTTTTTAGAACTTTTACAAATTTGAAATCAACATCATGTGTTTTGTAAATCCCTTCAATTATTGAAGCCATTCTTAAGTATAATGCCAAATTTTTTGGTAAAATAAATGGGAATTTACTCATAGTTTGATTTGCAAGTTCCATTAAGCTTTGTACTTCCATTTCATCAGGTTTATCACCATGCATTGAACGAATTGATAATTCTATTCCTTTCTCTATTACTGATCTATTATAATCAGGAGTCAACATTTTGAGATCATCCATAGCAGAAACAACTCGTGGAGGGTTTTTTTCTACCAAGGCAAGATATAGTCGAATTAAATTAATTCTTGTTTTGTTATTAATTCGTCCAACCATCCCATAGTCATATAGAATTAATTTTCCATCATCAGTTACAGATATGTTTCCGGGGTGTGGATCTGCATGAAAAATTGAATGTTTGAGAAGCATTGTAAAAAAGACTTGATGAACATCAATAACTAATTGTTTTCGATCAATTTTTTTCTCTTCTAAAGCATCTATATCAGTGACTTTAATTCCAGGCAAATATTCCATTGTTAAAACATTTTTTGAAGAAAAATCATCAAAAACTGAAGGTACGATAACTTTGTTATTTTTTGCCAAATCTTTTTTGATTTCTTTAAGATTTTTGGATTCATTGGTATAGTCCATTTCTTCATGAATAGTTTCAATAAATTGTGTAAGCATAGTTTTTGCTGAATATCTTAGATTTGCATCAACAAATCTTAATGCAAGAGGCAGAATTTTTTTCAGAATTTTTAGATCTTTTTCTACAACTTTTTCAATTCCAGGTCTTTTTACTTTAATGACAATTTGTTGACCAGAGATAGTGCCTCGATAAACCTGTCCTAATGATGCACCAGAAATAGAAACTGGATCAATATTATCAAATTTTTCATTAATTAATCCAATATCCTTTTCAATTATTGGTTTAACTTGATCAAAGGGTGCAGCAGGAACACTATCTTGAAGTTTTGATAGTTCTTCCAAATAAGGTTGTGGTAAAATATCAGCTCTAGAAGAAAGCCATTGTCCTAATTTTATGTAAACTGGTCCTAATGAAATAAAAGTTTCAAGTACCTTACTAGCATTTTTTTTAAATTGATTTGAATCAATTTTATTTTTATTTTGATTAATCCATTTTTTTCTATCTTTACGTAATGCCAAAATAGATGGTAAAAGTTTGATTAAGATTTTTACAGTTCTAATTATATACATAAAATCACTCTAAATATTTTTTAATTTTTTTAGTTGTTGAATATCCTAAATATCCAGAAATTAATGAAGAAGCTAAAATATTAGATAAAGATATTTTTTTAGATTTTTTATTAGAAAACTTTTTTCCAATAATCACACCTGTAAAAATTCCACATGCAATTCCAATTAAAATTTCGGGAGCATCATATGCCAAATGTGAAAATGGATTAGTTCTAGGATCAACTTTATCTGTATGAACAAGAAATTTATCATCATATTCTCTAATATGCAAATTACCATATCGATATTGTTTTTTTGCTCCATTTTTTTGGCCAAGTAAAGTTTCTTCTGCTTCATCAAGCATAAATTCACGTAATTCCTTTGGAACTTCAATTTCTTTACCGGGCATAATATGAATATCCAATAATTGCTTATAATCCTAGATCTAAATGAAATTTAAGCCAATTACTGATATTATTAATTTTTAATTTATGATGAATCAGATTTAAATGTAAAAGATGAAATAAATTAATTTTTTAAATTATCTTTAGTGAATATAAAAAAACTTGCAGCAAATGAAATCAACATTATAACTCCTGAAATATATGCATAATTAAATCCAACATCAGGATGATCTTGCTGATGATAATAGTTAATCAAAAAAGTGATTACTAAAAAAATAACTCCAATAAAAGTTAATTTTCGATGATTTAACAATAATTATCAAATAATGAATTAGTATATGAATTTAGAAAAAAATAAAAATATTTTTCATAAATTAAGGGTTAGATTCAATTTGAGATAATTTAAAAATTATTTTCTCAAGTTCTAATTTATTTTCATTAATTACTTGATTAATTACATCAATCTCATCGTTTATCTTAGAAATATTAACATCATCAGATTTTTTGATTTGATTTTCTAAATATTTTAAAATTTCTTGATTATATTGATTAATTTTTTCTAATTCATTTTTATATATTTGTAAATTTTCATATTGATTAGGAATTTCTACATATTTTGAATTTAAAATAAAACCAGTTGCAATGATTACACTACCTATAGTTAATACAATAATTAAAATTGTAACAGTTAATCTTAATTTCATTTTATCTCATTAACACTTTTTAGATTTAAAATTAATTATTAATTTGTAGATAATATTGCTTTTTTACGCCTACGAATTACAAATATTGAAAAACCGATTATCAAAATTATTGGAATAATAATCATTGTAGGATCAAATGAATCTCCTTCAAGACTGGATGATTCATTAACTAAAATTGTAGTATCGTAAGTAAGAAAAATTTCATCTCTTACACTATCTTTGTATCTTACAGTAATTGTAATATCATGTTCACCATATTGTGGTTCACCATCAAATTCTATAGGAACATTAAATGGAACAGGTGCATCAGTTTCAATTTCATCAATAAATTGAGTATTTGATTTAATGTTAGAGTCCCCATTAGAATCAAGAGTTACAAAACCAAATAATCCATCCTCATTTCCTTCATTAATTATTTCACCAATTACCATTTGTGTACCAGATAATTCAATTACCTTTACATTGAAAACAGTAAGATCAATTAAACCTTTAATGTAAAAATCAAGGATTTTTGAGATAGTTTCTTTATCACCATGTGTATTATAATATGAAATAGATAAAGGAATTCGTAAAGTATCACCCTTTAAAGACTCAGGCACATACACATCTACAACAAAAGATTGATAGGATTTTGCAGGAATATTTCCAATGTCCCAACTTGATTCTAAGATCAAAACATTTTCAATATTTGTGATTGATGCTGTATTTGATGAAAGCGATGTTTGTACATTATCTATCATTACATCAACTG
>Ga0315319_10000715_pt1 | contig 10935 bp, 6 predicted proteins | sample M1500m3416metaG_FD_203463 | JGI IMG/M metagenome (GOLD analysis project Ga0315319, IMG submission 203463) | Ammonia-oxidizing marine archaeal communities from Monterey Bay, California, United States - M1 500m 3416 | ecosystem: Environmental > Aquatic > Marine > Intertidal zone | place: USA... | reverse complement strand
TGATCGTGTCAGTCACCACGCAGGCCATGCCCTCGGCCTCCACGGCATCGGCCAGCCCGGCATCGGCGGTGTCGACCACGAGCGTCGCCGCAAGGTCCCGGTAGAGGCGGGCCACGCCGACCACGGAAGCCTCGTGGCCCAGCTCCCGCATCAGCCGGTCCGCCGGGCCCTTCAGCGCCGCCCCGGCCACTATCGGCGACACGGCGACCGTGTCGGCCCGACGGGATCGCAGCGCCTCGGCGATTCCGGGCACGGCCAGCAGCGGGCCGATGGACACGATCGGGTTGGACGGGGCGATCACCACCACGTCGGCGTCGGCGAGGGCGTCGAGCACCCCCGGCCCCGGCAGCGACTCCTGGGCGCCGTCAAAGCGCACCGATTCCACGGCCACCGAGTGGCCCAACCGGACGAAGTACTCCTGGAAGCCGACTTCCCTGCTGGCTTGTTCGCTGGTCTGCTCGCTGGATTCCTCACGGGCCTCGTCGCAGCGGGCCAGGGTCACCATGGTGGCCACCCGGTCCTCGGTCATCGGCAGCAGCGTCAACTCCAGCCCCCAGGCGGCTGCGATCTCGGCCGTGACGGCGGCCAGGCCTGCGCCCTCTGCCAGCCGACCGGTCCGGTGGAGGTGCGTACCGAGGTCCCGGTCGCCGAGGCGGAACCAGGCGTGGCCACCGAGACGCTCCAGGGCGTCCATGGCCTGCCAGGTCTCACCCGCCAGCCCCCAGCCGGTCTCGGGGTTGCCGGCCTCCGCCAACGTGTAGGTGACGGTGTCAAGGTCCGGCGAGACGTGCAGGCCGTGCAGGACCACGTCGTCCGCCGTGTTCACGATCGCCGTGACGTCCGATGCGGGAACGGCGCGGACCATGCCCCGCAGGAGTCGGGCGGCCCCCACGCCACCGGCCAGGACGGTGATCAAGAACCCTGCCGGAGCCGTCGTTCGACCAGGGCCAGGTCGGCATCCACCATCATCTCGACCAGCCCGGTGAAGTCGACGGTCGGACGCCAGTCCAGGATCGATTCGGCCTTGGCCCGGTCGCCCACCAGCAGGTCCACCTCGGCCGGCCGGTAGAACTTCTCGTCCACCACGACATGGTCGTCGGCCACCAGCCCCGCCCGCGAGAAGGCCGTCTCGCAGAACTCCCGGACGGTCCGCGTCTCGCCGGTGCAGATCACGAAGTCGTCCGGCTCGTCCAGCTGCAGCATCCGCCACATGGCGTCCACGTAGTCGCCGGCGTAACCCCAGTCGCGCTTCGATTCCAGGTTGCCCAGCCGTAGTTCGGTGGCCTGGCCGAGTGCGATCTGGGCGACGCCGTAGCTGATCTTGCGCGGCAGGAACTCCAGGCCCCTACGGGGGCTCTCGTGGTTGAAGAGGATCCCGGAGCTGGCGTGCAGCCCGTAGCTCTCCCGGTAGTTGACGGTTATCCAGTGGGCGTAGACCTTGGCCACCCCGTACGGGCTCCTCGGGTGGAACGGCGTGGTCTCGGTCTGTGGGACCTCCCTGACCTTGCCGAACATCTCGCTGGAGCTGGCCTGGTAGAAGCGGATGGCCGGGTTCACGACCCGTATGGCGTCCAGCAGGCGGGTCACGCCGAGGGCCGTCGTCTCGCCGGTCAGCACAGGTTGTTCGAACGACGTCGGGACGAACGACTGTGCGGCCAGGTTGTAGACCTCGTCCGGCTTGTGGGCCCGGAGTGCCTCGATCAGCGAGAGTGGATCCATCAGGTCGCCCGAGTGGAGCTCAATGCGGTCCATGAGGTGGTCGATGCGCTCGAAGGTGACCGTGGAGGTCCTGCGCACCATGCCGATCACGTCGTAGCCCTTGTCCAGCAGCAGCTCGGCCAGGTAGGAGCCGTCCTGTCCCGTGATGCCTGTGATGAGGGCGCGGCGATTCATGGTGGTCAGTCTGCCTCCGGGTCACGGCGAAGGCGCTCCCGCCAGTACTCCAGGAGGTCGACGAGCGTCCGGTCCAACGACAGCTCGGGCTGCCAGCCGGTATCGGATCGGATCGCCGTGGGGTCGCCACACGACACCGCCACGTCCACCGGCCGGTGCAACGACGGATCGTCCAGCAGCCGGATCTGGTTCGGGCCTGTCGGCTTCGGACTCGTCGGCATCGGCATCGGCGCCGGACCCGCCCGCTCCGTGCCGGTTGTGCCCGTGCCTGCTGTGCCCGTGCCGGTTGTGTCCGAGTCGGTCGGGCTCCGGCTGGATATCTCCACGAGCCTCTCGGCCACCTCCCGGATGGACACCGTCGTTCCGGTGCAGACGTTGTAGGCGGCTCCCGGGCGGCCATCCAGCGCCAGGCACCGGTACGCCCGGACGACGTCGCGGACGTCTGTGAAGTCGCGACGGGCATCCAGGTTGCCGACCCGTATCGAGTCCCCACCGGCCAGTTCGGCTGCGGCGATCCTCGAAGCCAGCGCCGAACACACGAACCGGTCGCTCTGCCCGGGCCCGAGGTGGTTGAAGGACCGGGCCCGCACGACGTCCAACCCGTGGCCCAGGTGGGCCTGCAACGCCAGGAGGTCGGCCGCCGCCTTGCTGGCCGCATACGGGGAAACGGGTCGCAGCGGGGCCGACTCCGGCGTCGGTAGGTCCCCGGGGTCGACCATGCCGTAGACGTCGGCGCTGCTCACCGTGACCACCCGTACGCCGTCCAGGACCCGTACGGCCTCCAGCAGGATGAGGGTGCCCTCGGCGTTGGTCCTCAGGGTCTGGACCGGTGAGTCCCAGGAGCCTCCGACGTCGGCCTGACCTGCCAGGTGGTACACGACCTCCGGGCGCACTTCGGCGACCAGTCCTCGGATGCCGGCGGCATCCAGTAGGTCCGGGCCACCACTGGCACGGTCGGTGCAGGTCACGTCGTCACCACTGGCCCTCAGGTGGTCCACGAGGTGGCCTCCGACGAACCCGGCAGCGCCGGTCACCAGTGCCCTCATCGGGTTCGGGGCTGGAGCCGGCCAGGGCGGAGGCGGCCATGGTGGCGGAGCCGATCGGGACCGGGCCTGCCAGGGCGGTGGATCCAGCCGAGGTGAAGGTGGCCGGGGCGCCTCAGCCGGCGGGGATGCGGGTGGAGTGCCACCGGCGCACCCTATGTGTTCAAGGTCTTCCGGCATGCCTGCGCCCCGGCTGACTCTCCCGTCCGCAGGCTGGGCAGAGACGGCATGGCACTAGGGTCCGGGGTCCGTGGACGCCGTCTCCGACAAGTCGCTGGGTGCTGTGGCGCCGACCGATCCGGCACCCCGACCGCCGACGGCGACGGTGCTCGCCGTGCTGGTCGCCGGCCACCCGGGGCCGTCCCTGGACGTGGTGATGGCGGGCCTGGCGTCCCAGGACCACCCCCGTCTGGAGGCTCTCGTGGTCGATGCCGGGATACCTCCGGCCGCGGCGGGGGAGCCCACGTTGGTGGAACGCGTCGGACGCCTCCTGCCCGGCTCGACGATCGCCCGGATGGAGGGGAACCCCGGATTCGGTGCCGCTGTGGCCGCCGGGCTGACCGCACGATCCGGTGTCACACCGCCCAGCTTCCTGCTGCTCCTTGCCGACGACGTCCTGCTGGTCGACACGGCGGTCCGGCGCATGGTGGAGCGCGCCCTGGAGTCCAACGCAGGCATCGTCGGAGCCAAGGTGCTGGCACACGACGGCAGCCGGACCCTCGACGATCTCGGGGCGTCGGTCGACCGACTGGGCACACCTGTTCCGCTCGTCGAACCGGGCGAGTTGGACCAGGGCCAGTACGACACCGCCGGTGATGTGCTGGCCGTGTCGGGCGCGGCGGTGCTTGTCAGGACCGACCTGTTCGAGGCACTGGGAGGCATCGACCCGGAGGTCCACGGCGCCGACGGCCTGGTGGAGCTCTGCTGGCGCGCCCGACTGCTGGGAGCCGCCGTGGCCACGGCGCCCACCGCAGTGGCCCGGCGTGTCGACACCGGGTCGTACCCGTTGGACCCGTCGGACCCGTCGGAGGGTCACGCTGCAGGTGGTTCCGGCAACGGCACAGCGGGTCGCCGCCGCCCGGTCCGGAGGCGGACCCGGGAGCATCCGTGGTCCTCATCGCAGCGGGCACGCAACCGCCTCCGGATGGTGCTGGTCTGCCATCGACCGGCCCGCACCGCCGCCGCAGTCGCGGGCCTGTTGCTGGCCACCCTCGTCGGGGCGGTCTACGGCCTGGCTACCGGGAGGTTCCGGCATGCCACCGGCCTGGTCGGTGCCTGGCCCTGGAACCTCCGCCGCCTCTCGTCGGTCCGGCGCCGCCGGCGCCTCATGCCGACCCCCGACGCGACCGCCTCGGCCACCGTGGCCCGCCTCGAGGTTCCCCACCGGGCCTTCCGGCGGGTGGTCACAGGACGGGACCTGACCGGCTCCGACGACCGTTCTCCCATTCAGCTACGCCTCCACAGGCTCTGGTCGATGCTGTTCGGACCCGGCGGCATGGCGCTCATGGTCTCCGCTGTCGTCCTCGGCTTCGGTTCCCGCTCGCTGGTCGGAACCGGGCTTCCGGCGGTCGGCAGGATGCAACCACTTCCAGTCGACCCGATGGACCTCGTCAGGTCGTGGTGGCTGGGATGGCGACCCACCGGCACCGGCACCACGGTCGTCGGTCCCGATGGACTGGCCCTCCTCGGGTTCCTGGACGGCCTCTGGCCGTGGGGGAGCGACCTGTTGTGGACCCTCGTGGTGCTCGCCGCCCTACCGGTCGGGGCGGTCGGTGTCTGGCGACTCACCCAACCGGTGGGTGGCGGGCGTTCCAGGGCCGTCGCCGTCCTCGTATACCTCTCCGTCCCGCTGCCATATGACGCCCTGCGGGACGGTCGGTTGGCGCCGATGGCCGCCTTCGCCGTGCTCCCCTGGGTGGTCCGCCGCCTCGTGGGCGCCCAGGGGGTGGCCCCCTACGGAACCCGGGGCGGCGAGGCCGGACCCGGAACCCGACTGCGCGGCCTCTGGTCGGAGGTGCTGCTCACCGGGCTCCTTCTGGGGGCGGTTGCGGCGGTGGACCCGATGCTCGCCGTGCCGGTCGCGATGGTCCTGGCCGGCCTGGTCGTCGGCACGATCCTGGCGGGGAGCCTCGCCGGCCTTGGCCGGCTCCTGCTGGTCACCATGGCAGGGGTCGTCGTGGCCGGCCTCCTGCAGCTTCCCCTCGTGCTGGAGCTTCTCACCGGCAGGTCCATCGGATCGCTGCTGAACCCGGTCCAGTGGCCGGTCCACGGCGTCGGAACGATGGAGATGTTCCGCCTGGATACCGGCGACTTCGGCCTGGGCCGGGTCGGGTCGGCCCTGCTGGTGGTGCCGGTGCTCGCCCTGGTGGTCGCCCGTGGCCGCCACCTGTTCATCGCCCTACGGGCCTGGTTCGTGGTCGCAGCATCGTGGTCCGCGGTCTGGATCCTGAACCAGGGCTGGTGGGACGGTCCGACTCCCGAGCCCGGCGTCCTCCTGGCACCGGCAGCCGTCGGCCTGGCCTGGGCTGCTGCGGTCGGGGTGGCCGGCCTCGGTGCAGACCTGCTGGGCGAGGCTGCTCCCGTTCCTGTTCCTGGTGGTGCTGGTGGTGCTGGTGCTGCTGGTGCTGCCGGTGGTGGCTCCGGCTCGGGTCCTCCACCCGGAGCGGACCGCCTGCCTGGAGCTGCCGGGCCGTCCGGAGCGGGCGGGCCTCCTGGGGCATGGCTCCGCAGGCTCCGACAGGCAGCCGTCGGCGTGGCCGGGCTGTCCCTGGCCGTGGCCGTACTGCCCGTGCTGGGTGGATCCATCGACGGAGCGTGGGGCACGGCGCGTGACGACCTGCGTGCAGCGGTGCCGTTCATCTACTCCGGACCGGTGGGTGGTGGGACGATCCACGGCGGCGTTCCCCGGGTGTTGTGGCTGGGCGACCCTTCGGTCCTCCCGGCGGTCGGAATCTCCCTCGGCGACGACCACCTGGGCGGCGGTTACCCGGGTGATGGTCGGCCCTCCGGGGGCCCCATACCGGACGGCCTGGCCATGGCGGTCACCGATGGGCGGCCCGACCTCATCGACCAGTGGCCCATGGACCGGACGGAGGGCCTTGCCTCGATCAGGACGTCGGTGCTCGATGCCATGGCCGGTGACACCAGCCGACTCGGGGCCCGGCTGGCGACGTGGGGAGTGGGTTGGGTGGTGCTGGTGGAGCGTTCCACCCCCGTACCCCAGCCGGCGCGTGAGGTGGCGGTGCCGGACCTCCTCGCCGGGGCCATGTCACGCCAGCTGGACCTGGAGCGCATGGAGGGCATCAACCGGGCGGTGACCGTCTACCGCAGCACCGTCGTGGAGGCTCCGCTGGCCGTGGTGCGTGACCGGAACCGCCGGGCGGTACCTGTCACCGTGACCCGGGAGGCCTTCGACCGTCGTGTCCTGACGGCATCGGCTGACGGCTCGTTGCGCTGGGCCATCGGCCCTGACGACGCCTGGGGGTTCATCGTGGACGGCGTCCGGCAGCCGCTCGTGGCGCCCGACGACATCGGGGCAGCGGCGGTCCATCCGTCGGTACGGGTGGCAAGGGGCACGGTCGGGGTACTGGAGCTGGACGGGTCGGGCTCCCGGGGTCGTCGAACCCTCCAGGTCATCCTGGTCGGGGTGGTCCTGCTGCTGGCCAGCTGGGCGCGTACCGCACGTCAGGGTCGGCCGTGAACGCCCACCGCGCACCGGCCCTGGTCCTGCTGGTGGCGCTGCTGGTCGGGGCGCTGACGCTTGGAGTGGAAGCGCCGGACGGTGTCGGGGAGGCGCCGCCGGCCGTGGCCCGGACCGCCATGTCGCTGGCGGGGGAGTCCTCCGACCTCTGGTTCTGCATTGGTCCCACCGCCGCCCTGGACGGGATCCGGGACCGGTCCGTCCAGGTGGCGAGCATCGCCGCCGGGCCGGTGGACGGCCGGGTGATCGTCGTGGACGAGCGGGGTCGCGTCGTGGAACGGGCCTTCCGCCTGGATGCCGGCGACAGGTTGGAGATCCGACCCGGCCGATTCGTGCCCGGCTCGGCATTCGCCGCCGTGACCGTCGAGGTGCCCGGCGGGGCCGTCGTCGTCGGGCAGCGCGTGGAGGGCGACGGCGTGGACCAACGTCCGTGCCTGACCCGCACCTCGGGCACCTGGCTGGTGCCGTGGTCCACGACAGCCCGGCCGGGGAACCGGGTGTGGCTCCTCCTCCACAATCCGTTCCCGGCCTCGGCGGTCGTGGACCTGCGATTCGTGGGAGACATCGGTCGCCGCGAGACCCTCGACTCCCAGGGAATGGTCGTCGCCGGCCGCTCGATGGTCGCCTACGACGTGACGGAGCGGATCTCGGACTCCTCGGTGGTCTCGGCCCTCGTTCGGGTGCGCGTCGGCCAGGTGGTGGTGGCACGTCTGCAGTTGGCCAATGGAGACGGCCCCTCTGGCATCCGTGGGTTGGACCTGGCACCCGGGCTACCGGAGGCTCGGTCACGGCTCTTCGTGTCCGGCGTCGGACCGGTAGCCGGGTCGACTGACGGGTCGGGAGGCGACCTGTCGGTCGTGGTGCTGAACCCCGGAGAGGAGACCATCGAGCTGGAGGTGGTGGCCCGGACGTCGCCATCTGACGGGTTCGTGGAGCCCTGGCCCGTGGTGCTGCGTGCCGGCCAGCGCCACGTCGTGGACCTGGGGGACGGGCGGTTGGATGGCGTGGGAACGTTCAGCATCGAGGTCAGGACGCTGGACGACCAGCCGGTGGCGGCTTCGCTGGTACGCCGGGGAGCGGTTACCAGCGACCGTCAAACGGGTGGTGGCGACCAGGCGACGGATGACCAGCCGGTCGGTGACAGGGTGGATGTACCCGACCTGGACGTACCCGATCTGGCCGTCCGCCCCCTGACGGCGGTGGCGGCACGCGGTTGGCTGGTCGACCTGGGGGAGAGGTTCGAGAGCAGCGGGGACATCCTGGCGGTGGCCAACCCATCCGGTTCCAGCATCGCCACCATCGAGGTGAAGGTGCTGGCCGGTCGGGCCCCGGAGGGCCTTCCCGCCGTCGTGGAGCTGGGTCCCGGGGCCCAGGTCGTCTTCCCGCTGGGGGCGGGCGGACCTGTGATCCTGGCGGTGGAGTCCACCTCGGGGGTCGTGGCGTCCGTCCGGGAGTCGTCACCGTCCGGGTCTACGGCCGGTGTGGCGGTGGCGGTGGCCGGCACCGAGGAGTGGCCGGAGTCCGGGTAGGTCAGTCGCCGGCGCTGCAGCCGTCCGGGGTGCAGCCGGGTTGGCGGAGCTCGGCGAGGCTTCCCCACAGGTGGGTGGCCGAGACCGGTCCCAGATGATGGCTGCGGACCACGCCGACGGCGTCAACCAGGAGCACCATCGGAACCGCTTCCACGGCGTACCGGTCGTGCAGGTCCTTCCGGGCGCCTGCCTCGACCTCGTGGAATGCCACCGCCTCGCTCTCCAGCGGGCTGGCCACCTCCACCACGGAGCTGCACGTCTCGCACCTGGCCGATGTGAAGACCGCCACCAGCCAGGGGGCGTCGGGTCGGTCGAAGTCCTGCCGGTCCAGTTGCTGGGGGACCGACCAGCCGGTGCGGACCGGCGCATCCGGTCGTCGGCGCTGCACCAGGTGGGCCAGCGTGCCGGCCGCTGTGGCGACCACGACGAGGAGGAGCAGGCGGTCCATCTGCGGACCGGTCAGTCGGTGCTTGCCGGGTCGCTGACGGCAGCAGCCGCCGCCGTGTCCGGCGGATCCTCGTCTGCCGCGGCCGAACCTGTATCCGAACCGGCGGTGCTACCTGAGGCGGAGCCGGACGTGTCATCAGAAACAGAATCAGAACGAGCCTCCGAGCCGTTCTCCGAGCCGGAGTCGGGGTCGGCGGCAACCCTGATGAGGCGGCCCACCTCTTCTCCGCTGATCGTCTCGTGCTCGAGGAGCGCCCGGGCGATCAGGTTCAGGGCATTGCGATGTTCGGTCAGCAGGGCACGACAGCGCGACTCCTGGTCCATGAGGATCCGCTGGACCTCCTCGTCGATCAGCTGGGCCGTGTGGTCGCTGTACTCACGACTCGAGAGGAGGTCGTCTCCCAGGAACACCTGGGCCCTGCTGCCCCAGGCCATCGGGCCGACCCGCTCGCTCATGCCCCATTCCCGGACCATCTTGCGTGCCAGCTCGGTGGCGCCGACCAGGTCGTTGCTGGCCCCGGTGGAGGCGACGCCGAAGACCAGCTCCTCGGCCATCCGCCCGCCGAGGCTCACGACGAGGGAATCCTCGATGAAGTCCTGCCGGTAGAGGTGACGTTCCTCCTCCGGCAGCTGCATGGTCATGCCGAGAGCCATGCCGCTGGGGATGATCGTCACCTTGTGCAGGGGGTCGGCGTTGGGAAGCAGGGAGGCACAGAGGGCGTGGCCCGCCTCGTGGTAGGCGATGGCCTCCTTCTCGTCTGCTGACAGCGCCAGCGACTCCCGCTTCTGGCCCATGAGGGTGCGGTCCCTGGCCTGCTCGAAGTGATCGGCCGCAATGGAGTCCTCGCCGGTGCGGACCGCGATGAGGGCGGCCTCGTTCACGAGGTTGGCCAGGTCTGCACCGCTCATGCCCGGCGTGCCCCGCGCTACCAGGTCCAGGTCGACGTCGTCGTGGATCCGCTTTCCCTTGACGTGGACGTCCAGGATCTTCCGACGGTCGTCCAGCTCGGGGAGCGGCACGACCACCTGGCGGTCGAATCGGCCCGGCCGCAGCAGGGCGGGGTCCAGGATGTCGGGGCGGTTCGTGGCGGCGATCATCACGATGCCCTCGCTGGACTCGAAGCCATCCATCTCCGAGAGCATCTGGTTCAGCGTCTGCTCCCGCTCGTCGTGGCCGCCGCCCAGGCCGGCGCCGCGCTTGCGTCCGATCGAGTCCACCTCGTCGATGAAGATGATGGCCCTGCCCATCTTGCGGGCCGTCTCGAACAGGTCGCGGACCCTGCTGGCCCCCACGCCCACGAACATCTCCATGAAGTCGGAACCGGTGACCGAGAGGAACGGCACCCCGGCCTCGCCGGCCACCGCCCTGGCTATGAGCGTCTTGCCGGTTCCCGGAGGCCCGACCAGCAGCACGCCCTTGGGGACGCGGGCGCCGATCTCGGAGAACTTCTCGGTGTCCTTCAGGAAGTCCACGACCTCGCGGATCTCCATCTTCACGCCCTCGTAGCCGGCCACGTCGTCGAACGTCGTGCCGGGGCGTTCCGAGGAGTAGGTCTTGGCCCGCGACCGGCCGATCGACATCATCCCGCCCATCTGGCCCTGGGCCCGGCGGCTCATCCACCAGAAGAACAGGATGATCATGCCGACAAATAGCAGCGGCGGCAGCCACGTCTGGAGGAACCCCGGCTGCGGGGTCTCGAAGAGGACGGCGGCACCGCTCTCGGCCAGCAGTCGCCGATCGTCGATGGAGAGCTCCAGCGGGCCTGCGGTCACGTGGAGGACACCGTCGGCATCGGTGAACTCGATGCGGCCGGTCAGGTTGTCCACCAGGACGTCGCTGACCTCGTGTGCGGCCACCCGGCTCAGGAAGCGGTCGTAGGTGACCTCGTCCAGTTCATCGGCGGGGAAGAGGTTGGGCAGGAAGAGGGCCGAGGCGATGAGGCCCAGGATCAGCCAGATGCCCCAACGGGGCCAGCCCTGCTCGCGGCTGGGCTTGGTGCCTGCGGTCGGTCGATCGGCCGTCGTCTTGCGGCTGCCTGTCTCCTTGCGGTTGCCCTTTCGGCCACCCTGCCGTTCGGAGCGCCGACCGGACGACCTGCCGCCTCGTTTGTCGGATCCGTCCGCCATGCCTCCATCGTACGGGGGCCCTGTGTCGGTCAGGCCCCGGCCCGCTTCCTGCCGGGCACGGATGGCGCTTCGGACCGGCACCGCAATCCCGGGCGGTGACCCCCTCGCTAGGGTTCGACCGATGGACGGTCCCTTACCCGATCACGGTCCCTTCCCCGATCACGGTCCCTTCCCCGATCACGGTCCTTTCTCCGAG
>Ga0315319_10000709_pt1 | contig 10960 bp, 12 predicted proteins | sample M1500m3416metaG_FD_203463 | JGI IMG/M metagenome (GOLD analysis project Ga0315319, IMG submission 203463) | Ammonia-oxidizing marine archaeal communities from Monterey Bay, California, United States - M1 500m 3416 | ecosystem: Environmental > Aquatic > Marine > Intertidal zone | place: USA... | reverse complement strand
GTGTGAAACTAAACCCATTAATGATCTCTCCTCCAAACAGGTAGAGCGTGAGTACCACGAAGAATGTTGTGAGTGATGTGAGTGTAGTACGTGAAAGTGTACGTGTTACAGACTCATCAATGATAGCGCCAAGATCAGGATCCTTAATCGTTCTTATCCCTTCTCTAATACGGTCAAATACAATAATGGTATCATTCAGTGAATACCCGAGTATGGTCAAAAGTGCTGCCAAAATGTCAAGGTTTACCTCAACAGAAAATAAGACTATCATTCCCATAGCGATGGTAACATCGTGCATGAGTGCCATTACAGAAGCGACAGCAAAACGCCACTCAAATCTAAATGAAACATAAATAAGAATACCTATGATAGCGAGTACCATGGCCATAAGTCCTTTTTCACGTAACTCAGACCCTACTTTAGCGCCTACCATATCAACACGCCTCACTTTAAAGCTGCCTGTGTCTTTAAGCAGTGTTCTTATTTTATCGCCGACATCTTCTCCTAAATTCTTCGAAGACATTTTTGTTTTAATCACAATTTCATCTTCAGAACCAAAGAAAGTCACGGTAGCACCTTCGTAAGATTTGTCTGCGTCAATCGCTTCTCTTACTTTTGTGATGGGCGCTTTACCTTCATACTGTACCTGTATGAGCGTACCGCCGGCAAAGTCTATACCATAGTTAAACCCTTTGGCGATAATCAAGCCCAGTGCCAATACAAGCAGTGTCACAGAGAGTAAACCAAAACGCTTACTCTTACCCATTAATGAGAGGGGTTTTTTATATTTGAAGATTTCCATTATTTTGCTCCCTCTGCTTTTATACCAAACCAGAAGCCCAGTCTTTTCTTATCTATTTTTGGCAGTATCCATTGGTAGATACCATGTGTCCCGATAATAGCTGTCAGCATAGATGCCATAATACCGATACTCATCGTAAGGGCAAACCCTTTGATGGCACCTGTACCATAGGCATAAAGTACTGTTGCTGCGATCAGTGTCGTAACGTTGGCATCCCAAATAGCAGTAAAGGCATTACTGTATCCGTCTTCTATCGATTTTCCAACCGATTTACCTACATGGAGCAACTCTCTAATACGCTCGTTAATGATCACATTCGCATCAACCGCCATACCGACAGTAAGGACGATACCTGCCATACCTGGCAGGGTAAGTGTTGCGCCAAAAAGTGACATAATCGCAAGTATCAAGAAGAGGTTTCCTATAAGCGCGACATTTGCAACTACACCAGCCATACCATAGTAAACAACCATAAAGAATACAACCAGTATAAATCCTAAGGCCAAAGCCATAGAGCTGGATTTAATACTGTCTGCACCTAAACTTGGTCCTACAGAACGTTTTTCCATTACATATACAGGCGCAAGCAGCGCGCCTGAGCGAAGTGCGATGGCAAGGTCATGTGCCTCTGAAAGTTCAAACCTTCCAGAGATCTGTACGCGCCCACCACCGATACGCTCGTTGATGTTTGGTGCAGAATAGACTTTATTATCTAAAACAACTGCCATACGTTTCCCCACATACTTACCTGTAAAGTCACCAAATATTTTGGCACCCTGTCCGTTAAGTGTAAAGTTGATGACAGGCTGATTATTCTCATCAAAGCCCACTTTTGCATCTGTCAGCATAGAACCATCAAGTATTGGAATAGCGCGAAGCAAGTACTTTTCAGGTGTATTTACATCTGGGAGTATCACATTACCAAAACTTTTGGCTTCTTCTACACTCATCGTATTTACTCTTGCATTTCTGTCTTCATCCACAGCCATAAGCTGCAAGTGTGCGGCGCGGGCGATGAGTTCACGTATACGCTGCTCATCTTCTTGTGTTTTAATGCCTGGCACCTCTACAAGGATTTTATCTTCACCCTGTTTAGCTACCGTTGGCTCTGCAAGTCCAAACTCATTAAGTCTGCCTCTGATGGTATCTACTGCTTGTTGAATGGCATTTTGTTTTGTGCGCTCTACTTCAGCTTCTGTCATAGCCAGTGAAAATTTCAATCCATTTTCACTCAGTACTGTACCTTCAAGCTCTTTTTTTAGAAGCGCCTTGGCTTTAACAACATCATCTCCATCAAGAAGTTCAAAAGTAATTTTCTCGCCATCCACCATGCGAAGTTCATCAAAGATGATCTCTTCATCATCGAAGATATACTTCACAGATGCCGCCATAGACTTAATGCGTGACTCAATAGCAATTTCACTTTTAATCCCAAGAAGCATATGCAAACCACCTTGAAGGTCAAGCCCTAAGGTGATCTTTTTTCCACTTTCACTTTGCGTCAAAGAGGGAATAGAAAAAACCACACCAAAAAGGAGTGCAAAAGCAAAAAGAAGGACTCTAAAATTAAGCGTCTTCACCAGACTCAACCTTTTTTGCAACATATGCTCTATCGAGTTTTACAATAGTGTCATCATTTAGTTTGATTTTGATAAAATCCTCTTCAGGTTTAACGATTACAGCCATAAGACCGCCCGTTGTGATGATATTATCGCCTTTTGCAAGACTTTCAAGCATTGCTTTATGCGCTTTTTGGTGTTGTTGCTGTGGTCGGATAATCAAAAAATAGAAAATCGCAAATAAGATAATGAGGGGTAAAAATGAGCCGAGTTGTTCCATGGAAAGCCTTTGTGAATAAAATTAGGCAATATCTTAACACTTTTGTACTAACAAGAGGCTTGATAATATCACTTTTAAGTTCTGCCTTTATATACCTTAGCCACTGGGGTTTTTCACATCCCCTTATGAATACTATCCTGGGAGTAGCAGCACTCTATTTACTGCTGCAAGAAGGAGAAAAAGTTTGGCTTGTTTCTGGAGCACTTATAGGAGTGTTTTGGTTTTGGTGGATCGCTTTAAGTCTGAAACATTATGGTATGGTTTGGGCTGTACCCGTAGAAATACTCATCATCATGTTAAGCTACGGGACACTCTTTTGGCTCATTGCATGGATCAGCCAAAAAACCACTTCGCTCCTGCCAACTCCATACACTTTACCTCCCTTGATACTAAAGGCTGTCGGCCTCCTGATCTTAAGCTATATCCATCCTTTCGCTTTTGACTGGCTCAAACCGGAACTCATGTTTGTAGAGAGTTATCTGGGCATAGAAAAATGGCACTTTGGCATCATTTTATCTGCGATCGTTTTAAGTATCTGGAAAAAACAACTCTTCTATCTTTTGCCCATTCTGTTTGCCTACCAACCCAATCTTTTGGCGTATCCAAAACCAGCAAATGACATCGCACTCATCACCACCCATACCTCCGTCCAGGACAAATGGAACAAAACACTGCACCCCGGGCAATTCAAGGCAGTATTCAAGAGCATTGATCAAGCCATAGAAGCAGAACAAAGACTTATTATACTCCCCGAATCTGTCTTTCCTGTCTTTGTCAACCGGTCGCAAAAACTCATAGACATGCTACAGGAAAAAGCCAAACAGATCTCCATCGTCACAGGAGGACTCTACTGGGACGGCAAAACACCGCGCAACTCAACCTATATTTTTACAGACAATAAAATTACTGTAGCCAATAAAGTAGTACTGGTACCCTTTGGGGAAAGCAATCCTCTGCCTGACTTTTTAAGTAAATGGGTCAACAATATTTTTTATGATGGAGCAGTTGATTATGTAGCCAGCCTAAATGTCGTAGACTACAAAATAGATGGGAAAATCTATAGAAATGCCATCTGTTTTGAAGCAACCAGTGAAAAACTCTATGAAGGTAATCCACAAAACATGATCGTTTTAAGCAACAACGGCTGGTTCACCCCTTCCATCGAACCCACATTGCAAAAACTCTTGTTGCAGTACTACAGCAAGAAGTATGGAACTACTATCTATCACTCGGTGAATATGTCGGAGTCTTATGTGGTGAAAAATGGAGAAGCTCATCAATAAAAAAGCCTATAGTATTATATATTTTATAGGGTTTTCCTGGTTGATTCAACAGCATCTCTTCTATTGGTGAAACAGAAGAGAAAAAGACACAAAACCTACAAGTGACAGGAACGCAATTAATATATTTATTTGAATACTGATTACGGTAAAGTTTTTTTCTTCACTTACTTTGTTAAAGCCTCCATGGCCTTATCTTGTTCTTCCATCCGCCTATTACTCTCATTGACTGACTTCTTGGCCAATCCCCTCGCATCAACACGACTATTAAGATAGGTATTTACAGGATTTTGTATGGTATTGGCTATATTAAGGGCCTCAACGCGCCTATCATAGGCATTGGCAGGACTATCAAGATAGGTTTTCATAGGTTTTTCTATAGTGCCTGTATGCTTTTCTTGTGTCTCTTCTCCGCAGGTAGTAAGTAAAAAGATACTTAAAATGACGAAAATAAGGATGCCAATGTTTTTCATGAGTGCCCCTTTAATATCTATAGAGGTCAGTATAGCATAACTCCATTGCTGGAAATGCTTGAAGAGAGGGGAGACATATCTTTAAACTACACATAAAAGCTGGAGGTTCTTAGCAACTTCAAAGCATGCTCAATTTTATCTTTCAAAATCTCTTCATGTTCGCACAGAAGAGGATCTGTATCCAATGTTTTGGTTTCAGACTGTGACTTAATGGTATCAAGTATGACTACACGTTCTTTACAGTTTCTGTATTCACGCAGAGGCTTCAATAGAATATTGAGTTCCTCGATGATAATTCCCGACTCTTTCTCTCCGATGATATGAAAAAAATCTTCTACTAAAGCTTGAAGAGCATCCATAAAGAGATAAAGCTCTTCAAGCACTTCATCATCATACCCCTCTTTCGTATTGTCTAAAAGCATTTCAAATCTTTCTAAACGCTCTCTAACTGCATTTTTCACCTCTCTTTTCAAAGAGATATATTTTTGCTTTTCCTGCAGTTTGATCTCCCTGATAAGTATATTTATCATCTGCATAAAAGGTTGAGACTGAAGCATTTGCGTCACTGCTTTCTCTTCTTGGGAGATGAGGCTTTTTAACTCACTGTAAAGTGTTAACTTGGCATCTTCACGTGTGGTACACAGTTCATTTAAAAAGTAAAGATACCGCAATACTTTTGTCTCTTCGTAGTAACGCTGTAGCAGCTCAGTACAAAAATGTTGCACTTTTGGGTCAAACAGATCAGGAAAAGTCTCTAGCAAAGTAGCTGTACGACGCAAAAGAACACGTAAACGATGCAGTGTTGCAGAAAAATGCTTCTTCTGAAAACCCATCCTATAATAGCTTAACAGACGAATGTTTCGGTAAAGTACCAAGGAGACACCATCACGCACATACACACGTTGTGGTACTTGCCAGAAAAAAAGATTGGGTGATTCAAAAGCATCGATCTTTTCAAAAAGATTTTGTAAATTGTACTCCATAGGTTTCACATAGAGTGCAAGGGCATGATCACTATATTTTTCATCCCGATCGATCTCCTTAAGAAAGAACGGTTGCAGTGCATGGATAGTCTCGGAGCCTCTAAGTACTTTTTCATCTTTAAAATGTCCGATCAGTATATAGATGCCTTCAAGCTTTTTTAAGTACTTTTCAACAATATAAGTACTTTCATCTATAATGACCGAATATAATTTTTTAATAACAATTCTACCCAAGTGGTTCTTGCGGTGAAAAGCATACACCTCTTCACTGACAGACAAGACCTTTTCATTCCCATACTTATCTACTGTTACTTTTGTATACGTATCTGGAAAATGTTTATGGTAGTAACACGCCTCATCAACATTTGAAACAATGTAAAACTGTTCTGTTTTCTGGACTTTTGGCAGTTGTTTTTTAAGCCAGCGCTGGATATCAGCGGATACTAAAAATTTGCGTTGTATATTATTCATATCAGGGATTATATCACAAAATCAAAAATTGACTCTATACTCCTTTTTAACTATAATAAGCCATGAAAAACTTCTTCTTAGCGCCCATCAAAGGCTATCAATACATCTCAAAAATGCTGCCTGCTTCCTGTCGCTACTATCCTTCCTGTTCGGAATATGCCAAATGGCAGTTTGAATTTAATGCTCCGCACAAAGCCTTTACGGCAAGTTCTTTGCGCATTTTACGATGTAATCAGTTTTTCAAAGGTGGCATTGACTACCCATTGGTTCACTTTAAACCATCAAAGTCTACAGATTTACTCAAACTTAATACATTTTGTGGCAAAATAAATATTATCTATTGGTTAGTGCCTAAGAGTATAGGTAAGACCGATACACTCTACTATGTTATAAAGGACTTTGATGCCATTAACGCTGCACGCTCCACTTGATATGCACCTGCACCTCAGAGACGGGGAAATGTTAGAAAACATCGCTAAATCCAGTGCCCACACTTTTTCAGGTGCCATCATCATGCCTAACCTTGTGCCTCCGGTGAGCAGTAAAGAGGAGATAGTTGCCTATAGACAGCGTATTATGGCTGCCATAGGTGATGAAAAATTTACACCTTTCATGACACTTTTTTTTAAACCCTCTTACGACAAAGCTTTTTTAGAATCAGTCAAAGATGAGATCACAGCGATCAAACTCTACCCTGCGGGTATCACCACGAACTCCGAAGGCGGCGTAAGTGGTTTTGATCTGGATGAACTGCGTCCTGCACTTTCAGCAATGAGTGAATTAAATATTCCACTTTGTGTACATGGTGAGACAAACGGTTTTGTCATGGACAGAGAAGCAGAATTTGTCTCTATCTATGAAAAACTGGCAACTGCTTTTCCCAAACTCAAGATCATTATGGAGCACATCACAACCAAAGAGAGTGTTGATGCGTTAGCTAAATTTGAAAACCTTTATGCGACTATCACCCTGCATCACCTTCTCATCACACTTGATGATGTAGCGGGAGGAATGCTAAAACCCCATCTCTTTTGTAAGCCCATAGCCAAACGCCCTGAAGACAGAGAGGCTCTACTCAAAGTAGCGTTAGCAGCACACCCCAAAGTAATGTTTGGTTCAGATTCTGCCCCACACCCAAAACATGCCAAAGAGTCTTGTGGCTGCGCAGCAGGTGTCTTTACAGCACCCATAGCCCTGCAAGTCCTGACTGAACTTTTTGAAAATGAAAATGCCTCACATGAGAACCTGCAAGCCTTTATTTCCGGCAATGCACAAAAGATCTATGGTGTTTCCCCTATAGCTAAAACAGTCACACTTGAGAAAAAGAGTTTTACGGTGCCCTCAGATTACAATGGTGTTGTCCCTATGTATGCAGATGAAAAGATAGCATACAGTATCAAAGAGGTTAGAAATGCATAACCTTCTCACCAATCCTGCTGTAAAAAGAAGGGTAGGTAAAGGTACACTCTTTTTGCATGGATGGCATTATGACATTGAAAAGGGTAATATTGCCAACAATAATGATGAAATGATGAGCTTAAAGCACTTATTTAAAAATAACCAGATAAACCAACAAGGACAGTAAATGATTGCAACTAATATTGAAGGGCTTATAGGAAATACTCCGTTAGTCAGGATTAATACACTTTCAGAAGAGACAGGTACAACTATTTTAGGCAAATGTGAATTTATGAACCCTACCTCGTCAGTAAAAGACAGAATTGCTTTCAATATGATAAGCGAAGCACTAAGATCAGGTGAAATTGATCAAAATACAACCATTATTGAACCTACCAGCGGGAACACTGGCATAGGCCTCGCTGCAATTTGTGCAGCAAAGGGTCTGAAACTGATTTTAACCATGCCTGAATCCATGAGCATTGAACGCCGTAAAATTCTTACGCATTTAGGAGCCCAGCTCGTTCTTACCCCCGCATCAGAAGGCATGGGTGGGGCTATCACAAAAGCATCTTCGTTGGGGGAAGAGCTAAAAAATGCAAAAGTTCTTCAGCAATTCAACAATCCAAACAACCCGGATATTCACCGTAAAACAACTGCTCCAGAGATACTGAAAGACACAGAGGGTGATATAGATATCTTTGTGGCTGCAGTAGGAACAGGTGGTACGCTTACAGGTGCGGGCGAAATACTTAAATCACATATACCCTCGCTTCAAGTCATCGCAGTTGAGCCTTCTGATTCCCCTGTCTTAGAGGGAGGGAACGCAGGACCACATAAAATCCAGGGTATTGGTGCAGGATTTGTACCCGGCATACTCAACACGGAAATTTATGATGAAGTCCTTAGTGTAAGCAATGAAGCATCGTTTTCTATGGCGAGAAAAATTGCCAGAGAAGAGGGTTTACTCATTGGTATTTCGGCTGGAGCAAACCTCCAAGCTGCATACACTATGGCAAGCAGACCGGAAAACAAAGGCAAAACAATTGTCACTATACTCTGTGATACTGCTGAGCGCTATCTCTCTACGGAACTATTTGACACCTAATGTCACAGGCACATGCATCAGCTTCTCTTCTGCTTGAAACCATCAAGATAGAAGATGGAAAAATACACAACCTTGACTACCATCAGGACCGATGCAACCAAAGTCGCCAAACACTATTTCAGAGTACCGATACGCTAGAGTTATCCTCCATCATAAATGCACCCAAAACTGGATTATACCGTTGTCGTATCCTCTACGGAGAAACATTACACTCTATAGACTATATTCCCTATATCCCAAAAAAAATAGAGACATTGAAAATAGTCTCTTCAGATATTGAATACAGTTTCAAATATGCCAATAGAGATGCTTTAAATGCACTACTTGAATCCAATAAAGATGTAGATGAAGTGATTATAGAAAAAGATGGATACCTGACCGATACTACCATATCAAATATTGCTTTTTTTGATGGAAAACAGTGGATAACACCTAAAAAACCCCTACTTGAAGGCACCATGAGAGCCAAATTGATTAATGAGGGATTTCTTCAGACAAAAGATATAAAAAGAGAAGACTTACCCCGCTACTCACAAGTAGCTTTAATGAATGCTATGATAGGATTTAAAATTCTAAATATTAATACTATACAAAATATCAGAAAGGGAAAATAATGGCCATTAGCCTTTTTCAAACACCTGAATATCGTAGACTCATTCAAACACATATCTCTGAAACAGTTCAATATTTATTTGATAAAAATCAAGAGTTTGCACTTGCATGTGAAGTCAAATACATTACTTTTACACCAGAATTGCCTTCTGAGATCATAGGATCATTTGATGATACTGTCCTCTTTATCTTGAGTGGTTTTACATTTGAAAGCGCTCAGCTAGAAACGGGATACTTCACTTTTGAAGCTGGGTTTGGAAACGATAATTTTGGCTCAACGGTGTCCATACCACTGCTTGCCATTAAACAAATCTTTGTGGGCGATAATCCCATAGTCATAAATATTGCGGATCCTGTCATGGAGAGTGGAGAGGAAAAAGAAGAAAGTACATCCAAAAAATCTTCAATGGATGCACTCTTGAATAATCCTGAGAATAAAAAACTCCTCAAGAATAAAAATAGAGGGTAACCCTTAGCAGTGACCCGCTAAGATGTAATTTACCACTTTATCTACATAAGCATTGTGTTTATTCTCTTTGGAGTATGCAATATAAAAATGACGTGACATTGTATAGCCTCTGAGTCTTGCTTCAAAAAGCTCGCCATTTGCAACCTCGTCCATAATGGCATATTTTGACAATATAGATACTACAGGTTTATCTGGATTTTTCTCACTCTTCTTAATGGTTTGAAGTACTGTAGTTGTATTACTTACTTCAGAAAGAACATTAAAGCTTTTACAAGAAACACCTAGTTCATCAAAGACTTCAGAAACAGCTCTTCTTGTATAGGAACCCTCATTACGACAGATCCAATCAAAATCATATAACTCTTCCGTTTTCAGTGTTTTAGCTATAGGTACATTACTCACAACTACAAGCTCATCTTCTAACCACTCTCTATAAATAAGACCATTGTCCATTAAAGGTGATTCAACAAGACCGACATCTATCTTTCTGTCTTTAATTTTTTGTACAATATTGTCACTTAAATCTATATCCAAATTAACACTGTTGTTGATCGCTTCACCGATAGTATTAAGACACTGTCCGGGGATAATATAGGTACCTATTGTATATGAAGCACCTAATTTAAACGTGATCTCTTTATTGATAATTTTAAGTATATCTTGTTCTGAAGAGACTATCTCTTTTTCAATCCTTGCTGCTATTTTATAAAGCTCTTCACCCTCATTGGTTAATTTAATACCATTCTTTTTACGTTCAATAACCTTGCATGCAAGATATTTTTCAATAAATTTAATCTGTTGTGTTACCGCTGGTTGAGAAATACCCAACTTTGCAGATGCTTTAGAAAAACTTCTTTCGCGAGCTACAGTTAAAAATGTCTCTAATTTTACAAAATCTTTTAACATCAATATGTCCTTGTTTTAACTAGTGCTTTGTATATAATATAATGAATTCTTATTATATTTGAGCTAATAGGGGTGATTATATCCAATCATGCTTAAGAATACATAAGCTATTCTTATTAAAACCCTTCTTCTTGTTTTAATAATTGTAAATTCTTTCTTTAATGGTACTTCCAGTCATGGCACTTCTAATCAATTAAAGGGTATAATAAATACTATATAGGAGCGCAACAACCTTATGGAAACAATTTTAAATGCACTAAACCCCTCACAGAGAAAAGCCGTCGAACATATTGATGGTGCGATGCTTATACTTGCAGGTGCAGGCAGCGGGAAGACCAAAACACTTACTACCAGACTCGCTTATCTTGTGGGTGAAGTAGGTATTGATCCGGCAAATACTTTAACACTTACTTTTACAAACAAAGCAGCTGCAGAAATGCGGGAGCGTGCCCTTAAATTGATGCCCAGTAAGGTCTCTTACCCTCCACTTTTATGCACCTTTCATAAATTTGGCTTACTCTTTTTAAAATTTCATATAGAAAAACTTGGCAGAAGCAATGCCTTTGTTATCATAGACAGTGACGATAAAAAACGACTTTTACGCTCCATAGCCAAAGAG
>Ga0315319_10000697_pt1 | contig 11027 bp, 10 predicted proteins | sample M1500m3416metaG_FD_203463 | JGI IMG/M metagenome (GOLD analysis project Ga0315319, IMG submission 203463) | Ammonia-oxidizing marine archaeal communities from Monterey Bay, California, United States - M1 500m 3416 | ecosystem: Environmental > Aquatic > Marine > Intertidal zone | place: USA... | reverse complement strand
TGGGAAGGTAAAGGTCACCAATTTTATCGATGGGACAAGGAGTCCTATAGCGAAGTTATGAATGAATTGCTTTTATTTCTCAAAGAATAAACTATTAATTTTTGGAGGAAAATTTGTCCAAGAAAAGAACAATTACAGGTATCTTCTTAAGTATTTTTCTCGCCCTATCAATAGCTCTAATAGGAGGAGAAGGTTACAATCTCGTTTTACCGGCATTGTATATTTTTCTCGTACATTGGGTATTTTTTTTTCACGCATATTTTTTCCAAACCGAGCATTATTTTGATGCTATAGGGAGTCTTATTTTCATAAGTCTTTCGTTAATAGCTTTGTATTTTTTTAGGAATATTTATTCTGTAATTATTGGAATTATGGTTATAACTTGGGCTCTTCGATTAGGATCATTTCTCTTTACAAGAGTCAAAGAAGCAGGCAAAGACAGTAGATTCACGGAAATGAAAAAGGATTTTTTATGGTTCCTTTTGACGTGGTCAATATCGGGTTTATGGGTTTTCTTAACTTACGCTGCTGGTCTAAATGCAATGATAAGTTCAGAGAACTTCGGTTTTTCCGATTTAGACCTCATTGAATATCTAGGTATAATTGTTGGGTCTATTTTTTGGTTATTAGGTTTTTTGTTAGAGGTAATTTCCGATTACCAAAAGAGAACATTTAGGAAGAATCCTAAAAACTTAGACAAATTTATCGTTCATGGATTATGGGCATGGTCAAGACATCCAAATTATTTTGGAGAAATATTGTTATGGTTTGGTATTGCTATAATAGCCTTACCTACACTAGAAGGATGGAGGTATATAACTCTAATTTCACCATTGTTTGTTTATCTCTTATTAACAAGAGTCAGCGGAATTCCCATTCTTGAAAGAGCAGCCAATAAAAAGTGGGGTGATGACCCAAAGTACCTAAGTTATAAAAAAAATACCCCTTTACTAGTTTTAAGAAAACCAAAAAATTCCTAGATACTAATTGGTAATAAGATCGTTTTTTAAATGTTTTCCAGCCAAATAATAATGATAAGCTGACCATATTTTAAAAGTGGATAGTATTAATAGGCTGTATCTTAATGATTCATTTCCATAGGTTGGTCTAAGGTAGTCGCTCAAAATTCCTACAACTTGCGGGCCCAGTCCAAGACCAATGATATTTATAATAAACAACAATATCGCAGCAGCAACTGATCGCATGCGAATCTCAACAATACCTTGTGTTTGACTAAAGCTGGTAGCTTGATAAAAATTTCCTATCCCAACTGCGAAAATTAACCAGAAGAACGACATGTTAGCAGTGGAACTAAGGTAAACCGAAGCATATAAAGGCGCTGTTATTAGCATAGCAATAGCTACAGTCCACAAGTACCACCTTGAGTCTTTAACTCCCAAATAATCCGCTATGTAGCCACCAAAAAAAATTCCAATACCTCCAGGAATGCCAAGAACTAACCCCAGATAAGTACCAATTTCTCCGGTCTGCATGCCATAGGATCTTTGAAGAAAAGAAGGAAACCAGCTTATTAATCCGTAACCAACAAATGCGGCTAAAGCTGCACCAAAAGCCAGATGCAGAAAAGATTTTTTATTCAAAAGATATCTAATAGTTTCTAGAACAGTGGGTTGGTCGTCTGAAACAACACGTCCTTCAGCGGCCCCTCTTATAGGTTCTTTTACTGTAAATCTAAATAATAAAGCTATTAAAAGGCCTGGGACTCCAACTACAAAGAATGCTAAACGCCATCCGAAAAATTCATTAATCCAACCTCCGGCAAATAAACCAAACATAATTCCAAACGGAATTCCTAATGAATAAACACCTAAAGCCGTAGCTCTCTTCTCAGCTGGAAAATAATCAGCTATCATTGAATGGGCAGGAGGGCTACATCCCGCTTCACCAATCCCTACCCCAATTCTTGCGGCTAAGAGATGAAAGAAATTTAGCGCTAAGCCGGAGAAGGCTGTCATTAAACTCCAGACGGCAACCGCTAGGGATATTAAGTTGCGACGATTTCCTTTGTCAGCATATTTAGCTATAGGTATTCCCAGAGTTGCATAGAATATTGCAAAAGCAAAACCCGTAAGGAAACCGAGTTGAGTATCAGATAACTTCAGATCTAGTTTTATAGCTTCAAGTAATATTGATAAGATCTGTCTATCAATGAAATTAAATGTATAAACTAAAACCAAAGTTCCTAGGGCGTAGTTTCTCACAAACCTGCTGTTTTCATTTTCTGCTTGCATTTGAATCTAATGATCTTGTTATTTTTAAGAGCTAGAAGAATATAATTGAATTTGAATTAAGACTAGCAATAAATCTATTTAAATTGAAAAAAAGAGCGTGATAAAAATCATTTTAGATTAGATTTTTAAAAGATTTTCTTTTGAGGTAAGAGAAATTTTTTTTGGTTATTTGTGATCAGGAATAACTCTTTCACTATTTTGATAAGAGTCTTCTAAAAAAGGCTTAGAAAGGTTACAAAACTGGGGGTTTCTTGATTTTATCATAAATAAGGTAGTCAACATATTTGTGAAAAAACTGGTTACCTTTTTCGTTTTTTCCGAAAATAACCTCGTTCTTCGAATGTGAATCTAAGCCTTTTTGTATCTCTAGACCCAAAGCATAATCTTCATCGTTAACTACATCCCTTAAAAAATTCATATAATTATCTAATTCAGCAATTTCTTCTTTATTTTTTGGCGCCTCTGGAGCAAGGTAGTGTAAAACTGTAGTATTTGTTTCAGGGGTTTTTCCAGGAAATATTTGAGCGATTTGACCAATTCCTAATCCTAGAGCCATTGACACATTTGGAAATAGAGTACGAACAAAATCTACTCCTTGACCTTCTCGTGTCCACCATTCTTTTTTAGGTAAATCGAGAAGTTCTCCTATATTAGTCGAAGCAAAGGCAATCCTTAAGTGTGGTCCAAAAGCTGAAAAATCCATAATATCCTGCATAGTCATATCTAAAATGGTATCTTTGTGTGCTGTTGAAAAATGATAACCTTCCAAGTAACCGTCGAAAGCTACCTTCCAATTCGCCCCATGAATAACTTTGAAACCATGGTAATACCAGTTTCTAAAATCAAAATGTTCAATTTCAGATTTCATTCCACCTAGAAATTCATCCAGGTTTAAATCTAGATTTGGAGTTAAAATTACAAAAATCATTCCTCCCAATTCCTGACAGGGAAGTTCTTGGAGACCTATACAGGATTTGTCTAAGTTACCAAATTTTTCATTATCCGTAATTCCTATCAAATTCCCTTTATTGGAATAAGTCCAACCATGGTAAGGACATGTAAAGTTATTTTTGTTCCCTATTTCTTCTTTTGTTAATAAAGCGCCTCTATGGGAGCACACATTTCTAAAGGCATGAACCTTTGATTCTTTGTCTCTGGTAATTAAAACTGGCATACCAACTATTTCTAAAGCTTTGTAATCCCCAGGATTAGGTATTTCTATCGCTAAAGACAACATTAAAGGTAGTTTTAAAAAAATCTCGTCAATTTCTTTTTTCCATCTATCTTTATCCGTGTAATCGGACGTCGGTATAGTCCAAATGTCTTTGGTCTGGTCAGTAGTATTGTTTTGGAAATGACCAACAACTTTTTCTGCAATAATATTGTATTCTTCTTTTCTATCCATAATTGTTAACTCTATTTATCTAATTATTAATCAATATATTTAATATGTGCTATTTCTTTTTCACTTTTTTATAGATTTTTCATCCAATATAAGTTTTTTGTAAATACTATTTTAAGCTGAAAAAGTTATTGTAATTAAACTCTTACCTCTGTTAAGAATAAGGTCTTGTTTAAATTATAATGTACAAGTTATGGTAACTAAAGGAAATTGTAATAAATGGATTTAGAATTTACGAAAGTTGACGAAGATTTCAGGTTAGAAATTAGAGAATTTATCAAAAGTAATTTTCCCGACAAAATGAAGGATATTGAGAAAAGGACTGATCTCACTAGAGATGGTATTCTAACTTGGCATAAAGCTCTTTATAAAAAAGGTTGGATAGCACCCCATTGGCCTGTCGAGCATGGTGGAACCGATTGGACTATCACTCAAAGATATATTTGGGATCAAGAGTGCGCGAATGCCGGGACTACGCCATTAATTCCCTTTGGTTTAACCATGCTTGGACCGGTTATAGTTGAATTTGGAACTGATGAGCAAAAGGATTGGGTTTTAAAGGGAATTCTTTCAGGAAATCACTGGTGGTGTCAGGGCTACTCTGAACCTGGCGCTGGTTCTGATTTGGCTAGTCTGAGAACAAAAGCTGAGAAGCAGGGAGATTATTATTTGGTCAATGGTCATAAAATATGGACCACTTTGGCACAATTTTCCGATTGGATGTTTTGTCTAGTAAGAACTAAATCTGATGGAAAACCTCAAGAAGGAATATCTTTTTTGCTTATAGATATGAACTCAGAAGGGATAGATGTGAAGCCTATTATTACTATGGATGGGGCTCACGAAGTTAACGAGGTCTTCCTAGAAGATGTTAAGGTTCCCGTAAAAAATCTTGTTGGAGAAGAAAATATGGGATGGACTATTGCAAAATATCTTCTTGGAAATGAAAGGACCGGAATAGCTGGGGTTGCTAGGTCCAAGAAGGCAATAGAAAGATTAAAAGATATAGCCAAATCGGAATATTTAGATGGTGATCCATTAATCAATGATAATGATTTTAAAAGAAAAGTATCCGATCTGGAGATTGATTTAACTGCTCTTGAATATACCGAATTAAGAACTTTAGCAAAAGAGAGCAAAGGGGAGGGGCCTGGAGCGGAGTCTTCTATTTTAAAAATTAAAGGCACTGAAATTCAACAAAGAATCACCGAGTTGACAATCGAAGCCGTTGGCAGTTATGCATCTCCTTACCTTACTCCAGCTTATGAGAGAGAAGGGACGAATTATTTTGCTATTGGGCCAGATTATAGCCAAGGAGCAGCACAGAATTATTTTAATACAAGAAAAACATCGATTTATGGTGGATCTAATGAGATTCAAAGAAATATAATTGCCAAGATGGTTTTGGGTTTATAGGAGGTATAAATGGATTTTTCATTTAGCGAAGAACAAACTTTATTAAGAAATACAATACAATCGTTTATTCAAGATAATTATGATTTTGATAAAAGGACAGAGATTGTGAAATCTGAAGAAGGAATGAAAATAAAAAATTGGAAGCTATTTTCCGATCTAGGTTTATTAGGCTTACCTTTTTCTGAAGATGATGGAGGGTTAGGATTTGGACCGATCGAACTCATGATAGTAGTCGAAGAGTTTGGAAAAGGTCTAGTAGTAGAGCCTTATATACAAACGATTGTTACTTGTGGAGGTTTCCTTAAAAGGGCATCAGAAAAACAAAGAAGTAAATATATACCGAAAATTATTTCAGGAGAAGATATTTGGGCTTTTGCCTATGCCGAACCGCAAGGAAGATATAATCTGAATGACCTCACCACAAAAGCTTCGAAGGAAGGAGATAATTATATTCTTAATGGTTATAAATGTGTTGTCTCTGCAGCTCCTTGGTCTAAAAAATTAATTGTATCAGCAAGAACGAGTGGTGATCAAAGGGATGAAGAAGGTATATCGTTATTTATCCTCGATAAGGATTCCTCTGGCATTTCCTTGAGGGATTACCCAACTGTTGATGGAAGTAGAGCATCGGAAATTATTCTAGAAGATGTTAAAGTTTCATCAGAAAACCTGATTGGTGAAGAAGGAAAAGCCTCCGAATTAATTGAACAAGTTGTTGATGAATCAATAGCGGCAGTTTGTGCTGAAGCTATTGGAGCTATGAGTGTGCTTAATGAGACAACGGTAGAATACTGCAAAACAAGAAAACAATTTGGTCAACCAATAGGAAAATTTCAAGTTTTACAACACAGAATGGTTGATATGTTTATGCAATATGAGCAATCCGTTTCAATGACATATATGGTTAATCTTAAGTTGCATGAAGAATACAGCGAAAGAAGAAAAGCGGCCTCAGGAGCTAAAGTTCAAATATGTAAAGCGGCAAAATTTATTGGACAAAGTGCCATCCAGCTCCACGGAGGAATGGGAATGACGGACGAGCTAAATGTCGGTCATTATTTTAAAAGGTTGTCCATGATAGAAAACCTTTTTGGAAATATTGATCATCATCTGAAAAAATACGCTTCAACAGCTTAGAAAGGTTCAAAAATGAATGAATGGCTTAAATTTGAGAAAGAAGGTCACATTGTCACTCTAACGATGAATCGTCCTGAGATAAGAAATCCTTTGGGTGAGTCTGATGATGTTAAAAACTTTGAGGAAGCCTCTTCCTTAATTAATAACGATAGGGATGTAAGATGCGTGATTTTAACCGGTGTAGGTGCTGCATTTTCGGCTGGAGGAAATGTGAAGAATATGAAAGAAAAAAAAGGAAATTTTTCTGGGTCTTCAGTTGCTTTACGAGAAAGATATCGATACGGAATACACAGAATTGTTAGATCCGTTTGGAATATTGAAGTTCCGGTTATTGCGGCCGTTAATGGAGCGGCTATTGGGTTGGGTAATGATGTTGCTTGTTTAGCTGATATTAGAATTGCCTCTAAAAATGCTCGTTTCGGTGTTACTTTTTTAAAGATTGGTTTAATACCTGGAGATGGTGGGGCTTGGTTATTACCAAAAATCATAGGTCTTTCAATGGCTTCCGAACTTTTATTTACAGGTAAATTAATTAATGCTGATCAGGCCAAAGAATGCGGTTTGATAAGTAAGGTGTTTGAAGAGAGCGAATTAATGATTGAAGCAAATAATTTAGCCCAATCCATCGTTAAGCAACCTCCTGATGCTTTAAGAATGAGTAAAAAGCTTCTAAGAGAGGGCATGATAAGTAACTTTGAAACTATTCTTGAGATGTCTGCTAATATGCAGGCTCTAATGCATTTAACTGAGGATCATCAGGAAGCAATAACAGCTTTTTTTGAGAAAAGAGATGGGGATTTTAAAGGTAAATAACAGGAATAAATGAAATGGAATTAGGTTTAAGTGATGAAGATTTAGGATTTAGAGATGAAGTCAGAGATTTCATTAAGAAGACTTTTACAAATGAAATGCGTAAGAAACTATCTCTCTCTAAGAACGGCCATGTAGAAAAAGGTCTGCACGTTGAATGGCAAAATGCTTTGTACAAAAAAGGATGGATAGCACCTAATTGGCCTAAGGAACATGGAGGCGCTGGTTTTTCGGCTACCCAAAAATATGTTTTTGAAACTGAGATGGCAAGAGAAGGAGCCCCAAGAACCGTACCTTTCGGTCTTTCGATGGTAGCGCCAGTTATTATGGAATTCGGTACAGATGAGCAAAAGGAAAAATTCCTACCAGATATATTATCTACCAAAGTTTGGTGGTGTCAGGGGTATTCTGAACCTGGATCGGGTTCAGATCTGGCATCTTTGCAGTGTAAAGCAGAAGATAAAGGCGATTATTACTTGGTTAATGGCACAAAAATTTGGACTACTATGGCACAATATGCCGATTGGATCTTTTGCTTAGTAAGGACTACTAAAACTGAAAAACCACAGCAAGGTATATCATTTATTCTAATAGATATGTCTAGCAAAGGGATAGAAGTAAGACCCTTAATTACTCTTGAGCAGACACCCGATCCTCATCATGAAGTAAATCAAGTATTCTTTGAGGATGTTAGAGTTCCTAAGGAAAACCTTATAGGCGAAGAGAATAAAGGTTGGACATATGCAAAATATCTTTTGGAATTTGAAAGAGGAAATGCGTATTCACCTGGTTTATATAGAGCGGTTAATAATTTACGTGAGATTGCTAAAGATACACCTGCGGGAGACGGTCGGAATTTAATTGATGATAATGATTTTATTAACAAACTTAATGAGTGTGAGATTCAAATACAGGCTATGGAGTTCGTTGAATTGAGAATTTTTTCCGCTCTTTCTGCAGGAGAAAGAGTAGGCCCAGAGTCATCCATATTAAAATGTCGAGGAACAGAAATTCAGCAATTACTTCAGGAGCTTTCTGTTGAGGCCATAAGTCATTGGTCAATACCATTTATTGAAGATACGTTTGCAAATGTAAATGAGCCATCTATTGGACCAGACTATGCATTAACTATCACACCTAATTATTTTAATGGAAGAAAAACAACTATCTACGCTGGTTCTAACGAAATTCAAAGAAATATTATTTCGAAGGCGGTGCTCGGACTCTAATTGATGACAGGTTATGTAAAGGTGAAACTTTAAAAGACTCAGTCTAAGTTACAAATATGTCAACATGGGGAAAACTTGCAGGCGCTAGCGCCGGTTATTTAATTGGAGGTATTATTGGTGCCGTAGTTGGAGCTGTTGCAGGGCATTATGTTATCGATAATGATGATGAGGATGTAGCGTTTGCAATTGCCTTAATTGCTCTATCGGCAAAGATGTCCACAGCCGATGGAAAAATGTCTGAAAAAGAACTGTTAGCTTTTAAAGATATATTAAGTGAAGTTCCAGATAATGAATTAAAAAATGTCTTTAAGATTTATAATCTAGCTAGGGAAGATACTGCGGGCTACGAAGCTTATGCCCAACAGATCTCTGTTATATTTAAAGATAACACGGAAGTGCTGGAGAATGTTTTGGATGGATTATTTCATATAGCAAAATCGGATAACCCCGTAAACAAGAAAGAAGTTCTATTTTTAGAAAGAGTTGCGGGTATTTTTGGGTTTACTTCCGCAGAATTTTCAAGGATAAGAGCTAGTCATATGGGCTCAGAAATAGATGATCCTTGGTTGGTTTTAGGTCTTGATTCCGGCACTAATATTAATATTGCTCAGAAGGCTTGGAAAGAATTAGTAGCTCAGAATCATCCTGATAGATTAATAGCAAAAGGCGTCCCAAAGGAATTATTAGGTATGGCGAATGAGAAATTAGCAATTATAAATAGTGCATATGATAGAATAGTAAAGGCTCATAAGATGAAGGCTGGTACAGAAATATAGATGTCATTAGAAAAGAAAATAAGAGCTGCTGAAAAGGCATTAGAATTTGTTGAGACCGGTATGAAAATTGGGCTTGGAAGCGGAAGTACTGCAAATGAGTTTATAAAATTATTGTCTTTAAAGATTAAAGAAGGATTTGATATCGAAGGTGTTGTTACATCACAAGACACTGAAAATTTAGCTAAAGAATCTAATATTCCTTTAACTTCACTTCAAGAAGCAAAAAGTTTAGATATAACCATTGATGGAACCGATGAAGTCGATAGTAACTTATCTCTTATTAAAGGAGGAGGAGGAGCCTTGTTGAGAGAAAAGATTGTTGCATATAATTCTGAAAAATTAATTATCATTGCAGATGATTCAAAAAAAGTTGATAAATTAGGAAATTTTAAACTTCCTGTAGAAGTTTCAATTTATGAGAGCTCTGCTACAAATTTAAATATTATAAGAAAATTAGAAGAGGTCGGCTATTACGGCTCAAGCTCTATTAGGAAAAGTGAAAATACTAATTTTATTACTGATAGTGGAAATTATATCTACGACTTCTCTCTTGGATCTATAGAAGAACCTTATATAGTTGATCAGTTACTCAATTCTATTCCAGGCGTTATTGGACATGGTTTATTTATAGATTTGGCTGACATAGTGATTATTGCCAACGAAGAAAGTGTTGAAATACTGAGTAAATAATACTAAGCAGCTCCGGCTTTCTTAGCGTATAACCAACCTGATTCAGCTAGGGGCCTTACTCTGTCTGCCCTATCTTCTGCGTGTTCGCTTGCAGCGGTACCGTCTCTTACTCTTCCGATAATGCCTTGCAATATTCCTGCAAGTCGAAAGAAATTATATGCTAAATAAAAATCAATATTTTCTATTCCTGACCTGCTTGTAAAATCACAATACATTTTTGTATAATCTTCAGCTGTTGGAATCCCTAGAGCCTTTAAATCTACATTGGACAAGGTTTGTGTTCCTGCAGCGCTTCCATCTCCTGGCATAAACCACTGCATTAAGTGATAAGTGAAGTCTCCCAAAGGATGACCTAATGTTGATAGTTCCCAGTCTAGAACCGCAAGAACTTTAGCTTTTTGTTTATGTAAAACCATATTATCAAGTCTATAATCTCCATGTACTATAGTTGTTTCGTCGTTATCTGGAATATTATTTGGTAACCAATCGATAAGTGAATTCATTTCATTAATTTTTTCGGTTTCTGAAGCAATATATTGCTTAGTCCATCTAGAAATCTGCCTAGCAAAATAATTTCCAGGTTTTCCAAAATCATTGAGTCCAATTTTTTCATAATCTACTTTGTGGAGTGCAGCTAAAGTACGATTTTTTTCTCTAAAGATTGATGTTCGTAGATCTTTATTGCAATCGGGTAGCGTCGGTTCCCAGTAAATATTTCCTTCAACCATTTCCATTACATAAAAGATTGTGCCTATAACGCTCTCATCCAGACAAAGACAATATGTTTTAGGAACAGGATAATTTACCGAGTTTAATGCGGTGATTACTTTATATTCTCTGTCTACAGCATGTGCAGAAGGCAAGAGTTTTCCAGGAGGTTTGCGTCTCAAAACATATTTCTTTTTAGGGGTAATTAGTTGATAAGTTGGATTGGATTGGCCTCCTTTGAATTCTCTAACCTCTAGGGGTCCAGAAAAATCTTTAACATATTCATTTAAATAGCTTTCAAGATTTGAGTGTGAAAATTTTAATTTTTCTTGAACTGGCATTGTGCCAGTAAATTTTTCTGATGAAGTTGGTTCATTATTATTTTCATTCATCTCTTTTTTTCTCCAACGCTCTCCATCCTATATCTTTTCTATAATAACACCCAGTCCAATTAATTAATTCTACTGCTTGCATTGCGTTATCCTTAGCCATTATTAAAGTTTTTCCATATCCATTGATATTTAAAACTCTTCCACCATTAGTAACAATTTTATTTTTATTCTTTTTAGTGCCTGCATGAAAAATCTCAACATTATTTAATTTTGAA
>Ga0315319_10000695_pt1 | contig 11032 bp, 4 predicted proteins | sample M1500m3416metaG_FD_203463 | JGI IMG/M metagenome (GOLD analysis project Ga0315319, IMG submission 203463) | Ammonia-oxidizing marine archaeal communities from Monterey Bay, California, United States - M1 500m 3416 | ecosystem: Environmental > Aquatic > Marine > Intertidal zone | place: USA... | reverse complement strand
GTTGGGGTACTCAACAAGCTAATCAAGCAGGACAACAATTAGGTATTGGCCAACAAGCCTTGGGTCAAGCAACGGGGAACGTGGGTTTATACGGGTCATCTGCTGGTATGCAAGGACAAATAGGTGGGCAACAACAATCTATGTTAGGTAATCAATTAGCTCAACTAGGCGCTTTACAAAACCAAGGAATGGCTCAAGGTCAGTTTGGAACAACAGGTTTAGGAAATTTATTAAATACTTACACTACAATGGGTCAACAAAATCAATTACAAAATCAAGCTACACAAGATCAAATGGCAGCTCTTATGTCAGGTATACAGATGGCTCCAACTCAAACAATGGGTAATCTTGGCCAGTTTATGGCAGCTGCTTATGGTACACCTTCTTCTACAACGTACCAACAAACTCCTGATCCTAGTACTTTACAAACATTACTTGGTGGTGGTATTGGATTAGCAGGTATTATAGGAGCAATGAGTGGTAATTAATGGCTAAAGTATTAAGTAGACCAATGTTTAGAAGAGGTGGCAGCACTAATAGTGGTGTTGTATCTGGATTTAAAAAGGGAGGAAATGTTCGTCAAGGATATGCAAACGGAGAACTTGTAGATTTATATAAACAATATATGACCGCGCCAGAAGAAGACCTAGGTATGTCAACCAGTGACTGGTTGAGAATAGCAGCTTCAGGTGCTGATATAATGGGAGCTCCAGGTACAGGACGTAATGATGTATGGGGTGCATTGCAAGCAGCCGGTCCAGCATTAGGGGACCTTGGAACAGGCTTAGCAGACACTAGAGACGCAAGAAGAGCTAATTATTTACAAAGAAAAGCTGTGTATGATGCTGGTTTAGCTGATACAGCAATAACTGGTGCATCCACTAAAATGGAAAGAGATTTCACATCAGACGAAGCACGAAAACAAAGATTCTGGGAGGGTGTCCAAGCCGGAAAAGATAGAACACACGACGTAGACATTACGGAGATGGGGCAAGAACACGAAGTGGATCTTTTAGGACTACAGTTTAGCTATGATAAAAAACTATATAATATAGAGGCAACTGCAGCAATAGACTTATTAAAAGAAGAATATAGATTAGATGATGAGTATGGCAGATATGATTTTGAAAAACAGTATCAAACAGCAGAAGCAGAAAAGCTTGCTAAAGAAATGATACAGCTAGATGAAGATTCTGATGAATACAAAGAAAAAGCACAAATATACCAAAAAATAATATTTGGAGAAATATACCAAGAATATGTTGAGCAAAAAGGAAAACTTGGTACAGATGCGGACTTCCTAAAACTGGTTAGATCTTACTCAAAAGACTTAATAGAAGCAGCAAAAGATCCTGACAGTCCAGATCATGGAAAAACTGACTCACAGATTACAGAGCAAGCTATTCAACATCTCTTCTCATTGTTTGGTGTTGGATCAATGTATGTTCCTCCAGCGAAGGGTAATGCTATGGGTGGCACACCAATACGTAGAAATTTTGCATTAGGTGGTAGTGCACCTATGACTAATGCACCTATGACTAATGCATCTATGACTAATGCACCTATGAATAATGCACCTATGAATAATGCACCTATGAATACTCCACCTATGAATACTCCACCACCTACTAATGAATTACAACTTTCTTTTGCTGAATTACGAAAACGACTTCCACCGGAAGTTAGTGATGCAGTCATAACTCTTATACTGAATAGTGAAGAAGCGATGATTGATTTTGCAAAATTACAAACATCAGAAGATATCAATATTTTTAATCAAAAATACAACACGGATTTACAATTACCACAACAGGTGGTTTAAATGTCTATTCTTGATATTGAAAAAGACCTCCAGGGAAGAAATTGGTCTGCTAATCCGAATTGGCGAGATGATTATTATCAAACACAGGAGTCTGATGATGAGACATTACAATACATACAAGACCAATTAAAAACCGGGGATCTTACTTACGAAGAAAAAAGATATTTTTCTGACTATTTAAATGAAGACATATACCCTTATTTAGATTCTTGGGTTTGGTCTGATCAACCAACCATCGATCGAGTTAGAAGATACATGGGTATTGAAGATAACCGAACAGATGAAAGCTGGCTCTCTAAAATGCGCTATAGAGATCAGGATCAGTTTCTTGGTAAAGTACAATATGATAGAGAATGGTTTAATAAACTAGCGGAGAAAGGACTTCTTGTTCATGCGGACGGAAGCCCAATTACAGAGCAAGAACTTTCAGCAAGTCGTAAGTTTGAGGGTGGAAACACCGTACCTAGAGGTAGAAGTGCTCAATTTTCAAAGGGCATTTTTGAACAATATCAAGCAAATCCAGACGCATTTAAATTAACTCAAGCCTTACCACAACTTCTAGATAAAGCTGCAATGGCTGAACAACTAGTAAATGAATTGGGAGCGCAGACCCTGGAGCCTGGATTTCATCTTGGCCAAGCAGCTTTATCACAGTTTGGTTATGCCTCAAAATCTAAATTTGAACCTCAGTTATATGATTATGGATTTCAAAGATACGTCGACAATAATGTCAAAGGGGAGCAAGCTGAAAAGTTCTCAGGTATTGCTGATAAAATCTACGTAGATGAAAATTCTGGAATGCTTTATTATGCTGTATCAAAAGACAATTTTACTCCTGAATATCTTAAGAATGATGAAGAATTATTAAATTTAATATCAAATTTTGATCCTTCTAGATATGAAGCTTATTTAGATTCATTACAAAACGAAAACCAACCTTATCAAAATTGGATGTTTAAAGACTATTCACATTCTATAGGAGATCAAGTCTTCCTACCATTAAGTACTACCGAAGGAGGAGGACAGAAGCAATTTTCATCTACCATAACAGGTGGTGAACAAGGAGAAAACTGGAACCAAATACTTGGCCAACCAGGAGGTGCTGTTCTATTTGAGCTTCTGCCTGGTATAGGGATGTTCTCAGGTGTTTGGAAAGGTGCAAAAACTGGAAGTAGTGTGGTTGGAAGAGGAGGTAACGCTTTAGCTAAAGAGTATGGTATTCCATTAGATGTAGCCGAAAAAATAGAACTTACAAGAAGTGGTAATTTTACACCCGCTTCACTTAAACTTCTTGAAAAGCACTTGGATAGTCGACAACTTTTAAAGTTACAAGGTATTGCACGAGTAAATGCTGCTACTACTATTGATACATTACCCTATGGTTCATGGAAAGGGAAACACGGAGAAGGTAAAAGAGGGTTGGATGTTGACGCAATAACAAGAACACCAGAAGATCTTGCCGGTATAGAAAGAAAGGTTTTTGCGTGGAAAAAAAATAATCCAGACTTCAATCTTTCACCAGACGACCTACTTGCTTTGCAGGATCATATAAAACACATAAAATATAATAAAGAGGGTATGCATCACCCTGTAAATGGTTTTTTAACAACATTAAAAAATACAAGAAATGCAGCTGCTAAATTTAATCCAGAGGATCCAGACACTTGGCACGGTGTTGTTCAAATGGTTGGAGACAAATCTAGAAAAACTAAAATAAAAGACCATAGAGGAAAATGGGTAAGTGATCCTAATGGAGAAGTAATCCCTGGAAACTGGAAATTTGTTTATGGAAGCGATGAAGCAAAACAATTCTTTATGAAAAAATATAATGAAACTAAAACTGGAAGAAAACCGGGTCCTGAAGTCCAAAAAGAATACACACAAAAAGAGTTAGCAAAAGACTTTGGGTTTATAACTGATGGTATGACAGAATCTCAAATCAAAACTGGTTTAGGTAAGATGCAAACAGTACTTTCTTATGAAAGAGGCAGAGCACTAATAAACTCTATAGATGCTGCTGATCAAGCAACTCTTTTTGGTGTTAAATATGAAGATTCAGGTACCTATTTTTCTAAATCAAGAGCAGGTTTTAAATTATGGGCTGATGATGCGATTGAAAAAGGAAAAACAGGCGAAATAGAAAAAGTTAAACAGTTAATTGCACAAGTACAAAAATACAATAAGAAACACAATCTAATAGGTACCCCTAACCAACTGGAGATAGAACATCTTGGAGGCACAGCGCACCAATATGATCAGTTCATGTTAGGAAATAGGGAACTTCCACCTGACTTCAGTGTTAATAATGTACAAGTGGTTCCAGCATGGAAACATAGATCAGGCCACATATTAGGTGGAGCAAACCAAACTATAGATCCTAAACTGGGAGAAAAAACTAAAGGATTTTTAATTGAAGGTGGTTTTAAAGGTGGAGGAGGCACAATTAAAAAATTAGAAGAGTTGGAAAAATTAAAGTTACAAAAAAACCCTAATCAATCAAGAATTAATGCTTTACAAAAAGAGGTGGACGAGGACTTAGACACTCTAATTAACTTTTCAGAAGAGCATAGTGTTTATGCTGATTTTTCAGAATGGAAAGGAATATTACCTGATGATTTCATAAATAATAAAGCTTTCAAAAAACCAGAAGGTTATGATCCAATAGCATTTATGGAAGATCTCTTAACAAGAGATCATAGGAGATATGCGGGGCTAATTGGTGAAGAACTAGAAGACAACTCAGAAAAATTACCAGACAAACCATATCTATTTGCTAGTTATCTTATGAATAAAATGGATAAACCTGAAATGGACGACCGGTTTGAGGAATTGTCACCAGAACTACAAAGGAAGATAAAATTCCTTGATAAAGAAAACAAAACCATGAAGCTTTTGGCAGAGCACAGAATAGATCCTCCTGATGATACTGGTGTTAGATTTGAAAGAATTGAACCAGGGATTAAAAATATTGAAGATTTGAAAGCTAGGGTAGCTGAAGAAATGGTTGAGAAAAAACCAGTTAAAGTGCCGTGGTCAAGTATACCTAAATTAATAACTCAAAACCCTTTGCTTAAAAAAATGATTCGGACAAACATGATGCCTACTTTAATGCTTCAAAGCATTCTTTTTGACGCAAAAGAAAAGGGAGTGGATACAGAAAAAGAACTACCTAAGATGAGTAAGTTTGTGAAAGAATATTTTGATCTTGGACCAACACCAGCTACTGATCCGGAAGCTGCATATATTGATGGTATATCTGAGTTTAATAGAGCTCTTGAAACGGGAATGTCTAATCTTGGGTACAATACAATGGATTTAGTCTTAAGTGGAATTGATTTAAGTAGCTTTGGTAAAACAGACTTATCAGGAAGATTAAGAGAAATGTATGAAAAAAGAGACATAAATGAACCAGAGACTTTTGTTGGTGATATGGTTTCTTTACTCGTTGAGTTTGGTGTTCCCGGTGGAGTAATTACTAAAATATTATCACGTGCTCAGAAAGCTTTAAGATTAAAAGGTGTTAACACAATGACTCGTTTTATTGATGATGACACTGTAGGCTATGCAAGATTCGGAATGCAGTTTAGTAATGTTGCAAAAAGAATGGGTACAGGCGCTGTTATATTTGGTGTAACTGATTTTGTAGGAGGAGGTCCTTATAATAGTTTATATAGAATGTTTCCAGAAGACCCGACATTATTACCTGGGAAACCTATTGACACTACAAACTTAAACGGAAATGAATTAGCCCTTGCTAATTTTAAAAATAGACTTCGCTTCGCGGGAGACGGAGCGATGATCGGGGGTTTGTTTCCTTTATTAGGACCTCCTGTTTGGGGAATAACAAAGGGAATTGTCAAACTTCCCTTTAGAACCATTCCTGGAGTTAATAGATCTCTATTTGGTGGTGCCTTACAGCTTGCAGGTATCCCTTTGAAAATAGCAACTGATGCTTTAGCTGGGAAGGTTCCATACACGCAGCATACAATTCCACTATTAGGAAAAGGAATGCAGACACTAGGGAAGTGGGGTGCAAGTGGTATTCAACAAACAGCAGCATTTTTAGGCAAACAAGTATTTTCACGAGCAGCTTTAGGTATTTATGATCTGGCTGCAAAAAGACAGGCACTATACTCAGGTATAGATTTTGGTGCTACTTTTAAAAGATCTCTTCCTAAATTTGAAGAATGGAGAAGGTTCTCTGTTAATAGTCAAGATCCTTTACATCAGTATCTAGCAAAATTAGACAACACGTTAGCACACTTTAGAGATATTGGTAAATTAGGTAAGGATATGTTTGGGTTAATGGGTCAGAAAGATTTATTTATCAAAGCAAGATCTAGAGCTATTGATAAATTTTTAAAAAATATAGAAACTACAGCCTATAGGATGGCTAAAACCTTTGAGGATAGACATAAGAAATGGGGAGAATTTGAAACCATACAAAAAAAATATTTAGATGATGTATTAGATTACTTACAAGGTAATTTAAAACTTGAAAATCTTCCTAAAAAATTAGCACAAGACGCTAAAGCACTAAAAGAATATGTGTCTTCATTAAAAGAAGAGTTTAAAGGAATGTTACCAAAAGATGATCCTCTTCATTATTTATTGGCTGCTGATATTGATAAATATATGAGGCGTTCTTTTTCTATGTTCACTAACTCAACTTTCCAACCAGGAAAAGAAGCTGTAATGAATGCCAAAAATTATATCAAAGATTTAATTAGAGGTAATAATCAACTCCATCAGGAGGCCACTCAATATTTTCCTAAGCTTTCAATTAATGATGCCATAGAAGAATACGCTCAATTAAAAGTTGGAGACATTATGCATACAGCCAGATATGAAATGGAGGATCCGTTTAAAGCTTTACAAAATATTGTTAGTAAAAAACTTGGACTCGAAGACATTGTAGTTAGAACAGGCGAAGAAGTTCCAGAAGTTATACGTAAATTACTTGGAGAAGAGAAAAATCTTAAATCTTCTTTATTACAAACAACCGGTAATATTATTTCCAGTACTCAACAGAAACTAGCCTTAGATCAAATAGCAAAAATGGGTAAATCTGGTGGTTGGTTATTTGATACAGCTGAGGAAGCTCTTGCTAAAGGAAAAATATTTAATGCTCATCGGTTAAATGATATTAAAGGGGCTGGTTTTGTACCATCGGATATTCTAGGCATGTATGGTACTCCAGAAGTTGTTAAACAACTCAGCGGTTATAGTATTTTTGATAGTGCTCTTAAATATAAAGTTTATCAAAACTTGCTAGCATTCAAAGCAATGGTTCAAGGAGGTAAAACACTTTACTCACCTGCTACTCAAATGCGTAACTTTGGATCAGCTAGTTTATTCGCATTAAATGTGGGACACATTGGTGGTAGTGCAAGTGTTCCTCAAGCAATGAAGATGGTTTTAGATGATATATTTGGTGCGGGACCTAAATCTAACAGGAATGAGTTAATTAAATACATCGAAAGAAAAGTTGAGCTTGGAGTAACAGATGAAAATGTTGTAGCAAATGAGCTTGCAGGTATATTAGCTGATCTAAAAGGAACAAGATCAGCAACAGGTGAACCTATTATTAGTAGCTTTAATCAGTTATTACAAAAAGTTGGTACTACTAAGATGAGTCAATATGTACAAAGAACATATGCTGGTGGTGATAACGTTTGGAAAATATACGGACATGAGTTTTATATGTCTGAACTTAAACAATTCACTAAAACAATCGATGATGTTAAAGCATATTTTAATAATGTAATTGGTAGAGAATTTATTGAATTAAGTCCTAAGACTGGTGTTAAAAAAACAGTAGCTGAGGGCATAGAAGAGATGGGTGCTTTTTTAGTAAGAGAAACATATCCTACATATAGTCGAGTACCCCCTGTTGTTCAGGCTCTAAGAAAAATACCTCTTGGTAACTTCATATCTTTTCCTGCTGAAATGTTAAGAACAAGCGCGACTACTTTAAGTCTCTCTTTAAAACACATAGCCTCTGGTAATCCTGGTTTACAAGCAATGGGTTACAGAGCATTATTTGGACAATTCACAACTCTATATGGAATGAATGAAGCAATTTCTCAAATAGCTTCTGCTGTATCAGGGGTTAGTGAAGACAAGCTGCAAGCTTATTTAGATGATCTTGGGCCTGCTTTTATGTCAGGACATAAATTAATTCCACTAGGGCCACAAGATCCTGAGACTGGAATTATTAAAGCATTTGATATGTCTACTTATAATCCGTATGCATATGTAACAGACCCTGTAGAAGGTTTTATCAGAGAACTTAATAAACCAAGGATGATGCTGGATATAGATGGCGAAGTTTATAATAGAATATTTGATGCAGGTGGGCCAGTGTTAGCGCTTCTTGAACCATTTATGAGTGAAGCAATTGCGCTTGAACCTTTCTTTGATGTATGGGCACGTCAAGGAAGAACACGTACAGGTAAACTTATTTTTTCTCCAACAGATGATTTTGGAGAGAAGGTAGGTAAATCTTTTAATCATGCTGTAGAAACATTAGCACCAGGATTTATTAGAAGTGCAGGTCAAGTTTGGGGTGCTCTTAAACTTGATACTCAAAGTGGAAGAGTTATGCAACTTGGTGATGTACTAATAAAATTACTTGGTGGTTCTGTTCTGAATGTTGATCCAGTGTCTGCTCTTGACTATAAAGCAATCGATATTCGTGAGATAAGAAGTAACGCATTTAAAACCGAACACTTCTTTAGTAAAGAAAATGCATTGGAGCGCGGACCAGCTGTTATGGCTGCTGAATTTAGAGATGTTCAAACTGAAGCTCTGCAAGCACAATTTGATGTGTGGAAAATGTTCCAACGAGCATTAAAGACTGGTCTTTTAACAGAAGAACAAATTTTAGAAGTGCTTGGTCCTGATGGTCGTAATGTTCCAAATATCGATAATTTAATAGACGGATACTTTACTCCTGTTTCTTATAGTGCGTCTGGTTTAGAAAAAAGAGCAAACGAGCTGGAAAAAGAATATAAACGAAATGGAATTAAAGTTAACTGGAGTGATTTATATCCAGAATTTGAATTAGATGATGTAATATATGAGTTTGAAGATTTAGAGTTTGAAGATTTAATAGATCAGAACAGAAAAGGTATAGAACAAATAACTCCTCCTGGAGGAATCCAAAAATGGTTGGAGGAAAGACTTAAAAACAGGAAACAAAACATTAAAGAACAACAAACAGAACCTTTAAATTTCCCTACGCCTATTGTAACCGCTCAATCAAATATGGGTACTACTCCGGATCCACAAACAGGATTGACTAGAACGGAAACTGCATTATTATCCCCTAGTGAAAAATTAATCCAACAGAGACAAAGGGGGACAGTTTAGTGGAACCTAAAACACAACGCGAACACATTATTGCATTGAACGGTCACATCACCGGTGTAAAACGTGAGATAAAAAACATTAAAGAGAATCATCTCAAACACATGAGGTGTGAAATCGATAGATTGGGTGGTAAGGTAGATAAAATCTATTGGGTTGTGTTAACCACGGTGGGGGCTGTTGGTTTAATAATTATAGAGGCTTTAATGAATAGGATAGGAATGTGAACTTATCAAATAATTTTACGTTAGCCGAGCTAACAAAATCTCAAACAGCGATCCGCAAAAACATTAATAATGAACCGGGGACCGCGGAGATTAATAATCTTATTCACCTAGCGAAGACTGTCCTACAACCAGTGCGTGAACACTTCGGTAAACCGGTCATGATATCCTCAGGCTATAGAAGCCCAGAGTTGTGCGAGGCTATCGGATCTTCGTCTAAGTCACAACATGCCAAGGGTGAGGCAGCAGACTTCGAGATACATTCAGTTGATAACAAAGAGCTTGCAACTTGGATCGCGGCTAACTGTGAGTTTGATCAATTGATTCTAGAATTTTATGATGGCGTGGACCCCAACTCGGGTTGGATTCATTGTTCAGTGAAAAGAGAACCAGAAACACCGCGCAAGCAAGTACTGCAAGCGAAGAAAATAGAAGGACGCACAGCATACGAACCGATACTTCTTTAGATCCAATCTTTAAGATCCTCCCCCATGATTTCATTTGCGATATTTATTTTATTTCGTAGTGATTTGACGATACGTTCGTCTATAGTCTTTTCTGCTACCAAGTCAACATAAGTAACACTATTGTTTTGACCAATTCGATGTGCTCTATCTTCAGATTGTAATCTTTTTTCTAGATCATAACTGTTAGAATAATAAATTACTGTGCTCGCAGCGGTAAGAGTAATTCCATACCCCCCAGTTTGGGGGTTTCCTACGAAATAGCGCGCAGGGCTGTTTTTCTCTTGAAATAGAGCAATCTGTTCTTGGCGGTACCTTGGGTCCACTGACCCATGATATTCGACTGTAGAGTCCTCTCCGTAAGCTTTTTTTAGAGTTCCTACTATTTTTTTTATATCTTCCACATAATTAGCCCAGATTATTACTTTGCCCTCAACTTCATCAAGCAACGACATTAATTCATCAAGTCTATTATTTTTTAAGTGTTGGATCTCTCCATCGTCTGATTTAAAATGACCACAAGTGATCTGATGAAGCCTCATCAGCTGTGTCATAACATTAATTGAGCTCATCACTTTACCATCGAGTTCAGCTAAAGCTATTTGTTTCATTTGTGCATAAACTTTCTTCTGTTCATCGGTGAGTTCTATAATTCTCTTCATATATATTTTAGGGGGGAGATCTAAACAATCTTCCTTCAATACTCTATAAGAAAACTTTTCTAGGTTCTCAGCAAGTTCATCAAGTCTTCTATAACTACCAACTAGCTGAACACTTCTCCCACCGAAATTTCTTTCAATCATGTGTGCATAACGTGATCGGAAGCTATAGTAAGAAGAATGCCCTAAATGCCATAGGTCTAAGAATTCACATTGACTATATAAATCAAGTGGTGATTTGGTAACTGGAGAGCCGGTTAATATTCTACGGTATTTAGCAAGATTCCCTATTTTTAAAATGTTTTTGGTACGCTTTGCTGTCGGATTCTTGATCGTCGTAGATTCATCAATCCCTATTAAAGCTTTTCCAAGGAAGATGTTAAGGAAACTGTGAGCAAAGTCCAGTCCTTTTGTTGTAGAGAATGCTTCTACATTCATTATCAATATCTTAAGATCACCTTTATCATCAAATAAAGTATCAAGTTCTAACTG
>Ga0315319_10000692_pt1 | contig 11049 bp, 11 predicted proteins | sample M1500m3416metaG_FD_203463 | JGI IMG/M metagenome (GOLD analysis project Ga0315319, IMG submission 203463) | Ammonia-oxidizing marine archaeal communities from Monterey Bay, California, United States - M1 500m 3416 | ecosystem: Environmental > Aquatic > Marine > Intertidal zone | place: USA... | reverse complement strand
ACAAATACGTCCGGGCCTGACTCCTGGGCGATAAAACCGAACCCTTTGGATTCGTTAAACCATTTTACGGTGCCAGTCGTTGTTGACATGATGTCTTCCTAATTTCTTTACAAGTTCGTGCTACTAGGTAGCGATTAGCAGAAATGTATGACTAATACTTATGGAATCAGGAAGTAAAAACTTCATAGCAGTACATAAATAAAAGAGGTACTTTCTCGCGAAGGTGAGTATACGCAGCTTTCATCGCATGTCACAAGGTACAATAAACATGAATAATATTCATAATTCCGGGCTATGCCCCTGTGAATCCGGCCTGGTTTATGCTGGATGTTGCAGCGAATTGCATTCGGGGCGTGTGCTTGCCCAGACTGCCCTACAGCTAATGAGATCCCGGTATAGCGCGTTTACGCTTGGGAATACCGATTATCTTGTCAAATCCTGGCATCCGGATACCAGGCCCGCCAGCCTTACGATTGATGAAAGCCAGCGTTGGATTGGCCTGAAGATAAAGACCGTATCTCACGGTGGGACTGACGAAGATGAAGGATCAGTCGAATTCGTTGCCCGGTATAAGATGCAGGGTAAAGCCTACCGCCTTCAGGAGAACAGCCGTTTCCGCAGGTTAGATGGGCGATGGTATTACCTTGATGGTGAGCGAGCTGGCTAGTCGACCGCGACAAATTCCATAGAGATAGAATTGACGCAGTGGCGAATATTCTTCGCTGTCAGCCCCTCACCTTCGAATACATGCCCAAGATGGCCGTCGCATTGCGCACACAGGATCTCGACACGATAACCGTCGGCGTCAACCTCCCTTCTAACCGCGCCCTCAATCTCATCGTCAAAGGCCGGCCAGCCGCAATTCGAGTGAAATTTGTGCTCGGAGCGATACAGGGGTGTATTGCACTGTTTACAGACGTAGTGGCCACCGACTTCGAAGTGATCAGTCAGTGGGCCGGTAAACGGCATTTCAGTGCCTTTGTGTAGCAGGACTTGCTGTTCTTCCGGGGTCAGGTCGTTGTAATCGGACATAGGGATCGTGTGATAGTGATGTGTGGAGTGGTTTTACCAGTGTTGGATGAGTACCTGCAAGTTGAAAATAGATTGTGCTAGGCTCTGATCCGCTAAATTCAAGGAGAGAGTCATGTACCAAAAACTGTTACCGGTTGCACTGTTATTGCTGGCGGGTTGTTCCGAAACACAGGAAACATCACAGCCACAGGTCGCTCAAGAGCAGCAGCAATCGCAGGAAATGCAGGCTTCCCAGGCGGTTAGTCAGCCGGAAGTAGCCGCCGAACCTGGGCTTGCTGAACAGGAACTTACTCAACAGGAACCCATTCCGCACGATCCTGGACAGGCGTATTTGTACATCAACGCGCAGAAACCTGGCGTGAAGGTAATGCCGTCAGGACTGCAGTTTGAAATCATTGAGTCCGGTGAAGGACGATCGCCGTTGGCCACCTCAAATGTCGTCACGCACTATCATGGCACCTTCGTTAATGGCGACGTGTTCGATAGCTCCGTGAATAGAGGTGCGCCTGCCGAATTTCCAGTGAACCGCGTCATTGCAGGCTGGACCGAAGCTTTGCAAATGATGAAGGAAGGCGACAAGTGGCGATTAGTGCTGCCTCCGGAAATTGCATACGGTGAAAGAGGGGCCGGTGGGCTGATTCCGCCTAATACCGTGCTGGTGTTTGAAGTAGAACTCATTGAGGTGAAGGGTTAGAGAAGTATGGTCACGCTAGAAGACTTCAGGGCTGAAACCAGAGCCTGGCTTGAACAAAATTGTCCGGAGGGCGCAAAAGGTCCGGGACAGACTCCGCTTGGCAGTAAATCCATCGAACTGGAGCCGGATGTTCGAATCTGGTTGGATCGCATGGCCAAAAAAGGCTGGACGGTACCCACCTGGCCCCTCGAGTATGGTGGCGCCGCGTTGAATAATGATGAATACAAGATTCTCATTGAAGAACTCAAACGGGTTGGTGCTCGAACTCCCCTGACTGGCCGGGGGGTTAATTACATAGGGCCGACTATCCTCGAATTTGGAACAGACGAGCAGAAAGCGAGGTGGCTGCCAATTTGTGCGCGGGGTGATGGCGCCTGGGCGATGGGTTATTCAGAGCCGGGTGCCGGTTCAGACCTGGCCAGCCTGTCTACCAAAGCAGTAAAAGAAGGCGACAACTACATCATCAATGGCAGGAAGACCTGGACCAGTGATGCCGTTGACAGTGATTACATTTTTGTTCTTGTGCGCACATCGCCGGACAAACCCAAACATGAAGGTATCAGTTTGGTGTTGGTAGATATGCACCAACAAGGAGTCACTGTAAATCCGATAGCCTTGATTTCCGGTGCCTCTCCCTTTTGTGAAACGCTGTTTGAAGATGCCATTGTGCCAGTCACCGATCTCATTGGTGGCGTGGATCGAGGCTGGACTGTTGGCAAGCGATTATTGCAGTTTGAGCGATCTACCCATGCAGGCATCAATATTTCGGGCTCCCAGGGTGGCAGGACTGAAGAAAACCAGCTGCCGGAACTGGTAGCGCATTATGCCGGTAAAGCAGATGGGCGAATTGCGGATGCGTCGATAAGAACCTGGCTCACCCGGCATGACATGAACACTCATGCGCAACGGATTACTCAGCGTCGTGCGATTGCGGAATTACAAAGCCGGGCGCCAGGCTTCACCTCCTCTGCCGTCAAGCTGACCAACGCACTTAACATCCAGGATGGTGATGAACTGCTAATGACAGCCATGGGGAATAGCGCCTATCACTGGGATACTGACAGTGGGGCTTCAGAAAAAGAGGTCGCTGCGGTCAAGAAATGGCTCTACCAGAAGTCGCTGACCATCGCGGGTGGCACCAAGGAAGTTCAGCTGAACATCATTGCCAAACGGGTTCTTGGGTTACCTGATTAAAGTGATGTTTAAGGTAAGCAAATGAGACGTGCACTTATCGGTGCGGCAATCATGGCATCGCTGGTGGCGGGATATGTTGCTTATGTGACAATGATAGGAAACCCCAGGGTCGTCACAGATCTTAAAGAACACCCGATGGGTGAACGTGCTGAGCGCGCCATGCTCCTGACTTTTCCTGATGGCAAGACGATTCCCGTTAATTACCTTCGAGAAGATAATCGCGTTTATGCCGGCGCCGACGGTACCTGGTGGCGAGCGTTTGACGGCGAAGGCGCCGCAGTTACCCTGCTCATTCAGGGGGAGGCTCTGACGGGTCACGCAACTGTTGAACTTCAGGACCAGGAATTTATTGACGACGTGTTTTCCAGGCTAAGGCCAACAGTCCCTGAATGGTTACCCGATTGGGCGAATGGAAAACTCGTTATTGTCGATCTGAAAGTCTCTGCGGGCTAATCCCCTGGACCGTTCAATTGATCCTGCCAGCAACTTCTGCAGTCAGTTCATAGGAGTGCAGCCGTGCCTTGTGATCAAAGATCGAGGACGCGATGATGAGTTCGTCTGCTTCAGTCTCTTTAAGAAACTTCTTGATTTGGTCTTCGATCATGTCTGCATTGCCTACCGCTGCGCATCGAGCCATTTGATGTAACATTTGTTGCTCGGGTGCCGACAGCGTGGCTTCAAAATTAGCGATGGGCGGCGGTAACTTCCCTGCTGCACCTTTCCTCATATTGACGAAAGATTGTAACGAAGAAGATCGGAGTAGATCCGCTTCTTCCGGGCTGTCTGCCGCACAAACGTTATAGCCGAGCATGACATGCGGTTTCTCGAGTTGTTCTGACGGCTTAAAGTTTTCTCGGTATATCTCTATCGCCTGGTCCATTGCCGCGGGGGCGAAATGCGAGGCGAATGCGAAGGGTAATCCCAGCATGGCGGCAAGCTGGGCGCCGAAAAGGCTCGAGCCCAGTATCCAAAGCGGCACATTGGTGCCAGCCCCTGGTGTTGCGACAATTTTTTGGGCCGCGTCGGGCTCTTTGAGAAAGTGCTGGAGCTCTGTGACATCTCTGGGAAAGTCGCCGACCTCCTGGGAAAGGGATCGCCTGAGAGCCTGCATGGTCAGCTGATCAGTACCCGGCGCGCGTCCAAGCCCAAGGTCAATTCGGCCCGGATAAAGCGAGGCGAGGGTGCCAAATTGTTCCGCAATCATCAGCGGTGCGTGATTGGGTAACATGATGCCGCCAGCGCCAACCCGAATCGTTGAAGTGCCGCCTGCAATGTAGCCTATGAGAACAGAAGTCGCAGACGAGGCGATACCTGGGAAGTTGTGGTGCTCCGCTACCCAGTAACGACTGAATCCCCATTTCTCGACGTGTTGGGCCAGGTCGAGCGCGTTATGGAGTGCTGTTGTAGCATTGCTACCTTCGCAGACAGGTGCAAGATCGAGAACAGAAAAAAGCGGCATATGGTAGTCGGCTGTATGAAAGCGGATCATTCTAAACTTGCATCAGCGCTGTGTCTTGCCCATATCAGTTTTGGCTAATAATGATAGCTGTGCCAGGGCATAGTAATTCGCAGGGAAGTTGGTGTTATATTCATCCTTGAAGGGAGTGCGCATTGGATTCGATTAATACGGTAACTGGAACCATTTCACCCGATGATCTCGGATTCACGCTGATGCATGAACATGTGATGGTCAGTGCCAGTGGTTTATGGGATCAGTATCCTGACCTGCTGGGACCTGATCGCGAGGCGAGGGCCATTGCGAGCCTAAAGGAAGCACGGTCGGAAGGTATTGATACCATGGTCGATGCCACGACCTTTGATCTTGGGCGTAAGGCAGAATTGTTGAGCCGGGTTTCCAAAGAATCCGGGGTTAATATTATCAATGCCACGGGATGGTGGCTTGATGTTCCAAGGTTCCTGCAGGGGGTATCCCCAAACCAGATGGCAAAAGAGTTCGTTAAGGATATCGAAGAAGGGTTCAGGGGTACTGATATCAAAGCAGGTATCCTGAAGTGCGCAGCGGATCTCGAGAATGTGACGCCGCCGCTGGAAGTGATGGCACGAGCGGTAGGTCGTGCTCATGTAGAAACAGGCCTGCCCATCATGGTGCATTCTTATCCTACCGGGCAGGTGGCCCGACAACAGATCAAGATACTTAAGGAAGAAGGTGTCGATCTGACGCGAGTAAAAATTGATCATTCCAATGACACAACAGATATCGAATATCTGAAATGGATATTAGACCAGGGTTGTTACCTGGGTTTGGACAGGTATCCCGGTCGTCTGGTCAGTCCACACATGAGGTCGGTGACATTGAAGAAGCTGATTGATGCAGGTTACGAAGATCGCTTGTGCCCTTCCCACGATTGCATTTGTTTGGCTGTGCTTAAAGAAAACCCTGATGGCAGCATGCCGGAGGAACACGAATTCGCGAGGCACAACCAGCATGCATTCCTCTATATCAAACGCCAGGTCATTCCCGACCTGAAGGAAATGGGCGTGGCTGATGCAACGATCGAAACGCTGTTCGTTGATAACCCGCGACGTTTCTTTCGTGGAAGTTAGGAGCAGCCAATGAACCGGTTTTCTGAACTCGATGTTACTGCCTGGCGGGAAGACGGGTTTGCTATCGTGCCGGGGTTTTTCTCTGCGGCGGAACTTGCACCGGTACTGGCTGATTACGAGCGGCTCTATGGTATAACCGGGGAGGGCGAGGGGCATGCGATTGACCTTAAAGAGCCCGGTGACATTGGTGTGCTTGGTGGTTTTCGCGATAAACAGTTTAAGAATATTGATACGCTGCCTTATGGGGCTTCAGCGGAGCTCGATCTGCTGTCGTTGCATCCCGCTTTGATAGCCTTTGCACGGTCATTGCTGGGTGTAGACGATGTCCACCTCTACCAGTCACACACCTGGGCAAAGTACACCGGTGAGACCGATTACGATCAGGATTTTCACTGTGACTTTAGTAATCACACCCTGGTCGTGCCTTCGGATGATCAGGCGCTTCGAACAGTTGATTTTATTATTTACCTGACCGATGTGACCAATGAGCTTGGTGCGCTGCATTACGTTCCCAGGCAGAAAGCCGCCGGCATATTAGGTGATGGAAGAGTAGGGGCATTTGACCCCGCGAAGCAGGCAGCGCTCAAGGCAGTTGAACTTTCCGCTGCGTCAACCGCCGGTACATTGCTGGCTCACAGTATTGATACCTTTCATCGGGGCACCAATCTGACACAGGACAAGGGTTACCGGTTCACCATGACCGTGGGTTACAAGGCGGCGGGTAACGATATGATTGCCTACCACGCCTGGCAACAAACCGGTAACAGTGACTGGTCCCGAATCATGAACAGTGCAAGCCCGGAACAACTATGCTGCCTGGGTATACCTGGGCCCGGTCACGCATACTGGACGCCCAGGACCCTGAAGCTAACGCGGGCCAGGTGGCCCGAAATGGATATGCTGCCCTACTTCGCAGCTGCCGGTGTAGTGCCCTGATTGAGCTGCTCGGAAAATAAAGTAACCCCCAAAGGAAACACTGATGGCTGAAACCAACGCACCGCTGGCGCGAACGACTATCTATGCGCATGGAATCCTCGGTTTGCCTCTGGCGGTCATTGGTTATCCGCTGGCTATCTGGATACCGGCACATTATGCGGGAAGCCTCGGTATCGGCCTGGCCACAGTAGGTACTATCCTGATGCTGGCACGGTTGACTGATGTCCTTACCGATCCAATTATGGGCGAGCTTTCCGATCGCTGGGTAACCCCTTTCGGTCGTCGCAGACCCTGGTTACTGGTGGGTATGCCGATCATGATGTTTGGCGTCTACAAGCTTTTCATGCCACCGGATGATGGTGTGAGCCTCTACTATTTTCTGGGATACCTGACGTTATTTTTTTTGGGGGCGACGATTATCGCGCTTCCTCATAGGGCCTGGGGTGCAGAATTATCGGTTGACTATCACCAGCGCTCTCGGGTTACCGCTGCCCGAGAGTTTTACGTTCTGATGGGCTTGTTGCTGGCGGCCACGGTGCCGATGGTAGTAGAAATCATGGCGGATGGCGGTGGCTCCGTGAAGTCAATTTTTAGCATCATTTTCACTGACGCCAAGGGCGCTTTTACCGGCGAACTGTTGAACAAAGAAGTCGTCGACCGAAAAACACTGTCAGGGCCAGTGTTAATAGGGTTAGCTTATACCGTTCTTATTCTCCTCCCGGTTTGCGTCTTCGTTGTACTTTCCATGGTCAAGGAACCGCCGACTGATGGTAAGCGTAATGTTGTCCCGATAAGAGAGGGGCTTAAGTATCTCTGGAAGAATGGCCCGATGCGCAGGGTGTTGATAATCGTGCTGATGGTGACATTCGGTGAAGCATTTAGAAATGCAGTATCACTCTTTTTCATCCGGGATATTGTTGGCGTACCAACGATTGGAGCCGCCTATTTCTTCTATTTCACCGCCGGTCTTGGGGCAATCCCGTTCTGGTTATGGTTGGGTAGAAAAATTGGCAAGCATTACGCCTTTATGTCGACATTGGTACTTGTGGCAACGGTGAGCGCTGCCAACCTGTTTCTTTCCTATGGCGACTACCTGCCATTTTTTCTGTTGTTCATTGTAAAAGGGTTTTGTTTCGGCGGGTTGCAATTTCTCCCGATTGCGATGCTGGCCGACGTGATCGATGTTGATACAGCCCGGTCGGGCGGGCACAGAGCGGGTACCTACTTCTCAATTATGGGCCTGACGGACAAGCTGGCTGTGGCGTTTGGAACGGGCTTTTCGCTCAATCTTGTAGGGTTACTCGGGTTTGATGCAGCCGGCGGTGTCTCAGGCAGTACCGAGGTCGGGGTGCTCGCGTTACGTCTGGTCTATTGTTGTGGACCTATTTTCTTTTACAGTATTGCCATGGCGTTTATTTGGGGATACCCGCTGACACCGGCACGGCACCAGAGACTGAGATTGCGTATCGAACGTAAAGCTGCTCGAATAGCGCGATTGAAACAATAGATCCCGGATCATCCCATGTTCAGGCCGCTGCTACTGATTGCTACCCTCGTGATGACTGCCTGCGAATCAGAGACTGAAGTTGATGGTCAAGCAGACGTTTCAGCAGAGGTTTCCCATTCTGCTGATGTCAGCATTGAGTGGTTTGGGGGCTCGATACAAGCAGCGTTTGATTCAGCAGAGAGCGAGGCTAAACCACTCTTTTTATATTGGGGCGCGGTGTGGTGTCCACCCTGTCAGGAAATCAAACATACGGTATTCAAGTCCCAGGAATTCATCCAGCTGACGCGACTCTTTGTGCCTGTCTACCTTGATGGTGACACCGATGAGGCGCAGGCCTGGGGTGAAAAATTCGCTGTGATGGGGTATCCGACAATGATTGTCTTCAACCCCGCGGGAGAAGAAATTACCCGTATCCCGGGCGGGATCGATATCTCACGGTACAACACAGTGCTTGAGCTCAGTCTTAACCAGATGAGATCGACCGCGGACCTGCTACAGGTTGCCCTTACGGATTCAACGCGATTATCAGCTGACGAGTTTTACCAATTAGCCTATTACTCCTGGTTTCAGGACACCTCTGCGGTACCTGACGGCACCGATAAGACTGAACTGTTTTTTCGTCTGTCGACCAGCGCTCCTGAGGGGGAGCTGAGCAATCGTTTTTATATGAACTATTTGCTGACCCTTACTGAAAAAAACGACGCTGAGAAAAACGGTCAGGACAACCTGGACGCGGATCCCACTGTTGCCAAGCGACTGGAAATAATTCTGTCATCAAGTTCGCTAACTCTGGCGTCGTGGGATTCGCTCGCCTACTACATGGACGAAATTCTAGCATTGCCAGTCATCGATGATGCGCGCAAGGCCAGCCTTGCTGCGCTTTGGGCGAACAATATTTTCGATCTCCGGTTTGATGAAGCACTGTCCAAGGCTGAGAAGCTGGCAGGTTGGCTGCCTAAACTGCAGTTGGCTACCAGGGATGATCAACCACTTGCGGAAGATCTGCGAACATTGTTGCGGGCAGAGCTGAAGGCAGCCGACGAAGCAACGCCTGATAGTTTCGAGCGACAAAGTGTGATTAACCAGATAAGCCATATCTATCGGGAAGCAGGCCTGGTTAATGATGCAAAAGACTTGTTGCTGGCGGAACTCGAAAAATCTGCTTCGCCTTATTACTTTATGAGTGGTCTGGGCTCGCTTGCAGAAAAAGATGACCACTTCGAAGAGGCCCTGGCCTGGAGAAAAAAAGCCTACGAGAATTCAGTTGGCGAAGCCACCAGATTCCAGTGGGGTGCGAACTACGTTTTAGCCATGATCCGAATGGCGCCTGAAGATCACCAGGCTATAGCAGTTCAGGCCAGCGCACTCTTATCTGAATTTCATGTGTCAGGTGAACTGTTTGCAGGACGAAATTTCCGTATCCTGAAACGGCTGAATGAAAATTTGCGCTCCTGGCGGGAAGAACAGAACCCGGAGACGCTGGCATTCGAACCTGAAGTAGAAAAGTTATGCGGTGATCAGAAAGAAGCAAGCCTGCAACAACAGAACTGTCGATCGCTGTTTGTTGAAGATCATTTAGTAGCAAAGAAGGTGGCACAGGCATCCTGACTGACTTATGAAGTCCCTGACTAATGAAGAATATCTCGAGATGCGAGCAGGGGCCGATGTCACTGCTGCTGATGAGTATGGTGATAAAGTCCTCCTGCTGAAGGATGGCACGTACCTCAAGCTGTTTCGTGTGAAACGACTCTTCACCTCCGCACGGCTGTTTCCGTATTGGCGGAGGTTCGAGAAAAACTCAGAGGCACTGCACTCTCTCGGTGTTCCAACGCTCAAGGTCATTGAATCAATACACCTGCCAGAGCTTGACAGAACAGCGGTGCATTATGAGCCCTTGCCGGGCAACATCCTGCGTGAGGTGCCTGATTTTGATGCTGGGCTTGTGACCAGGCTTGGCGCCTTTATCAAAGAATTACACGACAAAGGCGTCTACCTTCGGTCCATGCATCTAGGCAATGTCGTGCTAACGCCTGAGGGTCAGCTGGGTTTAATCGATATTGCGGATATGAAGGTTTACAGGGGTTCACTTCGCAAGGGATTACGACTTCGAAACCTTCACCATCTTTGGCGCTATGAACAGGACAGGCGGGCTATTTCCCTTCACCAGCAAGCGTTCGTTAGCTCGTTCGATGCTGGCTATCGGGATGAAGCCTCCAGGATGTTCACGCCGGAATAAAATTTGTTCGCGAGCAATGTTAGTGCAGCTTATGACAACACACGGAAAGTGACGGGCGGGTTTACAGAGATTCGCATGGATCCGCCCCACATCATTTCAGCGTTTGCGAACTGGAAACACGCACCTATCATAATGGAGGAAGGTGACGGCATGATGGGCAGGCCTCCTATTACCTGATGAAGAGATCACATGATGAACAGATTAAATGAGAAAGTAGCCGTTGTAACCGGTGGTGCCAGCGGGATGGGGCTATCAACCGTGATTCGTTTTCTTGAAGAAGGCGCGTCTGTCGTGATTGCAGACTTCAATGAAACAACCGGGGTCGCTGCCGTTGAACAAGCGAACCGTCTGGGATACGACGGGGCCGTGAGCTTCATCAAGACTGACGTTGCGTCAGAGCCCGATATTGTGGCGATGCTGGATGAAGCCGTGAATCGATTTGGGCATCTTGATGTGTTGTTCAACAATGCAGGCGTTGGTGGGGCGATTGGCCCATTGACTGAAACCACGACCGAAGACTGGGACTACACTTTCGATGTGTTGGCCAAGGGGGTGTTTCTTGGCCTCAAACATGGTGCGCGTCACATGCAGGCCCAGGGACAAGGCGGCTCGATCATCAATACCGCCTCTATCGCCGGTTTGAGTGGCGATGCGGGTCCGCTGGTATACTCAGCTGCGAAAGCGGCGGTGATCAGTATGTCCAAAGCCGCCGCCGTTGAGCTTGCCGAATACCGGATCAGGGTTAACGCCATCTGTCCTGGGTTTATTGCCACACCCTTGGCCGATGGCGGTAAGCCGGAAGCGACCAGGAAGTCATTTGCTAAGTCCCAGCCCTGGCCAGACTACGGCAGGGGTGAACATATCGCCGGAGCAGCATTGTTCCTG
>Ga0315319_10000686_pt1 | contig 11080 bp, 9 predicted proteins | sample M1500m3416metaG_FD_203463 | JGI IMG/M metagenome (GOLD analysis project Ga0315319, IMG submission 203463) | Ammonia-oxidizing marine archaeal communities from Monterey Bay, California, United States - M1 500m 3416 | ecosystem: Environmental > Aquatic > Marine > Intertidal zone | place: USA... | reverse complement strand
CGAACCATGCGTCTAATGGGCACTGTTGGAGGCTCAGTCGCTTTGGGGGCTGGGTTAGCGGCCTGGCAACTTTTACCTTTTCTAAGTCAAATAGGAGCAACCGACTTAAGTCATCGCGCTCAGAGTTCTACCGATCATCTGTCCCCGTCGTTAATGGCGACGGCTGCGATACCGACCGCCTTTGGTTCGCACGCTCAAGGATTTTTTTACGGCGACCGTAACTACATCGAAACTTGCGCTTTTCTGGGAGCGGGAGCGTTGGTATTGGCCGTGGTGGCTATTTTTTGGCGACCTTCGCCATCAGTTTCACGCTCAACGAAGGTCATCACTAGCGGCTTGTTAGCAGCGACTACAGCACTCATCTTTGGCGGAGGACCACTCTTGGCTTTTGCCCAAAATTTGCCTGTATTTGATACAAATTTTGTGGGGCGGATGCGTTCTATCTGGCTGCTGTTACTGGCAATTCTGGTCGGTTTAGGGTTGGAGGCAGTCACTGCAGATGCTCGAGGTGATGGCGGCCAAGTAAGCAGCCCAGTTAGCCGGTTTCGGTCGCTAGGACTTTGGGTTGTTTTCGCGGTCACTGTTTTGGGTATTTGGCATGTGTTACGGGTCGCATCGAGGGAAGGTCATCTATCTGATGTCGCGACTGCCGTAGTCGTTGCAGTAATTGCAGCAACCCTAGTGATCGGTTGCATCACAGCTGCTCGCCGCACGCGCTTGAAAGTTTTTCTGCCGGTTGTTGTAGCGGGTGTGGCTGCTATTGAAATACTTCTCTTCGTTTCCCCCTTCTGGCCTAACGAAGTTCCCGAACGCCACTATCCGCAGACACCTGCACACGATTTTCTTGCGACTGAAGCCTCCGGGGATCGGGTCGCTACTCATGATTTGGCGTTTTACGCGGGCACAACAACTCATTACGGGATTCGAACTGTCACCGGTCACGTCTTCCATCAACCCACTTGGCGAGACTTGTTAGTTGCGGTCGACCCAGAAGCTCTAAATCGTTCCTACACGTTTTCTTTTTTGGAATTTCATGATGTAGGTCGTTTGAAATCGACGATTTTGGATCGAATGGCAGTGGGTTGGCTGGTAACTCAAGTCGATTTTCCGTTACCAGGGACTCCCTTCGAACTTTCTCAGGGAAATACTGTGACACGGGTTGATCCGGGAGATCCTCTGGTGGTTGCGGTGGAGTCACAACCCGTTCGAGGGGTTGAGATTGAGATAGCAGAAGATGTTGTCACGACTGATCTTGCAGCGAGACTCAGAGTCGAGATCGTCGGGCCTGATGGGTCAGTTCGGATAGGTCGTCGTCACGTACGGGGCTTTCTTCCGGCTGGGCGTCATTGGGTTCCCGTCGCCGCGGAGGGTTTGCCTGTTGGTGGAGAAGCATTGGTGCGAATTCGTCTCGACGGTGACGATGGAGTCATGGCCGTTCGCACAGATGAATTTGGAGCGCCGGTATTGCATGGGATGGCACCTTCGGGTGATGGTTTGCGTTTGGCTTATGCCGATGATGTGGCGATTTGGGAGAACCTCAATGCGGTGGAACGAGTCAGGTTCGCGTCGCATGGAATAGTTGTCCGCGATCAAGTCGAGCGAATAGCTACCTTGCAGGCGCCGCTTCCTGCTGAGGTCGTGGTGCTGTCGGAGCAGTCCAACCACTTGACTGATCCTGAAGGTGCCACAGCAATCATTCACGAGGTGGATGATCGACTCGACAGTCTCACGGTTTTACTGACCAGCACTGGCCCGGGTTGGCTGGTGGTCGCTGACGCTATACAAAGCGGTTGGACTGTAACGGTGAACGATGTGTCCGGTGCGCTGGTCCATGCAGATCATGCGTTAGTAGCGGTGGCGGTTCCGAAGGGGTCTAGCGTTGTCGAATTGGTGTATGAGCCGCCGGGTTTGAAGGCTGGTGTTGCGCTGTCCGCGATATCGCTACTGATTCTTCTGATCTTGGTTTGGGGAGCTAGCCGCCAACGTGGCGGAGATCAGCTCTCGTTGGAGGGTTCAGCGTCGGGGCTTGCGTGAGGAGCAACAGTGAGTTCGATGTTGCGGACGCGTCGCAGGACTCGCTCTCCTATTACTCGGTTAGACCTCAGTAGGTCTGCCAGAACTCCCAACATGAGCATTTGCATCGCCACTAACAAACAGACGGCTCCAACAATGAGCGACTGGACGTGACCCTCTCCCCCACTTGTGAGGTAGAACCATCCGAAGCGACCGAAGAGCACTAGACCGGCTATGCCGAATAACGCTGCGGGAATGTTGAAGACTCGTAGAGGTTGGTGCATTGCGTATACCCGGGAGATGGTTCCGGCAGATCTTCGGATGTATTGACGCTTCGAGCCGAAGAGCCGTGAAGGTCGCTTTGTTGGGTTGACTTTAATAGGTACGTCCGCGACCGCGAGGTCGGAGCGCCCAGCCTGGATGAGAGTTTCGAGGGTATAAGTAAATTGGGAAACCACGTTGGCTTGGAGTGCCGCTTCTTTGCTGTAGGCCCGAAACCCGGAGGTGACGTCTGAAACATCGGTAGCTGAGGCCTGTCGAACCACCCAAGATCCGATTCGCTGTAAGCATTTTTTTAGAAATGAGAACTCGTTGTGGTTGGCGATGTCTCGAGTTCCGATGACAAGGTCCGCCGTTCCTCGGGTGATGGGCTCAACTAGGCGCGGAATGTCCTGCGCCGAGTACTGGTTGTCCGCGTCGGTGTTGACGATTACATCTGCTCCAAGCTGTAGAGAGGCGTCGAGGCCTGCCTGGAAAGCTACTGCGAGACCCTTGTTTTGAGTGAGTTTGACGACGACGTCTGCGCCGTGTGTTTTCGCGATTTCTGCGGTTGCGTCGGTCGAACCGTCGTCGACGACCAGCCAAAGGACTTCGTTGAAGCCGGGAACGACCCGCGGTAAATCAGCCAGTGTCTCGGGCAATGTCGTCGCTTCGTTGAAACAAGGGATCTGGATGACCAGTCGCACCTCCCCATTGTGGTGGACGAATGGACTAGACACGAGGGCGGGTGATTAATCATCGCCAATATTTTTGACGTTGGATGCAAGACAGGACTTATGAGCGACGAAGCTACCTACAAATTAAACGACCATATAGCGACCATTACCTATAACCGGCCTGAATCCCTCAACGCAATCAATGGAGCGATGCGGGAGTGTCTCAACGCGGCATGGTTGGAGTTCTACAACGACCCTGAAGCATGGGTGGCCGTTTTGACTGGCGCTGGAAGAGCATTTTGTGCAGGCGCCGATCTGCGTCCCGGCCAAGGAAACTCGGCCGGTACCTGGGCGGGAAGTTATTTCGAAATTCCTACGATTAATAGCTTCGAGAGCGGTCTGGAGCTTTGGAAACCAACCGTTGCCGCGGTCAATGGTGCTTGCATTGGATACGGCTTAACTGGAGCTATTGCGACGGATTTTCTTTTAGCTTCAGACCGAGCGGTGTTCGGCATGCCTGAGGTAAAGGTTGGAGTGCCGACCATTGTTGGGTCAATGAGGATCCCGTCGAAGGTGGCATGGGCAGACGCGATGGAGATCTTGCTTACGGGCGACAACATCGATGCTGATCGTGCAGTCGAGATCGGGTTAGCCTGGCGGGTGGTTCCACATGATGAACTTTTAGATGAGGCTTACGCCTTGGCTGAGCGCCTGTGTCAGGGGGCGCCACTGGCAGTGCGGGCTGTGAAAGAGGTCGCTACTCGCTCGCAGCGAATGGGTTGGAACGAAGCAGTTCGAATGGGCGAAAGCATTCGAAGGATTGTCGGAACAAGCGAGGATGCGCAGGAGGGTGTTGAGGCCTTTCGCGAGAAGCGGGCTCCTCATTGGAAGGGGCGCTAGTCGTTTGGTCGGCTCTTGCGTTGCCAATTTCTATTCATCGAATGTGACATTGTCTAGGTTTCTAACACCAGTCGGGCAACTAGATCAGTTCCAAAAGCTGTCAAGATAGCCAGGTACAGAAGACCGGTCGCGGCCATAACTGCTGCGTATTGGCGTTCGCGTAGTGCGGCTCGGGTGATGACGACTAAGACGATGGTCATCACCGCACACGCGGCCCAGAACCAGCCGAGCATCCCTCCATACCCGTCATCTACTGCGCCTGACAACACCGACCACATACCTGTAGGTATAAGCAGCAGGCCTACTTCTAGGGGCCAGATTTTTCCCAGCCAGGAGACCTGCTCAAGCAGAGGTTCTCGACGCAGCCCCGGCTGCACCAAATACCAATGTCCCAAAAGCATTGCGTCGGTAACTGATCCCAGAAATGCTGCGCCGACCAAAATTCGTGCCGTCTGCACCAGTTGGTTGCCTCCGCCACCGAGACCGGCGGCGACTAATCCGATCAGTCCGATGATTGGAGCGGCAAGGTCCCACCGGGGGTCAAATTCGGGGCCCTGGGCATCGCGAGGGTTGAGGTTGCGTTCGATGCCAGTTCGGTCAGCCGTCGCCTGGGTCGATTCGTAGTGTTGTCGTTGTTGTCCCGATACCCCTGTTCGCCGTCGGACGACTGACAGGAGCAGTGCTAGAGCGGCGGCAGCGGAAACACCAATCGACGCTGCGTCACGGATGGGCTCTGCTGCCCAGCGATACCCAGCGATCGCGGCGAGGGCCGCTATGACTAAATAGCTTGCTCTTAATAGCCAACCGTATCCAAGGCCTACTTCACGTCGGCGGGTAGTGATCCAGCAAAACAAAAGACCGCCTGTTGCCCATTGCAGCAATACTGTTGCGGCGTCAAGCTGCGGACCTGCTGCCATTCTTCGAAGTGTATCGACGGCGCCGTCAAAGTTAGGGAGTTCTTAACAGCCCCCGAGCGGCTGCAGATGCTCTGTGGCTCGAACGCGTAAGCGGACCGGCTTCTACGTGTCGAATACCCATTTCGCGACCCTTGTCGGCCCACATTTCAAAGGTTTCCGGTTGGACCCATCGGTGCACGGGGAGGTGCGCGCTGGTCGGCCTCAGATATTGGCCAATGGTCACGATGTCTGCCCCGACCGATGCGAGGTCGGCCAGAGCGGTTGTCAGTTCGTCATCGCTTTCACCGAGACCGACAATTAAACCGGATTTAGTAACGGACCCGTGTGCTTTGGCACGAGCAAGAACGGTCAAGCTTCGGGCATACCCGGCGTTAGGACGCACGGCACGTTGTAAGCGGGCCACAGTTTCGAGGTTGTGGTTGACGACATCTGGTCCTTCGCTGAGCAGCGCCTTAAGGGGCTGTAGCTGTCCTCCGAAATCAGGAATGAGGGTTTCGATCGCGATGTCGGGGACACGGGATCTGATCGCGTTTACAGTTTCGATAAACCCGAGGGAGCCTCCGTCGTCGAGATCGTCACGAGCCACTGCGGTAATCACCACATGGGCGAGACCCATCGCTGTGACGGCTTCTGCGACACGACGAGGTTCGTCGTAGTCGCGGGGTTCAGGGTTCCGAGTGTCGACTAGGCAGAAACCGCATGCTCGTGTGCATCGTTTGCCGTTAATCATGAAGGTGGCTGTGCCTTCGCCCCAACATTCGTAGATGTTGGGGCACCCCGCTTCTTCACAAACTGTCGCCAAGTTCATGGGATGCAAAGTTGAGCGCAGTCGACGGTACCCGTCGTTCAAGTCGATGTGGGCTTTCATCCAAGGTGGTTTTCTCTGGGTGATCGAGAGTCCTTCGGTTACGCCTGCGTCGTCAAGCCTTCGTCGGCGACGTTCGGTAGTTTCGCGGTTTCTGAAAACAACGGGCATGTTTTCGATCGCGCTCTTTTGTTTGTGCTGAGTGTTGCTGAACGCTGTCAGGTCAGTTTTGGGATGTCGAAAGACCACGTTTGCCTGATCGTGTCCGTTGTCGCCCCAAGTTTCGATTGCTCTTCGTGTTACTGCTTTCACGACCTTTTCCATGGACACTTCTAATCCTTGGTCTTGCAGGCTTGTTACCCCGAAATCACTGATTCCACATGGGATGATTCGATCGAACCACGAAAGATCGGTCCCGACGTTCACGGCGAAGCCGTGCATGGTGCGTCCCCGACTTAGCCGGACGCCTATAGCTGCGATCTTTTGGGGAGATGCACTGTCGGGCTCAACCCACACTCCTGGGTATCCGTTTACGCGCCCACAGTTAAGCAGACCTAGGTCGGCGAGCACTGAGATGAGTAGTTCTTCAAGTTGTGAAACGTACGCTCTGGTCTCCGCCAAGCCGCCTCCTCGGCGTCCCGGCAACGAAAGGATGGGGTAGCCGGTGAGTTGCCCGGGTCCGTGGTAAGTGATGTCGCCGCCGCGGTCTACTGATTGGTAGCTGGCTCCGACCGAGGTTGGTTCGATCAAAAGGTTCGACAAGTTGGCGTTGGAGCCGCCGGTAAACACGTGTTCATGCTCTACGAGTAGCAGGTGGTCGTCAGAACTGCTGTTGAACAGATGTCTTTGGAGATCCACTGATTCTTGATAGGCGACTCGCCCAAGCCAGCGGACTCGAAGCATCTAGAGCTCCACTTCCCAGTCTCGAGTTTCGATGGCGCGCTTAATGGTTGTGAGAAAGCCGGCCGCGTAACTCCCGTCGAAAGCTCTGTGATCCCAGGCCATCGCTAAATGCCCTACCGAGTGGACTGCGATGCTCTCGTTGCCGAATCGGTCCGTGACGACGACTGGGCGTCGGGTCACGCCATCGGTGGAAAGTACTGCTACCTGAGGTTGGTTGATGATTGCGGCGGTGGTGTATGTACCGAAGGCTCCGTTGTTGGAGATGGTGAAGGTACCGCCGCTGATGTCGTCCAAACTGAGGCGCCGGTTTCGTGCACCTGACGCCAGATTGTTCACTGCTTGCGCCAGTGCCTCAAGTCGGAGGCCGTCGGCTTGTCGAACGACGGGAACAATCAATCCCTCGTGGTTAAGGTCGACTGCCACACCTATGTTGATATCGGTGTGGACGCTCAACCCTTCGTCTTCAACTGAGGCATTGAGGTAGGGCCACTCTTCGAGCGCTTCGACCACCGCCCGCATAACGAAGGGCAGGTAGGTAAGGCTAAAGCCATGCTCGGCTCGCCAGGTTTCCCGGTGCGCAGATCTCACCTTTTCGACATTCTCGTAGTCCACTTCCATAACTGTCATTGCGTGGGGCGAGGAATGAGCTGAACGGGCCATGTGACTCGCTGTGGCGCGCCGAATGCTGTTGAAAGCCACGTAGTTCGATTCTCCGGACGTTCGGGGTGTGGTTTCAATGCTTGGTTGGGAGCTGGGCGTTTCGCGTCCGTCGCGGTGACGTTCGTCGATGACCTTGAGCACGTCGTTTCTTGTGATGCGGCCTCCCCTACCTGAGCCCAGGACGCCTGCCAGCTCAAGCCCGTGTTCTTTTATCAGGCGGCGAACAACAGGCGATAGGAGGCGCCGGTCATTGGTGATGCTTTCGGTGTCACGTCGCTTTGTACTCTGATTTGAACGAGTTGAAGTCACGTCGGCGTTAGGTTTAGTCGGAGTTTCCCGCGACGACTGAGGGGGATCGTCCGAAATCTGTGCTTGGGCCTTGGGGCCAGCGGCTTCGGGGGTGACGCCTGCGAGCTCACCTTCAACGACTGCCAAGACAGTCCCCACCGGAATTGTCTCCCCTTCTGCAACTTTGAGTTCGATGATTGTTCCTGTAACCGGTGATGGAACTTCGGCATCAACTTTTTCGGTTGAAATTTCGTAGAGCAATTCGTCAACGGTGACGGTGTCACCGACTTGTTTGAACCAGCGGGTGATGGTGCCTTCTTCTACCGTTTCGCCCAGTTGAGGGAGTTCGACATTGATGAGTGTCATGGCTCTATCCGTGGAGCGCTCGACCAGCGAGTTCCAGGACGGCCTCGCCGAATAGTTCTGAAAGAGTCGGGTGAGGCTGAATAAATTCGGCGATCTCGTCGATTGTTGCCTCCCAGTTGACCGCTAGGTAGCCCTGGCTTAGTTGTTCAGTTGCCCATGGACCGACGAGGTGTACTCCCAGGAGTTGTCCTGAACTCCCGTCAGGGCGTCGCTCAGCAATGACTTTGATGATTCCGTCACTTTCGTTGACGATCATTGCCCGGGCGTTGCCAGCAAAGCGATGCTGCGCTACGACGACATCATGGCCAGCTTGTCGCGCCTGTTCTTCAGTCATGCCCGCGAAAGCAACTTCGGGGTGGCAATAGATAGCCCATGGCACTTTGGGATAATCGATCGGGGGTGGGTTTTCCCCGAGTATGTCGCGAACAGCGAGCATCGCTTCAGCAAAGCCAACGTGCGCGAGCTGGGGGGTATCTATTAAGTCCCCAATTGCATAAACGTGGTCTTCTGATGTCCGACACAGGTCGTCGACTACAACGAATCCGCTTTCATCAACTTCTACGGAGGTGCCTTCAAGCCCGAGATGATCCCCAAATGGTCTCCTGCCCACGCATACGATCACCATTTCGACGTCTATGTCAGTCCCGTCCTTGAGATGAACGGTCGTCCCCCCGGTGCGAGGAGAATGGCCACTCACGGCGACACCGGTGATCGATGTGATTCCTCTCTTCTCGAAAGAACGTTTCAGGGTCTTCGCTATATCGCTGTCGGCGCCGGGGATCAGTTGATTCATTGATTCCAAGATGGTTATTTCACTTCCAAGGTCTGCCAGCATTGAGGCGAACTCACACCCAATTGCTCCTCCCCCGACGATGGCTGCACTCTCTGGTAGTGCTTGTAGGTCTAGGACTTCGTTCGACGTCAAAACGATCTCACCGTCGATTTCAAAACCCGGGATGGTTCGCGGTACGGAACCCGCAGCAAGAAGAACCGATTCAGCGGTGAGTGTTTGTTCGGTTCCGTCACTGTGCTGCACCGTGACCGTTCGACCAGTTTCTAGGCGCCCGGTCCCAGAGAAAACCTTCACTTCCTTGTTTTGTAGAAGTTGGTTCACTCCTTTGAACAGACGATCAATGACCGCGCGTTTCCGATTTTGGGTTGCAGAAAAGTCGAGGGTTGGCACAGACGTGATCACCCCAAATTCCCCTGCATGCATAACGGTGCGATGCACAGTTGCCGTTTCGAGAAGCTCCTTGGCTGGTATGCACCCGCGATGCAAACACGTTCCGCCCAAGAGATCTCGCTCAACTAGGCCGACGCTAAGACTCGAAGATGACGCGGCTAATGCCGCTGCATACCCCGCAGGTCCTCCACCTACAACGACTAGATCGAAATGGTTTGAACTCATACTGAGGCCAATCGTATCTGCAGGTGGCGGTGGGCTCGTCTCAGTTTGTCAGTTGACTCCGATAACGACCTACGCCGCGATGAGGACCTGTGCTGCAAACGCTAGGAGGATCATCAGACCCGCCGCTAGGGCCGCGATGATCAAAGCTCGGGTACTCACATCTGCTGAATCTAGCGTTCTTGCAGCTTCTGGCACATAGCCTTTGCGCTGTGAGAGCACTCCTTCACAACGCAGTGCTGTACCTATCGATTTTGGCGGTGGGCGCGTGCTCAAGCGGTAGCGAGTCCGATGTTCTCAGTAGCGGGACCGTGTCAGTGTCAAAGCAGCACTATGTGCTTGCGGATCGTGACTCTGCACCAGTGGAGAAGGTGGAAAACAAGTTGCCGGTCCAGTTAGCAGTCCTTGAGCGTTCGACTCTCGGCGGAGAAATGTTTGACCCGATGTCGTTAGCGGGAAAAGAAGTTCTTTTGTGGTTCTGGGCGCCATGGTGAGGGACTTGCAACCGGGAAGCAGCGGCGGTCGCCGCTCTCACAAGTGAAGTCGACGTTGCCATAGTCGGGATACCCGGCCGAGATGTTCGTCTGGCATATGAGCTATTTGTTGAACGTCACCACCTCAGTCACATACCTCAGATCGAAGATGTCGATGGAAGTCTCTGGAACTATTTCAGAGTTTCTGGTCAGCCTGCATGGATTTTCTTCGATCATGAGGGCGGCGTAAACCGCGGACGAGGCCCGATACCCGACAAATTGTTCAAACCGGGTACATGACAATGCATGATGAACAGCCAGCTAGGTTCTGAAGATGGCTTACCGAGCTATAAGTAGCGAACTTCTCATTTCAGCCGAGGCATCCCTCATCTTCGATATCTTGGCGGACCCTTCTAGGCATGCGGCGATTGACGGGTCGAACACGGTGCGAGGCCACGTAGGAGAGCAAACTCGTTTAGCGCTAGGCAGCACGTTCGCAATGAAAATGCGATACGGAATCCCCTATCGAATTAAGAGCCGAGTGTATGAGTTTGAAGAAGGTCGCTCAATCGCGTGGGGACATTTGGGTGGCCATAGGTGGAGGTACGAGTTGGAGTCGACTGGCGAGCAGACGCTCGTAACGGAAACATTTGATTGGTCGACATCTCGTTTGCCTATTGCGATTCACATACTGGGTTATCCGCGGCGCAACCGGAGGAACATGGAACAGACGTTGCAACAGCTCGCGGGGTTAGTCGAGTCGACGAGCGAGTGAAATTCGCGGTGACGGCGTTGTGTGCGCTGCTGGGAACCGCTGGTTGCGCAAGTGCTGTGGGAGTCTCGCTGGACGATCAGTCGGTGCGCGATTCGTCGGGTCGCATAACGGTGGGTGGTGAGGTCGGCGTACTTCGGTTAATACCTGGAGATTGCTTCGTTCTGGGTACCGATGAAATCGAAACCGTTGATGCCGTTCCGTGTGAGGATGACCACAACGCGGAAGTGTTTGCGATTTTGGAGTTGGCGGACACCGACTGGCCGGGAAACAAAAGCGTCGCACAGGTCGCTGAGACCGGGTGCATTGATCGGTTTCGGATCGCTACCGGGCATGTTTTTGACCCAGTGCACGTAGCCATAACTGGGTACGCCCCTAGTGAACAGTCATGGCGAGATGACCGAAAGGTGCTTTGTGTCGTTACAGCCCACGACCTGGGTTCGGTCCGCGGACGAGCGACGAAGTGAGTTCAGCAAACTCACTTAGGATCTATCACCCAAACATCTTCTTCGAGGTTTCTTTCGAGTTTGCGTTGCAAATCGCCCAGTGTGCGGTCGTCCCCGTGCCGGACGAGGACAGCTTCGGCGGCGTACCGAAGTATGGCGTCGTCGCGCCGGCCCATCGCCTTCGCAAATTCCGAACT
>Ga0315319_10000682_pt1 | contig 11102 bp, 2 predicted proteins | sample M1500m3416metaG_FD_203463 | JGI IMG/M metagenome (GOLD analysis project Ga0315319, IMG submission 203463) | Ammonia-oxidizing marine archaeal communities from Monterey Bay, California, United States - M1 500m 3416 | ecosystem: Environmental > Aquatic > Marine > Intertidal zone | place: USA... | reverse complement strand
ACCGACAGCTCCATTCTCCTCGATCATACCTTGAGCAGTAATTAATTCACGGACGAATCGGTCATATGGTGTATTTTCTCTTATTGCACTTTTTACCCAATTCGCATAAGCCGTACCATTAGAAGCGACTTGACCGTTCATCCTCGTATTAATCCTAAGAATATCTGCCCACCAATTAAATTGGTGACTCACATAACCTTCAGAATCGAGCAATTCATCAATAAGCTTGGATCGTTTACTCTTTTCCCGAGACCGTACGAATGCCTCGGCCTCCTTGAAAGTCGGTATTCTTCCTGCAATATTAAGATAAACTCTTCGGACAAAAGTCGAATCATTTATTGTAGGATTAGGAATGACGCCGTTCTTTTTGTAGCCAGCATCAAGTAACGAATCAATTTTACTGACCGCATTAGAAATACGTTTCTCAACCCCGTGCACCGCAAGTTGGAACAACGCAATGAGCGTTAAGCTGGATAATAATTTCACTGGTTTATAATTTTTAGTTATAAAGATCTTTAATGGGGTCCCCATGATTGGCCACCGTGAATGGTCTGGCTCTGGGTGAGAATAAACGTTGATCAAGCGGCAATCCACAACCATATGCAATTGTCGCATTAAAATCAGCAATTGTTACCGGATCCTCTATTGGCTCAGCGCCATTTTTATCTGTCTTTCCATAAACAGTACCTCCCTTAATACCGCCACCAGCCAGCAAGGCAGAAAATGCTTTTGGATAATGGTCTCGTCCCGTATTTTGGTTAATCTTAGGGGTCCTACCAAACTCCGTGGTCAGAACGACAATAGTTTCGTCAAGCATTCCACTAGAATTTAGATCACTAAGAAGAGCAGAAAGCGCTTGATCTAAAATCGCGGTGTTCGATTCTACTCTTTGAAAATTATCCACATGAGTGTCCCAACCTCCGAGCTGCACCTCGACAGAGCGCACTCCAGATTCACTCAATCGCCGAGCCAATAAACAACCCTGTCCAAAAGAATGATCTCCATAACTTTCTCTTATTGATTGACTCTCTTTTGATAGATCAAATGCCATAAGATCAGAGCTACTCATCAGAGTCACTGCCTCATCATAAATTGCAGTGTAGGCAGAAGCACTCTTGTCTTTGTATTTTGCATGAAAATTTCTGTCAATGCGCTGCGAAAGTTTCCGGCGACGCATGAAGGTTGATTCCGAAGTTCCCGCAAAGTGCTTACTATCCTGCAAACCTTCTTCTGGCTTTCCAAGAATCAAAGGCTCACAATTAACCCCAAAGAAACCACCACCAGCGCTCCTACTTCCACTGTTGATAGATACAAAACCTGGCAATTGATCATTGATTCTATTTCCATACTTAAGCAACCAAGCACCCATGTGAGGATGCTTAATTGTCCCGCGCTTGGAATAATTGGTTTTCATTAAATACCTTGCCTGCTCATGAGCTCCAGTCTTGGAATGCAATGAATTAATCACAGCAACCTTGTCCATGTGCTTAGCAAGTCTTGGTAAATATTCACTAACGAGAACTCCGTCAGCACTGGTTTTGATCGCAGCTAAATTACCTCGAAATTCTGAAGAGGCATTCGGCTTTGGATCAAGTGTATCCAGATGAGACATTCCACCAGCCATATAGAGGTAAATAACTTTTTTAGCAGGCACTTTGCGGAATGGAATTTTCCGATCCTCGCCCCCTGCTCCATAAGAAATATTAGATAAAACATTAACGCCTAGAAAAGTCTTGGCCGCACCAGCCACAAAAGAACGACGATCTAATGGATTTGTTAATTTTTTCGAGAGGATCATTTTAGTAATAGTAAGTGCTAATAATTATCTTATGATTATGTTTTATAAATTTTTCAGATCAAAATATAACTCCAAATCATAAAGGATTCTTATATTTAAAATAGATTTTTTATGCAAAAAATTGACCCTCTAATTGTCAGGATAAGTATAATTCCAATGGTCGAAAGCGAAGCGCCACTGTTTCATTAATCTCTTCTTAATGTTATCCGATAATTGATGCGTATTCTTCTGATATTTTTTTTGATCTTCAATATATCGCTCAATCTTAATCATTGATTCTTTTTTTACTTTAATCCCTAAGCCTTGGTAAATATCGTTAACAACTGTCAGCGGATCGGAATCAAGATCCTCGTATCGAACTTCATGATAGTCTTGGGAGGGAATGTTCTGACGCTCCTTCAAGTGAGCCTTCATTATCCTCTCATAGAAAGAATATGTAATCTCCTCATAATTGATAGATGCATTTCGATGCCATGAAAATGATGGCGTCATACGATTCCATAATTTCATCATTGAAGGGAACACTTCGAAAGGGTTGCGAACGATATGAACAAACTTAGCATTCGGAAATATCTCTTTGAGCAAAGACATCCTGCTCGTGCAGGCAGGATTCTTATAAAGCATAGTCTTTCCATTATGGGCGTAAGTCATTTTTTTTGTTAAATAAAGATATGCCGATTTGAGTGATTTCTTTTCCTGGTCACTCATGCATTTCAGAAAAACAGAAGAACTAAAGTACTCCTCAATCCTTCTAGGAAAATAAAGGCATTTTAAGAAAGAAACAGATCCCAATGCTGCCAATGCAAATTCCTCTTCTTGTGGAGTATCGGGACCAATAGCGACTTTATCCATACCGCGATGCTTTGGCATCATAATTTTCATTAATGCACGAGCAGGACGCAACTTGCCTAGACAATCTAAAGGCATCAGGGACCTTGAAAAAGTAATAACCGCAAATTGATCATCCTGACTTAACAGATTATGCAAGTGCGTCGTCCCACTACGCCAGTGACCAACTATAAATATTGGCCCATCTTTAATCTCTTGTAAGTTTATCGCGTTCTTATGTCTTATTTTTTCAAAAAATACAGCTGGCACTCGAAATGTTACAGCCATGAGTGAAAATAATCTCGATGGAAGAGAATAGAGAGTATAGGGCCAATTATTAAAATAGAGTTTCCAAAATTGGATGAATCCACATCCCCCAATAGGATGTAAAAGATCTGGAAATTTTCTCTTTGGCATAGGTTAACCTTTTATGCTGGTTGACTCAGAACTGGATTGCCCACGAAATTTCTGAACAGCTTCATCAGTAACAAAATAACTCTGCATTTGCAAACGGGCTGAACCAAGGCCCAAATCATTTATGAATGCATAATGAGATAATGCTTCAGTGCCAGTGAATTCACCCAGAGTCACGCCTACTCCTGAATCCATTTCAGTGAAAATACTAGCTAAAACACAACCAGTCATCTCCCTAGAATCTCTTATTATAATAGATTGCAGTTTTTCAGGATTAATAGTTTCGAGCATCTCTTCAGCTGCTCTTGGAAGATAAATAATTTCTTCAATTTCTTGCCCCAATCGTAGCTGCCCTCCCGAAGTGAAAATCAAGTCCCCTTCCTGTTCTGTCCTCCTTGCTGCATCAATGAGACTAAATGAACTAGGGAACGAATAATCAACAATCATGGTCCCTGGCCGAACCTTTTCAACATCAATTATATTGGGAACATTTGAAGCCGCTATAATCAGCCCGCTCTCATAAACTTTGTCAGGAAGTTTACCACGGGAAGAACATATATCAATTTCTCCGACAAAGCCACTGGCCAAGAGTCTATCCTGCAATTCTTCGAGCCGATCTTCTTGCCGATAAAGATCTGACATTATAATTCCACGAGGATGTGGTAAAACATCCAACATTAGGTCAAGCGTGCCCTTTCCAATCGATCCCAGACCAATGAAAGATACTCTCAGTTTAGATATATCACGGCCCGAACGGGCAAGAATCCCCTCGACAGATTTTATGATTGTTGCACAACGCGTTGCGTTACCAGTAGTAATGATTGGTAAATTAACTTCTTCGTCATTCTCCCTCATCCAATTAATTACATCCAACCCATCATTGGTCACTAATGGGAGAACTCCAGTAAGTGATGCTTTCCGCGCACCTAATTTTGCAGATAAACGCAATCCATCCATAATGATTGAACTGATCGGATTGGAATCATTGTACAGATCAGTCTCGAAAACCGGTAACATGATAAGCCCTATAGCCCCCCACTGAGTCCTATACAAGTTGGTTAATCGAGCCTTATTTCCAAACCAATTATTGATTAATTCTTTTTTACTCAAACCAGTCACTTCAGTAAACGATTCAGGTATGTAAGAAAGAGCAACGGCATTAATATTGGGCAAAGAGTCTAGTTTATCATGGTCAGTGATTTGGAAAGAAAGATATTCAGTATCGATTTCTTCCTCACTAAGTAATGGCTCAGAAACATTATCCATAGATACAGGTGCATCGACAAATCGTGCAAACTTTTCAATGGTTGGAAATCTGAAAAAAGCCTCTAAAGGAATATCCTTTTCCAAAACATTAGAAACTCTAGAAACAATTTTGACTGCCATCAAAGAATCACCACCCATGTCAAAAAAGTTATCCTTGATACTTACCATAGGATTTTCAAAAGCATCAGAAAATATCTGAGCAAGCTTCGTTTCGGTAATTGTTTTTGGGGGAATGTAATTATGATCCAATCCAATGATTCCAGATTCAGGAGCAGGAAGTGCCCTGCGATCAATTTTTTGATTAAGCGTTAAAGGCAATGCTTCCAGATTAACAAAATATGTAGGCACCATCACTTTTGGTAATCGATCACGTAAATGCTCCTTAATACTAACTAATAACTCATTTGAAAGTTCTGATTCTATAACAAAATAAGCCACAAGAACTTCTCCACCTGGTAGATCATCACGTTTGATGACCACAGCAGAACTCACTGCCTCGTGATTCATTATCGCAAATTCGATCTCACCAAGCTCTATACGAAATCCTCTCAGTTTTGTCTGAAAATCAATTCGCCCTAGACATTCCAGTGTCCCATCAGAGAGCCACCTACCCAAGTCACCGGTTCTATAAAGTCTTTGAGTGCCTTGATTAGGAATTTCAACTTCAATGAAACTCTCATCCGTTAATTCTTCTTTCCGACGATAACCCCTGGCAAGACCTGCCCCGCCTATACAAATTTCACCAACAAAGGAGATTGGTTGAATATTATTATTATCATCAAGTATATAAATCTTTGTATTGGATATGGGTTTCCCAATACTCAATTTCTCTTCACCTGGAAGGACCTTAATGCACGTGGACCAGACCGTTGTCTCGGTCGGTCCATATAGGTTCCATACCTCATCAGCACTATTAACGAGGAAATCAGCAAGGTCTCTAGGCATTGCTTCACCCCCACATAAAATCTTGAGCCCGTTACGACCTTCCCATCCACTTTCCATGAGAATCCTCCAAGTCGTTGGAGTCGCTTGCATAATTGTCACTGAATGATCATTAAGCAATCTTGAAATCCGCCTCCCATCTCTGGCATCCTCTTTAGTTGCAATGACAACTTGAGCACCTGTAATTAGCGGCAAAAAAATCTCAAGTATTGAAATATCAAATGAAAGAGTCGTTAAAGCCAAGAGACGATCCAGCCTAGTGATTCCTGGGATTTGTCTCATTGACGTTAGAAAATTAACTGCTGAAGAATGGGAAATCTCTACCCCTTTTGGTTCACCAGTCGATCCTGAAGTATAAATAACATATGCTAAATTATCGGCATCAAATAGAGGACGATCGGGTAACCCAATAATTTCAACACATTCCTCTACTCGGAAAACACCAGTAAAATCCGAGGGCACCAAATGATGTGTGCCTTCCGAGACAACAAGCAATGAAGAACCCGAATTTTTCAACATTTTCTGAATCCTATTACAAGGATAATCAGGGTCAATCGGGACATAATGCGCACCGGATTTCAGAATCCCCAACATGGCTGTAATCATCAGGGTATTCCTTTCAACCATCAGAGCAACAGAGTCATTAGGCCCAATCCCCCGATCGATCAGAGTCCCTGCTACATTATTAGCTAATCTTTCAAGTTCCTCATAAGTGATTTTTTGTTCACCAAAATGAATAGCAACTGCGTCCGGAGTTTTTGATGCCTGTTCTTCAACGAGGTGATGAATGCCTTTATCTTGCGGATAATCGGCTCCAGTTAAATTCCATGAAGAAGTGATCAGTTCTGATTCATCTTCGCTCAACAATTCTATCTCAGAAATCTTAATGTCTGGATTCCGGGTTACATTTTCCAGTAAAAGAGAAAAAGTTTCACTTAGTTTTTGAATAGTTTCTGATTTAAATAGATCTCGATTGTATTGCCAACAGCCGAATATTTGACCACCACTCTCCTCAACGACAAGGGTAATTTCAAATTGCGCCTGGCGTAAATTAAGATCAATGGTTTCCACGGTCATGTCTCCAACCGAGAATTGATGGCCTCCCTTCCCAATTAGGAAAACAGCGATGCCCTGCTCATCAACACCAGGCACACGCTCCATGGCAAATGAGATTTGAAAAAGCGGTGATCTTGCAGGATCACGCGTCATTTTTAAATCATTAATGATACGCGAAAATGGGTAATTCTGATTCTCAATAGCTCCATTCACGGATGCTGATGTTCGATCTAAAAATTCAATGAAACTCGGGTCATCATGCGTACTGCTTCGCAAAGGAACCATATTGACAAAATATCCAAGCATGTCGCCGAGTTCCTTTTGATTTCGCCCAGCCATCGGACTACCAACCACAATATCATCCTGATCACAGTAACGGTGAAATAAGGCATTATAAGCAGAAAGCATCGTAGTATAAAGCGTTGCGCTTTGGCGTTGCGCTAGTTCTATAACTCTTGAAGCTAGGTTATCATCAAGAATGAAACTAAGTCTTCCTCCATTAAATGTTTGAACGGCTGGACGCGAATGATCAGTTGGAAGATCAAGAGAGCCAGACGCACCCTCAAGGGATGAAAGCCAATACTCAGATGCTCGTATTTTGTAAGATCCCGAAAGATTATTCTGCTGCCAATTAACGTAATCCTGATAGCTGTATTCAATCGGATCGAGATCAGGAATTTTTCCGGACTTAATCGAAAAATAACTTTCAATTAAGTCATTCATCAACAGAGAAACGGACCATGCATCAGAAATGATGTGGTGCATTGCCAGTAAAACAATGTGTGAACCTTGATCATTCCGAAAAAGTTCCAACCTAATAACAGGGCCTTTTTCTAAGTCAAAAGGTAATTCAGCATGCTCTTCAATGAGTTCTTTGATTTGTTTCTCATTCATCCTTGATGCATCATGCTCCCGAAAATCAATTGTCTTTCCACGCTCCACCCGTTGAATCGGCTCTCCATTAACCTGATGAAACGTTGCGCTCAGCATCGGGTGACGTTCAAAGAGTGTCCTGAAAGCAGCTTCCATTGCTTCAATATCAACGAGAGGAGTGAGTTTGGAGCTGAAAACTAAATTATATGCGGCACTTTCAGGTGAAAGCTGATACAAAAACCACAAAGATTTCTGCCCCTCAGAGAGGGAAAATTCCATCAATTCTTCACCAGTTCTTTCGAATACAGCTATATCACTCGATGATAAATTCCCATCTGATGATTTCTCAGAAGAATCCTCATCTCCGGCAAGAATTTGCTCAATAATACTAGCAGCCAATTCCTTTATGTTCGGACCGTTCAGGACGCTCCCCATCGGTAGATTAATCCCAAGCTCAGACTCCATCCTATTCATAAGCTCAATTGCCATAAGAGAGTCTAACCCAATATTGGTAAGCGCCGTGTCACGATCAATCTTCGAAACATTAGTACCAAATACACTTGCCACTTGGTCAGCAATGAAATCTTCAAGTATTTTCAATCTTTCATCACCCTGAGCAGCGAGGACCTGAGGACGGACAGATCCTCCCGATCCTCGCTCCGAAAATTTCTGAACGACTTTGCTATATAATGGAGCCGTTGAAAGAGCAGGGCTCAGCTTAACCAGTTGAGCCCAATCAACTATAGAAGCAGCGATCTGAGCATTCGACTTTGGAAGAAAAAGCGACATCACATGCTGAGTATCCAACATCTTATACGGCTTCATTCCGAGTTTGTTTAGGTATGCAGCAGTTTTCTGATTGCGCTCAACAAATCCAGCCTCAATCAATGCTCCCCAATTAATGGTTAACGACGGAAGTCCTCTAGCATGACGATAATGCGATAAGGCATCTAAAAATGAATTCCCTGCATTGTAATTAGCCTGCTTTACTGCACCAATAATTGCAGAGAAAGAAGAGAATTTAATAAAATGGTCTAAATTAATATTTTGCGTCACCTGATGCAAATTCCAAGCCCCTAACATTTTAGGGTAAAGAGCCTTATTAAAACACTCCTCATCCATGTCACTTATGAACTGGTCATCGATGACCATTGCTCCATGAATTATACCTTTTAACGGAGGCAGGTCTGAACCAATTTGGGCCATAATCCGTTTCACATCTTTGAGCAAAGTCACGTCCGCTCTTAAATCTACAATCTCTTTACCTTTTGATCTTAAATGCTCAATATCTTTCAAGATAGATTCATCCCTAGCGCCACTACGACTAACGAGGACCAGATGACAGGCTCCGTTTCGGGTCATCCATTTGGCTAGTTCGAAACCAAAACCGCTCATACCTCCCGTGATCATATACGTCACATTTGATTTAAATAAATGCCCTGTCTGAGTGCATGGAGCAACAGGAATCGAATCACAATCAAAGCTAAGCACATTCTTTCCAATGTGCTTTCCTTGGGCCATGAAGCGAAAGGCCTGAGCCGCTTCCGTTATAGGGAAAACAGTATGCTCTAAGGGAGAATATTCACCAGAATCAAAGCTCTTGGCTAGTGCGGCAAACATTTCTGCTACATAATCCGGCCTATCCTGCAAATGTTGCGCAAGATCGACAACAAAATAAGAAATATTGTTACGGAGTTGCTGAAGCCCAATCTTTGAGTCGTTATAAACATCCACCTTGCCGATTTCAATAAAGCGCCCAAAAGGCCTCAAGACTGAAAATGACTTCGGGATAAAATCACCGGCGAGAGAATTAAGTACACAATCAACGCCTGCACCATCCGTCACCTTCAGTATCTCATCCGCAAAAGATAGCGACCGTGAATTCATCGCATGGTGAGCTCCAAGTTTAAGAAGCAAATCACGCTTTTCAGGAGTTCCAGCAGTCGCAAAAATTTCTAATCCTAATTTACGAGCAATTTGAATTGCAGCCATTCCCACTCCGCCCGTTCCAGCATGAATAAGGACACTTTCTCCTTTTTTCATACGAGCCAGTTCATTCAAACTGTAATGAGCAGTCAAAAAGACGGTTGGCAATGTAGCCGCTTCCTCGAAAGTCATCGAACTGGATTTTTTAAAAATCATCTTTTCACTGACCGTGACAAATGAACGAAAAGAATAAGGAGCCATACCAACAACTTCATCTCCTACAGTGAAATCCTTCACCTTTGCCCCTACACTGACAATAGTTCCTGAGAAATCATCGCCAAACCATTTCAGATCAATCGGGTTGCCAGGATACATACCCAGCGCCTTCATAACGTCTCGAAAGTTAATCCCTCCGGCCTTAATTAGAACTTCAACTTGATCTGGATCAGGTGAGTATCGGATCGTCTCATTGAGAGACAAATTAGTCAGGACTCCAGGTGAACTGATCTCTAACCTGAAAGGAATTATCGACTCCTCTGACAAGACAGCTTCGGCTAAACGGTCAGATTGCTTTTCAGCTTTAAGTGAGCGTAATCGATGCACATATCTGACACCATCCCTATAAGCAATTTCATTTTCTTGATCAGATAAGAGAAATTCTTCAAAAATATCATATGGTTCGGATCCGCGACTTTGTTCATCTAAGTCAATATGTTTCCAATGGAAATCAGGATGCTCACCTCTAGCTACACGAATGATACCCACTACAGGAGACATTGCGATCCCATTAAGCATATCACCTTCTTTAACGTGCACTGTGCCTCGGGTTAAGATCAAAACTTTCGGACTTAACTCGAAGTCTGTAGACGATAATGTTTTGACGAGCTCTAGCAAATGCATAGATCCAGTTCTCTGAGCACCCATTAAATCAGCTTCCGAAGAGCTCCCATCTAATGGCCCTGACTCAATACCAAACGCATGAACAATTGCATCCACTTGAGGCATATCAGCAATTACCGTACTTATGTCCTGATCAGGTAATAACCTAACAACTTGATTGGATTCATCTTTAAAACGTTCCGACAATTCTTTAAAGAAAGAATCATCCTCAGAGAAAATAATTACGGCACCTTTATTGTTTGAATCTCCAAGATCCTTCAAGCCGTTCTCTTCTTTATTAAGATCGCTCTCTTCAATTAGTGATGAAGAGCCCCTATGAGCCATGAAAGCAGTCTGACCAGACTCATCTGGGTCAGGTGTATTGACAAATGATACTACGCCCTCGTATCCACAACTTAATAATAAATCTTCCCACTCTGAACGATTCAATAATGCCGAATTGGGTCTCAGATCAGTGTCAGTATATTGCCACCAACCTTTCAACAATCCAAAAATAAGATCCAATGCACTATGAGAACGAGTTACTTCCAGAAAAATGAGCAGGCCATCATCTGCCAGGCAGCACTTTAATTGTTCAAGAGTATTTTTAAGATCAGAAGTGGCATGAATTACATTAGTTGCTAGAACCAAATCAAAAGATTCGGGAACAATCCCTTGGTCTGATGGAGATTTCTCTATATCAAAAAGACAAAAATCAACTGACGAGTTTTCAGCAAATTCCTGCTTAGCCTCAGCAATAAAAGCCTGACCAGTGTCAGAAAAGGTATAATCAATTTTATTGGGAGATAATTTTTCAAGAACGCTTCGAGTCAATGATCCTGTCCCGGCACCAACTTCAAGAATCCTGACAGCACGCTCATCCGAAACGCCCTCTATGGCTTTTTGGACAGCAGCTGAAATCATCTCGTTATTTGCAGGAAAATCAGCTCCATTAACATAAAAATATTCCAGCACTTCAGAAGATCCTTTCGGGAAAAGAACTTCAAGAGAATCAGCCTCTCCTGAAAGCACTTCAGTGAGCCTGGGCCAAACTAGTTGATAAAGATCAAGATCAGCTCCTTGGGTCGGGTACTTCATCCTAAGATGATCCAATTCCTGC
>Ga0315319_10000681_pt1 | contig 11103 bp, 10 predicted proteins | sample M1500m3416metaG_FD_203463 | JGI IMG/M metagenome (GOLD analysis project Ga0315319, IMG submission 203463) | Ammonia-oxidizing marine archaeal communities from Monterey Bay, California, United States - M1 500m 3416 | ecosystem: Environmental > Aquatic > Marine > Intertidal zone | place: USA... | reverse complement strand
GCACAGTCGGCCATCACCTCGACGGCCCGGGCGAACGCCCCGATCTCGAAGACCTGGCTGCCGATGTGGAAGTGGAGGCCGACCAGTTCGACCGACCGGGAGGCCACCGCCCGCTCCACGGCGGCCGCGGCCAGCCCGCTGGAGACGGTGAAGCCGAACTTCGAGTCGTCCCTGCCGGTGGTCACGAACTCGTGGGTGTGGGCCTCCACTCCCGGCGTGATGCGAAGCAGCACCCGGGGCCGGACACCGGTGGCGGCGGCCAGCGCGTCGAGGCGGTCCAGTTCGTCGAACGAGTCGACAACGATGCGGCCCACCCCCTCTTCGACGGCCATGGCCAGCTCTCGGTCGCTCTTGTTGTTGCCGTGCATGACGAGGCGGTCGCCGGGGACCCCGGCGTGGCGGGCCACGAACAGCTCCCCGCCGGTGGCCACGTCGAGGTGCATGCCCTCCTCGTGGGCCAGCCGGGCCATGGCACCACAGAGGAAGGCCTTGGACGCGTACGCCACGCTGGCCCCGAACGCAGCCACCGCCTCACGGCAGCGGGCCCGCAGGTGGGCCTCGTCGTAGACGAACAGCGGCGTTCCGAACCGGTCGGCCAGCTCCACCAGGTCACAGCCCCCGATGGACAGGCTCCCGCCATCGGCGATGGTCGCCGTGTCGGGCAGTAGGTGGGCGGGAACGGGGCCGGCCATGGTCAGATACCGGCTTCCCCGTCGCGCCACATCTCGGTGGGCGCGCCCACGCCCAGTAGGTCCAGCGCCACGGCCAGTCCGATCCGGGCGCCCTCTGCCAGCCACAGTCGGGCCAGGGTGAGCGCCGGATCGATGCCCTCTCCCAGCACCCGGCAGTCGTGGTAGAAGCCGTGGAACGACGATGCCAGGTCACGCACCCAGGTGGTGACCTGATGGGGCGCCCGCTCCCGGCATGCCCGGTCCACCACGTCGGGCAGCTCGTGGAGGGCGCGCAGCACCTCCAGTTCCCGGGGGTGGGCCAACAGCGACAGATCGGCATCGCCCAGCGCCCCACGGTCGATCCCCGCGTCGGTGGCCCGACGCACGATCTGGTGAATCCGGGCGTGGGCGTACTGCACGTAGAAGACAGGGTTCTCGTTGATCTGGCTGGCCACCAGGTCCAGGTCGAAGGCCTGGGGCGAGTCGACCGACAGGAGGAGGTAGGTGAAGCGCGCCGCGTCGGCGCCCACCTCGTCGACCACGTCGGCCAGCTCCACCATCTCGCCGGTCCGCTTGGACAGCCGGACCTCGCGGCCGTCGCGCTGCAGGCTGACCAACTGGGTGATGACGATCTCCAACTCAGTGGGATCGTGACCCAGTAGGGCCATGGCGGCATGCATGCGGGCCACGTAGCCGTGGTGGTCGGCGCCGAACACGTTGACCAGGCGGTCGGCCCGTCCGAACTTGTCCCGGTGGTACGCCACGTCGGGCATCAGGTAGGTGGGCTCGCCGTCGCTCTTGACGAGCACCCGGTCCTTGTCGTCTCCGTGGTCGGTGCTTCGCAACCACACCGCGCCCCCGTCCTCGTAGACGGCACCGGCGGCCCGCAGGTCGGTCAGGGTGGCGTCGATGGCCCCCGAGGCGATCATCGAGCGCTCGCTGTACCACGAGTCGAAGTGGATGGACAGGGCCTCGAGCACGTCCCGCTGGGCGGCCAACGCCCGGGCGTATCCCCACTCCATCGGATCGATCGCGTCGCCGTTCCCATCACCGCCCTCGGCCGACATCTCAGCTGCCCAGTCGATGACGTACTGCCCGTGATAGCCGTCGGCGGGCACCTCACCGCCGGCGGCCCGGGCGGCCAACGAGGCGGCGAAGTTCTGCATCTGCAGGCCGCGGTCGTTGATGTAGAACTCGCGCACCACGTCGTACCCGCACCGGTCGTAGAGGCGGGCCACCGAGTCGCCGTAGCAGGCACCCCGCCCGTGTCCGGCGTGCAGGGGGCCGGTCGGGTTGGCGCTCACGAACTCGACGATCACCCGGGTGTCATCACCTGCAGTCGAGCGGCCCCAGCCGTCAGTACCCGCGGCGACCACGTCGGCCAGCACGTCGTGCAGCCACGAGTCGGCCAGGCGGAAGTTGACGAAGCCGGGGCCGGCCACCTCGACGCCCACCACGTGGGCCGGCGGCGACGCCTTCAGGCGCTCGACCAGTTGGCCACCCAGCTCGCGGGGGTTGCGGCCCGCGGCCTTCGCCGAGGCCAGGGCCACGTTGGTCGACCAGTCGCCGTGGTCCGGGTTTCCCGGACGCTCCAGGTGCACGGTCTCGGGCACGGGGTCGACGCCGAGGTCGGCCAGAGCGGTACGTACCGCATCGATGATGGTGTCGCACACGTCCATGGGGATTCCGGATCAGGATCGGGGCGGCCCCGGTCGGGGTGGCCTCGTATTGGGGCAGACTGCCGATGCTACCGGGGGCGCCGGAGGCGGCCCGGTGCCTATTGTGCGCGCCATGGTCAACCCCACGTCCATCAACCATGAGTCCCTCGTCCACTCCCGGCGGGACCGCCTGCGATCGCAGATGGTTGACCACGGGGTGGACGCCTGTCTGCTGTTCGACCCGATCAACGTTCGCTACGCCACCGGCGCCCGAAACATGCAGGTCTTCCACCAGCGGAACCCGTCGCGGTACCTGTTCCTGCCCGTCGAGGGCCCGGTGGTGCTGTTCGAGTTCGCCGGGGCCCACCACCTGGCCACCGACCTATCGACCATCGACGAGGTCCGGCCGGCCACCACGGCCAGCTACGTGGCCGCCGGCCCGGCCATCTCCGCCGTCGAACGCCGATGGGCCGACGAGGTGGGCGCGCTGTTGAACGAAGTGGTGGGCGACGGTGCCACCGTGGGCCTGGAGCGGATCAACCACGGAGCGTCGACCGCCCTGGCCGGCGCCGGATTCCGGATCGTGGACGCTCAGGCTCCGGTCGAGCGGGCTCGGGCCGTCAAGGGACCCGACGAGCTGGCCTGCATCCGTCAGAGCCTCCGGGCCACCGAGCGGGCCGTGCACGCCGTGCGCGATGCCATCGAGCCGGGGCTGACCGAGAACGAGTTGTGGGCCGAGTTGCACCGGGTGGTGATCGCCGAGGGCGGCGACTACGTCGAGACCCGCCTGATGACGGCGGGCACCAGGACCAACCCGTGGTTCCAGGAGACCGGCGACGCTCCGATCACCCCCAATGCCCTGGTGGCGCTGGACACCGACGTGGTGGGGTGCCACGGGTACTACTCGGACTTCTCGCGTACCTTCCACGCCGGACCCGACGCCCCGGCCGCCGAGCAAAAGCGCCTGTACGGCCTGGCCCACGAGCAGGTCCATCACAACATGGGGATCATCGGACCCGGGGTGACGTTCCGGGAATACGCCGAGCGGGCGTGGGACATCCCCGACGAGTTCGCGGCCCAGCGGTACTACCTGTCGTCGCACGGCGTCGGGATGACCGGCGAGTACCCCTACCTGTACCACCGACACGACTTCGCGACCTCGGGCTACGACGGGGTGATCGAGCCCGGCATGACGCTCTGCGTGGAGTCCTACATCGGTGCCGAGGGCGGTGTCGAGGGCGTCAAGCTCGAGGAACAGGTGCTGGTCACCGAGACCGGCATCGAACTGCTCAGCGACTTCCCGTTCGAGGACGATCTCCTGGCCTGACGCTGGCGACCTGACGCTGGCGACCTGACGCTGCCGGCCGGGCAGGCCCCCGACGATCGGGGCGTCCGGTCAGTCGCCGATGGCCCCGTCGGACGCGTGGAGCCGGGCGTCGTGACGCACCACTAGCAGGAGACTGGCCATGACGACGACCATCCCCGCCACCTGGACCGGCGCCAGCCCCTGGTCCAGCGCCAGCCACGCACCGAACGCCGACAGTGCCGGGATGGCCAGGGTCAGCATTCCGGCAAGGCTCAGGCTCACGTGGAGGTGTGCCCAGTTCATGAGGAAGTGACCGGTTCCCGGCACGGCGAGGAGCAGGCACAGCCATCCCCACTGGGAGCCCGATGGCCAGTCGGGCACCATCCGACCGGCCTCGATGGCCGCCATGGGTAGCAGCACGACCGAACCCACGGCCATGGTGAGGGTCTGCAACGTGAACGTGTCGATCCGGTGCCGGATGTCCTTTACCAGGACGAAGTACGCCGAGAAGAGGACCATGGCCCCCAGCGCCAGCAGGTCGCCCCGCAGGTGGAGTCCCGCATCACCGCCCCCGCCGAACATCACCACCACCACCCCACCGATGGCCACCACGGCCACGCCCACCAGCCAGGCTCCGATTCGCTCCCCGAAGCGGACCGACGCCACGACCATGAGGACGATGGTCTGCAGGGAGCCGATGGTGGTGGCGTTGGCCACCGACGTGTGGTGCAGGGCGGCGAAGAACACGCCGAGCTCCAGTGCGAACACCACCGACACCGGGAAGGCCAGACGCGCCTGGGCCCAGGTGATGCGACGGCCCGCGAGGTGGAGCACCGTGCCGTAGACGACCGCGCCCAAGACGAGGCGCCAGAAGGCGATGGCCAGGCCCCCCATGTCGACCTGGGCCACGACCACGTTGCCGGACGACCAGCACACCACGGCGCCGATCGCCGAAAACCGTCCGAGGGTGCCGCGGTCCGATGACGGGTGATCGGCTCCGGCGTCGGCCCGGGGGATGCCCTGCATCGCCGCACCCTACGCAGCGTCCCCACGGCGGCGTCTCCACGGGTCGGTCCCTTTGACTACGGTCGCGGCCACGACGGACCGTGGGGTACGTCGCTCGACAGGAGGACCCATGAAGTTCCGATCTCTGCTCGCCACCCTGCTGGCCCTGGTGCTCATCGCATCGGCCTGCTCCGACGACGGGGGGTCCGCAGCCGTCGGCGACGGCACCTGGCCCGACAAGATCACGTTCGGCTTCGTACCAAGTTCGGAGCAGGAATCACTTCAGGACGACATCCAGCCCATCATGGACGTGCTGAGCGAAGCCCTGGGGATCGAGGTCGAGGGGGTCGTGACCACCGACTACACCGGCCTGGTCACCGCCATGGGTACCGGCAAGGCTGACCTGGGCGCCTTCGGGCCCTTCGGCTACGTGCTGGCCCAGCAGCAGTTCGGCAACATGGAGGTGCTGATCCAGGCTGTCCGCTACGGCGCGGCGACCTACCACGGCCAGTGGATGACCAACGATCCCTCGCTGTGCGACACCGCTCCGGAGTCGGCCACCGCGCTGGAGAACACCGACAAGGGTGTGGTCCAGGTCGGCGCTTTGGAGGCAGTGGCATTCCAGGTCGGCGCCTACTTCGGTGACGCCGGCAAGGCCCTGGGTGAGACGGTGGACGCCGGCGACGTCTCGCCGGGCACCTCGTGCATGGCCGACCTGTCCAAGGTCAAGGGCAAGCGGGTGGCCTTCACCTCAGAATCGTCCACCTCGGGCTACCTGTTCCCGGCCCTCCAGCTCATCCAGGCCGGCATCGATCCGGTGAACGACATCATTCCGATCTTCACCGGCGGCCACGACGCCGCCGTGGTGGCCGTCTACAACGGCGACGCCGACATCGGGGTGTCCTACGACGACGCCCGCCGCTCCCTCCGCAAGGAGAAGCTGGACGTGGGCGAGAAGGTGATCGTGTTCAACATCACCTCGGAGGTGCCCAACGACGTGGTGGCGGCCAGTTCGCTGCTGCCCGACTCGCTCCAGGCAGCCATCTACGACGCCATCGACGCCTACCTCGACACCGACGAGGGCGAGGCCGTGTTCGACGAGACCTACGGGTGGACGTCGATCCGCCCGGCCGTCGACTCGGACTTCGACGTGGTGCGAATGGCCGCCGAGGCTCTGGGCATCACCGAACCGGTGGGCTGACCCGGATCCGGCACGCAGGAGCCTGACGACCACGACGGACGTACCTGACCGGATGATCGAGTTCCGGGACGTCTCGGTGACCTACCGGGGCGGGGTCAGGGCGTTGCGCCACGTCGATCTCACGATCGACGACGGCGAGTTCGTCGTGGTCGTCGGCCTCTCGGGCGCCGGCAAGAGCACCCTGCTGCGGGCCCTGAACGGCCTAATCCCGGCCACCGGGGGATCGATCACCGTGGGCGGCACCGAGGTGGTGGGTGCCGGAATCGCCGAGTTGCGTGACGTGCGGTCACGCATCGGCATGATCTTTCAGACGTTCAACCTGGTGCACCGCACCTCGGTGGTGAACAACGTCCTGATGGGTCGCCTGGCCGGGGTGCCGGCATGGCGGTCCACCCTCGGGCTCTGGCCGGCCGACGACCGCGAAGCCGCCATGGAGGCGCTGGAACGGGTCGGCATCGTGGAGAAAGCCTACGTCCGGGCCTCGAACCTGTCGGGCGGCCAGCAGCAGCGGGTGGGCATCGCCCGGGCATTGGCCCAGGAACCGTCGGTGATGCTGGCCGACGAACCGGTGGCCGCCCTCGACCCGGTGACCAGTCGCCAGGTGATGGGCGACCTCCAACGGATCAACCGGGACCTCGGAATCACCACGCTGGTCAACCTCCACTACCTGGACCTGGCCCTGGAGTTCGGGAGACGTCTGGTGGGCCTCCGCGACGGCGAGGTGGTGTTCGACGGCGACATCGACGAGGTCACCGACGAGACCTTCCGGGACATCTACGGGCGGGCCATCACCGATGACGACCTGAAGGTCGCCGAGGGGTGAGCCCACCTCCCGCTACCGGACAGGCCACCGGACCCGCTCCGGAACGGACCACCGGGCAGGGCCGGCCGACCCGGCCCCGAGTGAGACGTCGGATGTGGATGGTGGCGGCTCTGGTCGCGGCCTACACGGTGTTGGCCGGTAGGACCATCGGCTTCGACCTGTCCACGTTCTGGCAGGTCTGGTCCAACCCCCTGTGGGAGAAGTTCTGGCCCATCCCGTGGGACTGGGTCCTGGACCGCCACAACGTGCTCGACCCGCTGGTCGAGACGTTCCAGATCGCCATCGTGTCGACGCTGCTGGGGTGCGGCCTGGCCCTCCCGGTGGCCTTCGCCATGTCGCCGCTGACGTCACCGAACCGGGTGGTTCTGGTGGTGACGCGCTCGATCATGAATGTGGTGCGGGCCGTGCCCGACCTGTTCTGGGCCAAGCTGCTGGTCACCGCGGTGGGCATCGGGGCCTTCGCCGGCTCGTGGGCGCTCTCGGTGTTCTCGCTGGCCGTCATGGTCAAGTTGTTCAGCGAGACGGTGGACGGCGCCGACCCCCGCCCGCTGGAGGCCGCCCGGGCGGCCGGCGGGCGCCATGTCCCGGTGGTGCGGACCGGGGTGCTGCCCACCGTGCTCCCCGAGTACGTGGCCTACGGGCTCTACGTGTTCGAGCTGAACATCCGGGCCTCGGTGGTCCTCGGCCTAGTCGGGGCGGGCGGGATCGGCCGGGTGGTGGAGGCCCAACGCCAGTACTTCCGCTTCGACCGGGTGCTGGGCGTGCTGGTCCTGGTATTCGTCGTGGTGTTCGTGATCGAGCAGGTCAGCGTGGCCGTCCGGAAGCGTCTGGTCTGACGTGACCCCCCACCCACAACCCACCGTGGATGCCCCCGATGGGCAGGCCGCGCCGCGACCGGTCGCTCCCCGGCGGGCCGGCCGACGATGGGCGTTCGTCGCCCTGGTGGCCGTGGCCGTGGCGTGGTCGATCTCGGGCCTGGAGGTCACGATGGACCGTCTGCTGGGCGCGCCGGGCGACGCCTGGGACGTGTTCCGACGGATGGTGCCGCCGGCCTTCGGTGAGGCCGTGGACCGTGGCGTGCCCGGCAAGGTCCTCGAATCGGTGCACATCGCCTGGATCGGGACGCTGATCGGTGCGGTGATCTCGCTGCCCCTGGCCTTCCTGGCGGCCGGCAACGTGGCTCCGGCGTGGATCCGGATCCCGGTCCGCCAGCTCTTCAACGTCATCCGGGCCGTCCCCGAACTGATCCTGGCCGTCATCCTCATCCCGATCACCGGCCTTGGTCCGTGGGCCGGGGCGCTGGCCATCGGCGTGCACTCGGTGGGGACGCTGGGCAAGTGGGCCACCGAGGCCATCGAGGGCGTAGACCCCGGGCCGCTGGAAGCCGTGGCGGCCACCGGCGGACGGTGGGTCTCGGGCATGCGCTGGGGCGTGCTCCCCCAGGTCCTTCCCGTGGTGACGTCTCAGTGGTTGTTCCGCTTCGAGATCAACGTCCGGGCCTCAGCGGTGCTGGGGATGATCGGCGCCGGTGGGGTGGGCTCCGAGTTGGTGTCCCAGCTGGTGTTCCGGAACTTCCCGGCGGTGGGCGCCGTACTGGCCATGACCATCGTCGTAGTGCTGGCCATCGACACCGCCTCGGCCGCCGTCCGGCGACGGATCATCCGGGGAGCGGTCCCGGGGGCCGACGACGGCGAGGCCGACCGCAACGCGGCGGCGTTGACCGACCTGACCGGCATACGAACCCCTTGACCGCCGCTGGACTGGCCACCATTGGACTGGACGTTGGCGGCACCAAGGCCGCCGCGGTGCTCGTCGACCCGATGACGGGCACGGTCCTGGATCGGGAACGGGCGTCCAGTGCCGGATCGGCCGAGAATCTCGTGACCACCCTGACCGATCTCGTCGAGACCCTCCGGGCGCGCTCGACCGGTCTTCACGTGGAGGTGGGCGCCGTGGGCCTGGGGATCGCCGGCCTGGTGGACCGTGACGGCATGGTCCGGTGGTCGCCCAACCTGCCGGCCGCAGTGGGCCATCCGGTGGCCGCCGATCTGGCGGGCGGTACCGGGCTCCCGGTGGCCGCCACCAACGACGCCACGGCAGCCACCCTGGCCGAGTCCCGCCTCGGTGCCGGCCGGGGCTGCGACGACGTCGCTCTGGTCACCCTGGGCACCGGCATCGGCGCTGGGTTCGTGGTCGACGGACGACTGTTGCGGGGTGCCCACGGGTTCGCCGGTGAACCGGGCCACATGGTGGTCGACCCGGGCGGCCCCGAGCATCTGACCGGACAGCGGGGTCCATGGGAGGCCCTGGCGTCAGGCAACGCCCTGGGTCGGATGGCCGCCGAGGCCGGCTTCGGCTCGGGAACCGCGGTGGTGGCCGCCATGGCCGCTGGCGACTCCAGGGCAGCCGACGTGTTCGACCGGTGGTGCCGGGAGGTGGCCCGGGGGCTGGCCAACCTGGTGGTCGTGCTGGACAGTCGACGGATCGTGCTGGGCGGCGGTCTCGTCGAGGTCGGTGAGCCGCTGCGGCTCGGCGTGACGTCGTGGCTGGCCCGACTGATGCCGGGCGATGGATCCCGACCGGCAGTCGAGGTACTGCTGGCCGAACTGGGGTCCGACGCCGGTGCACTGGGTGCCGGCCTACTGGCTGGCGACCTGCTGGCGGACGACGACTGACGACGGCCCCGATGCCCGGTGGACGCTCCCGACTACAGGTGGGCGTCTAGCAGGGCGAGGGTGCGGGTCCAGGCGAGGGCGGCCGCGTCTGCGTCGTAGGTGCCGAACGGGTCCTCCTCGTTGGCGAACGGATGCCCCGTCCCGTCGTAGACGTGGAAGGTCACGTCCCGGCCCATGGTCCGTAGGTCGTCACCCAGGGCCAGCACCGCCTCGGTCGGGAAGAAGTCGTCGTGTTCGGCCATATGGCCCTCGACCACCGCCGTCAACCCGGACCAGTCGGGCGCCCCATCACCTAGCGGAGCGCCATAGTACGGGGCGGCACAAGCCACCCGGTCACCCTCCCGGGCGGAGATCAGCAGGGTGAGCATTCCGCCCATGCAGAAGCCGACTACCCCGACAGCCTCGCCGGTAGTGGCCTCATGGGCCAGCAGGTGATCAATGGCCGCCGACATGTCCCGAGCCGCCCGCTCCGGCGGTAGCGAGGTCATGAGCTCTCCGGCCTTGTCCACTTCGCTGTGGGTAGCTATCTCGCCGTGGTACAGGTCCGGGGCGAGTGCCACGTGGCCCTCGGCGGCCAGTCGGTCGCACACCCCCTGTAACTGCGGCACCAACCCCCACCACTCCTGAATCACGAGCACCCCCGTGCCCGAACCGGACGCTGGAACAGTCAGGTAGCCCCCAGCCGTCGATCCGTTCGCCGCGAATTCCACCCGCTCTCCGGCACGCTCCGGGTCCCGGCCACTCTGAACATCGATCATCGGTCCTACTCCTTCTCGTCTGGCTGCTCGTCCGGCTCCTGGTCGTCGGATTCTGCCAGCCACGCCGGATAGTCGTCGGGGTCTCGGCTTGGGGGGCGCGGTGGGGGTGGGCTTTGGGGGGCCATTTCGAGTGGGCTTCGGAGGGACGGCATGTCCCTCGACTCCGGTCTCGTGGCCAGGAACGGCTGCTCGAGCCTCGAGATCTCACCGGCCGAGAAGAGGGCTGCCGGCCGTCCTCTGGAACCGCTCGGATCGGTGGTCCGCCCGAGATCCCGCACGAAGGCCGGCTCGGACCGCACCTTTCGCTGGAAGTTGCCCTGATCGAACTCGGCACCCCACACCGCCTCGTACACCCGTCGCAGCTGCCTGATGGTGAACTCGGGAGGACAGAAGCGGGTGGCCTCCGTCGAGTACTCCAACCTCGACATGGCCCGTTCGACGCCGTCCAGGACGATGGTCCGGTGGTCGAAGGCCAGCTGCCGCTCCCCCCGCTCGATCTCGACCACGGGAACGAGTGCGGCCTCAGCCGCATCGCCACCACCGGCCAGGTCCCCGACGTCGGCCAGGATCGTCCAGTAGGCGACGGTCACCACCCGCAACGGCCTCGGATCCCGATCCGGCTCTCCGTAGGTCCGGAGCTGCTCGAGTTTGTCGGGCTTCAAACTGTGCTTCAGGGTGACGTTCGTCTCCTCCTCCAACTCCCGCCGCGCAGCTTGATGGGGAGCCTCATCTACACGGACGAACCCACCGGGTAGCGCCCAGCGGTCCTTGAACGGTGGCTCGCCCCGCCGCACCAGGACCACCTGGAGCACGTCGTCGACGATGGTGAACACCACCACGTCGACCGTGACCGCAAACGGAGGGTACGCGGAAGGGTCGTAATCGCTCAGTGACGAATCGCCTGAGCCATCGCCGTCCGTGATATTTATGTCAGGGGTTGACATTAAGTGTTATCTCCTATATAGTATGAGAGACATAATATACAACATCGACCTCCGCACCACCA
>Ga0315319_10000679_pt1 | contig 11104 bp, 9 predicted proteins | sample M1500m3416metaG_FD_203463 | JGI IMG/M metagenome (GOLD analysis project Ga0315319, IMG submission 203463) | Ammonia-oxidizing marine archaeal communities from Monterey Bay, California, United States - M1 500m 3416 | ecosystem: Environmental > Aquatic > Marine > Intertidal zone | place: USA... | reverse complement strand
CCGGGCGGACCCGCACCCGACGTTTCGAACGCGGCCGATGGACCTGCTCGACGGAGTGATCCGGTCCTACGACTGGGGGTCGGCCACCGCGCTGGCCGACCTGCGGGGTATCGAGCCCACCGGGGCGGCTGAGGCCGAGCTCTGGTTCGGTGCCCATCCGTCGGGCCCCTCGTCCTTCCGACACGGCGGCCGTGACGTGACGCTCAACGAGATGCCGTTCCTGGTAAAGGTGCTGGCCGTGGATCAGCCGCTCTCGCTCCAGGTTCACCCCGATGCGTCGGCTGCCGCGATAGGACACCGACGCGAGCTGGCGGCCGGCCTGGCCGTCGACGACCGGCGGCGGAGCCATCCCGACGGGAGGGCCAAGCCGGAGGTGATCTGCGCCATCGGTCGGTTCGAGACCCTGTGCGGTTTCCGGTCGGTCGACGTGTCGGTGGCGGTCGCCACCTCGCTGTGCTACCCGGAGGCGATCCTGGACCCGCTCCGTCGAGCCGACTGGCGAGCGGTGGTGGCCGCTGCGCTGGCCGCATCGACCGACGACGTGGTCGCCTTCGTGTCGGCTGTCGGCATGGTGCCCGATGACAGAACGGACCGGTCGACGGCCGACCTGGTGCTCCGGTTGGCCGGGATGTACCCGGTGGACCCGGCGCTGCTGCTCGTTCCGCTGCTCCGATACCTCGTGCTGGATGATGGCGAGGCCCTGTTCGTCGCGCCCGGCGTACTGCACGCCCACCTGTCGGGTCTGGCCGTCGAGGTGATGGCCGTTTCTGACGACGTGGTCCGGGCCGGCCTGACGCCCAAGCACGTGGATCGTGACCGAGTCGTTGAGCTGCTCGGTCCTGTCCGGTCCGATGAGGTGGAAAAGGCGGCCGGATCGGTCCACCGATTCGCCGTGGGAGCCGATGCCTGCACTCTCTGGCGGCTGGACGGCGATGACATCGAGGTCTACCTAGACGACCGTCACGGCCCCGAACTGGTGCTGTGCACGGCGGGCTCGGCCTCCGTTGGAGTGGCTGGCACCGATGGTCCGGGGCTGACCGTCGGACCGGGTGAGGCGGCATGGATAGGCCCTGACGACGGACCGGTCCGACTGCGGGTGGACGGGACGGTCCACCGGGTGGCCGTGGGGAAGGGCTGAGCCGTGTCGCCGTCTGATCGCCCCGAGAAGAGCCACCCCCGCGACAGCCTCGGGCCTGGAGTGGCGGGTGTGACACCCGGCTGGATGCCTCGGCTTACCGGGATTCGGGGTCCGGTGACCGGTATCCTTTGGGGACCGCGGCTGCCTGAATCGGCGTCAGAAGACCCCAGCCCGGCTTCGTCCAGAACCCTGATCCCCTGACTGCCGGGCTGTCCCGGTCGTCGAATGGATCCGACCACATGGCACCCCGGGTGCCCAGGAGCCGACATGACCGCGTTCACCCGTTCCCTCGCTGACGACCACCGCGTCGCCGACCTCTCCCTCAACGAGTTCGGCCGCAACGAGATTCGCCTGGCCGAGCATGAGATGCCCGGCCTGATGGCCCTGCGGGCCGAGTTCGCCGACACCCAGCCGCTGGCCGGCGCCCGTATCGCCGGATCGCTCCACATGACGATCCAGACCGCGGTGCTCGTTGAGACCCTGGTGGCCCTCGGCGCCGAGGTCCGGTGGGCCAGCTGCAACATCTTCTCCACCCAGGACCATGCGGCGGCCGCCGTGGTCTGTGGTCCCGACGGGTCGCCCGACGACCTCCGGGGCGTGCCGGTGTTCGCCTGGAAGGGTGAGACCTTGGAGGAGTACTGGTGGGCCACCCAGCAGGTCCTCCAGTGGCCCGGTGGCGAGGGTCCCAACCTGATCCTCGACGACGGCGGCGACGCCACCATGTTGGTCCACAAGGGTGTCGAGTACGAGGTGGCTGGTTCCGTGCCGCCGGCCACCGATGACGATCCCGAGGAGTGGCAGGTGGTCATCGCCACGCTGACCGCCTCGCTGGCCGACGATCCGCAGCGTTGGACCCGGATCGCCGCGGGCATCCGTGGCGTGTCCGAGGAGACCACGACCGGCGTGCACCGGCTGTACCAGATGCAGGAAGCCGGGGAGCTGTTGTTCCCGGCCATCAACGTCAACGACGCCGTCACCAAGTCCAAGTTCGACAACCTCTACGGCTGCCGCCATTCACTGATCGACGGGATCAACCGCGGCACCGACGTGATGATCGGCGGCAAGACCGCCGTGGTGTGCGGCTTCGGCGACGTGGGCAAGGGCTGTGCCGAGTCGCTGCGCGGCCAGGGTGCCCGGGTCATCGTGACCGAGGTCGACCCGATCTGTGCGCTGCAGGCCGTCATGCAGGGCTACGAGGTCAACACGATCGAGCGGGTGCTCAACGAGGCCGACATCTTCATCACTGCCACCGGTTGCAAGGACATCATCACCGCCGAGCACATGGGCCGGATGAAGCACCAGGCCATCGTCGGCAACATCGGCCACTTCGACAACGAGATCGACATGGCCGGGCTGGCCCGCATGTCTGACGTGCAGCGGATCAACATCAAGCCCCAGGTGGACGAGTTCGTGTTCCCCGACGGACACTCGGTGATCATGCTTTCCGAGGGTCGCCTCCTGAACCTGGGCAACGCCACGGGCCACCCCAGCTTCGTGATGTCGGCCAGCTTCTCGAACCAGGTGCTGGCCCAGATCGAGTTGCACGTTCGGGCCGAGGCCTACGGAACCGACGTGGTGACCCTGCCCAAGGAACTCGACGAGAAGGTGGCCCGCCTGCACCTGGGCTCGCTCGGCGTGCGCCTGACCGAGCTGTCGACCGACCAGGCCGGATACCTCGGCGTGTCGGTCGACGGTCCGTACAAGCCCGCCCACTACAAGTACTGAGCCACCACCGAGCCACTGCCGAGCCGAGGCATCTAGGCTCGGCGCCCGTGTGGAGCGCGGTGCTGGGCTTGGCCGGAGGTAGTGGAGCGGGGAAGACGACGCTGGTCGATGGCCTGACGGCGCGTCTCGGCGACGATGTCTCGGTGCTCTGGTTCGACGAGTACTACCACGACCTCGCCCACCTTCCGGTTGAGCAGCGGGCGGTCGTCAACTACGACCACCCGGACTCGTTGGACGAGGCCCTGCTGGTCGACCATCTCGACGGGCTCCTGGCCGGTCGGCCGGTCGACGTGCCGATCTACGACTTCGCTACCCACACACGGACGGGGCGGACCCGGCGGGTGGAGCCCAGGCCGGTGGTGGTGGTCGACGGAATCCTGGTGCTGGCCATCCCCGAGCTCCGTCGTCGCCTCCATCTGGCGGTCTTCGTGGATGCGCCGACCGAGGTACGCCTGGCTCGCCGGATGGATCGTGACGTGCGCGACCGGGGCCGGACGACGGACAGCGTGCGGGCCCAGTTCGATGCCACCGTGGCGCCCATGCACGAGGCGTTCGTGGAGCCGAGTGCGGCCCACGCCGACTTTCGCCTGGACGGCACCGGAGACCTGACGGCCAACCTCGAGACGGTGGTGGCCGCCGTGGACCGCTTGCGGTCCGATCGGCCGTCACGCTCTCGCTCCGAGGCGGTTGCACCCGGTCCGTAGCGTCCGATCCATGACGGACGTGGAACGGGCGCCAGCGAAGATTCCGGTTCAGGTACCGGTGCGGACCATCGGCTCCTATCGGGGCGAGGCGGGTTGACTGGTTCGGGGTCTGAAATTCGCCGGTGACCGGCGGGCCGGGCTAGTGCCCGACGTCGTGACCTGGTTGCCGACCACAGCGGCCCGTCGTGGTCGACGTGGCGCCGATCAGGCGCGGGTGCTGGCCCGGGCCACCGGCCTGGCGCTCAGGGGTATGGGGGGCGGTTCGTCGGGCCGGGTACCTGCTCGATGCCTCCTCCTGCGAGCCCCGGCATCGGTCAGACCGAGCGGTCCGGGGCCGAGCGTCACCGTGGTCCGGTCCTGCGGGCCCGGTCGGGTGCGGTCCCGTCCGGCGCCTGCGTGCTGTTGGTCGACGACGTGATCACCACCGGGGCGACCATGGACGCTGCGGTGGTGGCATTCCAGTCGGCGGGCTCCGGCCCGGTCGTGGCGGTGGCCGTGGCCCGAACGCCTCGGCGAGCCTCGTGCTGGGCGGTGGGTGCCCACCGGTAGATTCCCCCACCGTGAACGAGACGACCGAGCCCGTCGAGGATCCGACCGTCGTAAGCGGCCCGGCCGATGCCGATGCCGGCGTCGATGGAGCGGTGCGTGACGCCCTGCCCGATGACCTGGACGCCCGGGGCGCCGGCCTTGTCGGGCCCTACGTGTTCCCCGACAACGACCGTCGACGGATTCCCGGCGGCCTGTACCTGCTGCTCGCGGCCATCACCGTGGTCGTGGTGGTGGTGGCCAGCGGCTCGCCACTGGTCGACGGGGGACTGGTCGCCGGGTCGATCGGGTTGGCGTTGGTGGGCGTGTACCACCTCCAGGCCGGGTGGAGCCTCGAGGTCGACGAGGCGGACGCGCTGGTGGCTGCCGTGCGGGCCGTGGGCTTTCCGGTGGGCCACGCGTCGGCACAGATGGCGTGGCGCGGGCTACGGAGCCGGCCGACGTGGCGGGTCCTCGTGTACTCCAACGAGTCACCGCCCGACCGTCGGGGACTGGTGTTCGTCGACGGCGTCGACGGCGAGGTGGTGGCCACCCACGTCGAGGACAATCCCGAAGACTGGTCCTGACCGGAGGGCCGATCCGGGCATCCACCTCAGGAGCGATCCGGGCCGCGGGTAGCCTTAGGGGGTCTGGGACCCGCCGGGTCCGACTGGAGCAACCACCATGCTGGATGGCAACTGGCGCGAGGTGGTCGATCGCGGCCTCACCCCGATCGGCCACAGCCTTCGACGGACCGGGATCAGCGCCGACGTCGTCACCCTGATCGGCATCGTCATGGCGGCCGGTGCCTCGGTGGCCATCGGGGTCGGGAGCCTACGACTCGGTTTCCTGCTGCTGGTGCTGACCGGCGTGCCCGACGCACTGGACGGTGCGGTGGCCAAGGCTTCGGGCACCGCGTCGTCGCGAGGCGCCTACTTGGACTCGGTTGCCGACCGACTGACCGACGCCCTGTTGTTCGGCGGCGTGGCCTGGCACCTGGCCGGGACGCGCGACGACCGGATGATGATGCTGCCGGTGGCCATCATGGCCACGGCCATGTTCATCTCGTACCAGCGGGCCAAGGCCGAATCGCTGGGTTACGACGCTAAGGGTGGGCTGATGGAACGCGCTGAGCGGTTCATCGTGCTGGCCTTCGGCCTTCTGTTCTTCGAGATCCTCATCCCCGTGCTGTGGGTGATGCTGGTCCTCAGCCTGGTCACCGCGGTGCAGCGGTTCGTGAAGGTGTGGCGTCAGGCGTCATCGGATCGCGAGCCCTCCTCGCGTCGTCGGGCTGGTCGTCGGCAGTCGCGCATCGAGCGTCGCCAGCGCCACGGGTCCCGGACCCGCCCGTCCCGGCACTGAGCGGCCGACTCTCGGCCGACTGGAGACCCGGATCGTCCGCCGGCGGTACCGTCCGTTGCTGATGACCCCGGGAATCGTCCATGCCTTCAGATTCGCCTCGGTGGCTGCCCGCGTCGTCCCGCACGCCGTCTCGGTGCCCATCGTCCGGGCGGTGGGTCGCCTCGCCGGCCACCTCGACGGGGACCGTCGCCGGCTGGTGGAACGCAACCTGAAGCGGGTGCGCGGGCCCGAGTTGACGGGGCGCCGGCTCCGGCGGTCCGTCAACACGGTGTTCGCCTCGTACGCCGACTACTACCTACAGAGCTTCCGACTGCCGTCGATGACCCTCGAGCAGATCGAGGCCGGATTCAGCGAGGAGGGCTACGAACGCATCGCCGAGGGTCTCGAGGAGGGCAACGGCGTCATCATGGCCATGCCGCACCTCGGGAGCTGGGAGTGGGCGGCCTACTGGCTGACCCTGCACCACGGTGTCCCGGTGGGTTGTGTCGTCGAGGCGCTCGAACCGCCTGAGTTGTTCGACTGGTACCGGCGCTTCCGGGCGTCGCTCGGCATGAAGGTGGTCGGTCTCGGCCCCGGCGCCGGCACCGAGACCATGGCCATGCTCCGCGAGAACCGCGCCGTCTGCCTGCCGAGCGACCGGTATGTCGGCGGGGCCGGGGTCGAGGTGGAGTTCTTCGGCGAGGTGACGACGTTGCCCGCCGGTCCGGCCACCCTGGCGTTACGGACCGGCGCCGTCCTGTTGCCGATCGCCATCTACGACCATTCCGGTGGGTGCCACGGGGTGGTCCGACCGCCGGTGGTTGCCCGACGGGAGGGGCGGCTGCGCGACGACGTGGCCCGGGTGACCCGGGCGTTGGCCGCCGAACTGGAGGTGCTGATCGCCGCCGAACCCGAGCAGTGGCACCTGTTGCAACCCAACTGGCCGTCGGACCGCCACCAGTCCGACCAGGACCGGTCTGATCAGAAGGGCTCGTCGTGCGAATCGGCCTGATCTGTCCGTACAGCCTGACGTTGCCGGGCGGGGTCCAGGGGCAGGTCCTGGGCCTAGCTCGGGTCCTGCGGGCCATGGGTCATCCCACCCGGGTCCTCGGTCCCTGCGACGGTCCACCGCCCGACGCCGGGGTCACCCCGCTCGGAGACAGCCTCCCCACGGCGGCCAACGGTTCGATGGCCCCCATCGCCCCGGACGTGCCGTGTGCCCTACGTACCATCCGGGCGCTCCGTGACGAGGAGTTCGACGTCCTCCACCTGCACGAGCCGCTGGCCCCCGGACCGACCACAACGGCACTTTTCCTGGCCCAGTCGCCGATGGTGGGCACGTTCCACGCGGCGGGCGGGAGCCTGGCCTACGACCTCCTGAACCGCCCCGTGCGTTGGCTCAGCCGGCGCATGGACCGGATGTTCGCGGTATCCGACGATGCGGCCGCCATGGCCCGTGACTCCCTGGGGGGCGAGTACGAGGTGCTGTTCAACGGCGTCGAGGTCCAGCGGAGTCGCCGGGTCGCACCGTGGCCCACTGAGGGGCCCACCGTCTTCTTCATCGGTCGTCACGAGCCCCGCAAGGGCCTGGCGGTGCTGCTGGACGCCATGGCCGGTCTGGGCTCCGACGTCCGCCTGTGGGTGGCCGGTGACGGCCCGGAGACCGACGAGTTGCGGGCCCGGGTGGCCGGCGACGTCCGGATCCAGTGGCTGGGTCGCATATCGGACGAGGAACGCACGGCACGGATCCGCGGGGCGCACGTGTTCTGCGCCCCGTCGTTGCGGGGCGAGTCGTTCGGTGTGGTGCTGCTCGAAGGGATGGCGTGCGACACCCCGGTGGTGGCCAGCGACATCGGTGGGTACGCCAAGGTGGCACGCGGCGGGGACGACGCCCTGCTGGTCCCGGCGGGTGACGCTGAGGCGCTCGGTGCGGCCATCGCCAAGGTGCTGGCCGACCCGGTGCTGGCCGATCGCCTGGTGGCCAGCGGGCGCGAGCGAGCCGAGGAGTTCTCGATGCGTCGCCTGGCCGACCGATACCTCGAGGCCTACGCGTCGGTGTTGAACACCCCGGTCAGCGGGGAGCGGGCGTATCATTCGGGTCGGTCATCCGGTCCGGGCTGACCCCGTCCGTCCGGCCGCCAGTTCCAAATCACCATGTCCCGTCCCCGATCCCACCGAAGCCGTCGATCGCCCATGTCGCTGCTCCGCCACCCGGTCACCGTGCCCGCCGTCATCGTCGGCCTGTGCGTGGCGTTCGTCCTCTGGCTGGTCGGCCTGCCCGCGGTGGTGGCGGCGGTCGTCGGCATCGCCTTCGGATGGGCGTTGGCCACGGTGGCGTCCCGTCGGTCTGTGGGTGCCCTGCGACGCACCATCGGCGCCCGCTCGGCCCATGCCGGCGAGTTTCCCCGCCTGCACAACACGGTCGACGGGATCTGCCTGACCCACGGCATCGAGCGACCCGACCTGTACGTCCTGGACTCGTCGTCGGGCAACGCCCTGACCATGGCCGGTCGGGACGGGGCATCGATCGTGCTGACCACCGGCGCCGCTGATCGACTCTCGCTGGTGGAGCTCGAGGCGTTGGTGGCCCACCTGCTCGTGCGGTGTGCCGACGACGGCCTCCGGGGGGAGACCACGGCGGTGGCCCTCGGACGGTTCCTCACCCTCGGAGGGGGGACGGCCGGAGGTGGCCCCGATCGCATGGTCCAGATCGACTTCGACGGTGCGGAACTGACCCGTTTCCCGCCGGGCATGCAGGAGGCGTTGCGGGCGCTCTCAGACCTCGGTGCGGCCGTCGACGCTCCGGCGTCCACGGCTCGACTCTGGTTGCTGCAGCCCGACGGGAGGACCGACGTGGCCACTTCGAACCACCCGTCGGTGGACATGCGCATCGCCGCACTGGCCGAGCGATGACGTCCCGGACGGGCGATTCCCGACCGCTGGCGTCCCCACTGCTGTTGGGGGTTCTGCTGGTCGTGGCGTTGTCGATCGCCACCGGTTGCGGAATCGGCGGCGAGGAGGACGCACCGGCGCCGACGGTGGGCACCATCGGCTCCACCACGGTGGCCCCCTCCACAGCCGAGACGGCCACCACGACGGTCGATTCCGCCGCCGGCGAGGGCGAGGCCGGTGAAGGTGCCGCCGTTTCGACCACCACGGTCGGGATGCCCACCACCACGACCATCGACGGGTGGGTCGGAGCGGTTCATCCGTTGACCGGCCTGCCGGCCGTGGACGGGATGGCTGACCGTCCGGCACTGGCCGTCAAGATCGGCAACAACGACTCGAAGTCGCTTCCCCAGGTGGGGATCCAGTCCGCCGACGTGGTGTACGAGACCCACATAGAGAACGGAGTCACCCGACTCCTGGCCATCTTCCAGAGTGAGGTCCCCATCACGGTCGGGTTGGTGCGGTCGGCCCGGTCCAGCGACATCGACCTCATCGGCAACTTGAATCGCCCGGTGTTCGCCTACTGGGGCAGCAACCAGGGCGTGGGTGACGAGGTGGCCGAGGCCGAGCGACAGGGCACGTTCGTGCCCATGAGCACCAACGGCGAGGGTCAGGCGTTCTTCTTCCGGGACCAGTCCCGGGGCGAGTCGCCCTACAACGGTTTCCTCGACGCCGCGGCGCTGGCCGCCTCGGCCGACGGTGGCGCTCCCGATGCGCTGTTCGACTTCGGTCCGTTGCCGTCATCGGCGGTGACCACCCGGGGCGTCGGCTGGCGGACGCCGCGACGGGAGGTCGACTGGGTCTGGGACCACGGCACCGCGCGGTGGTTGCGATTCCATCGAGGAGCGCCGTTGCTGGACGAGACGGGGGTGCAGTTGGCGGCCGACAACGTCCTGGTCCTCTACGTGGACTACCGGATGTCAGATGCCGACCTCGAGTCTCCGCAGGCCATCACCACCGGATCGGGCGACGGCTGGCTGCTCCGCGACGGCACGATCACCGGCGTGACCTGGAGCCGACCGTTCATCGCAGACCGGTGGGCCCTGGCCGACGATGACACCGGCGACCGGGTGACCCTGCGACCTGGTCGCACCTGGGTGGCCCTGGCCCGACTGGGCGAGGGTGTCCTGCTGGGGCCGGACCGCATCGCCGAACTCGTGGGCTGAGCCACCCGGAATCGGCTTCCGGCACGCGCTCGACGCCGCGCCCTTTCTAGACTGCACGTCATGAGTGACGTGACCCGATCGACCGGGACCCAGTTGGTGAAGCGCGGCCTGGCCGAGATGCTCAAGGGCGGCGTGATCATGGACGTGGTCGACCCCGACCAAGCCAAGATCGCCGAGGATGCCGGAGCGGTGGCCGTGATGGCCCTCGAGCGGGTGCCGTCCGACATCCGGCGGGACGGCGGCGTGGCCCGTATGTCCGATCCGGAGATGATCGAGGGCATCAAGGCGGTCGTGACCATCCCGGTGATGGCCAAGGTCCGCATCGGCCACTTCGCCGAGGCCCAGATCCTCCAAGCCCTCGGCGTGGACTACGTCGACGAGAGTGAGGTCCTCACGCCGGCCGACGAGGCCCATCACATCGACAAGTGGGCCTTCGATGTTCCGTTCGTGTGTGGTGCGACCAACCTGGGCGAGGCACTTCGCCGCATCTCCGAGGGCGCGTGCCTGATCCGCTCCAAGGGCGAGGCGGGTACCGGCAACATCGTTGAGGCCGTCCGCCACCTCCGATCGATTCTCGGGGACATGCGTCGGATCACCCAGGCCGACCAGGCCGAGCTGTTCGACTGGGCCAAGCGCCTGCAGGCACCGCTTCCGCTGGTGCAGGAGATCGCCGAGACCGGCGTCCTCCCGGTCCCCATGTTCTGTGCCGGTGGCATCGCCACGCCGGCCGACGCCTCGCTGGTCATGCAGTTGGGCGCCCAGTCGGTTTTCGTGGGTTCGGGCATCTTCAAGAGCGACGACCCGGCGCCCCGGGCCCGAGCCATCGTCGAGGCGGCGACCAACTTCGAGGATCCGACCATGCTGGCCAAGGTCAGCCGGGGCCTCGGCACCGCCATGCCGGGCCTGGAGATCGGTCAGCTGGAGACCCGGCTGGCCGATCGCGGCTGGTAGTCGACCTCTTTTTCTTTGAGATGGGGGCTTCTTCGAGATGAGGGTGCTCTGATGAAGGTCGGGGTCCTCGCCCTCCAGGGGGCATTCGCACGCCACGTACAGGTCCTGGGCGACCTCGGCGCGGCGGCCGTGGAGATTCGAACCACCGGCGAGTTGGCCGAGGTGGATGCCTTGGTGCTACCGGGCGGGGAGTCCACGACCATGTCGATGCTTCTCGACTCGTCGGGCCTGCACGAAGCGGTGGCCGAGCGGATCGCCGCCGGCATGCCGGTGCTGGGGACGTGTGCCGGCATGATCCTGCTAGCCGTCCACGTGGCCGACGGTCGCCCCGACCAGCGGTCGTTCGCGGCGATCGACATCGACGTGCGCCGAAACGGGTACGGGCGCCAACTCGACTCGTTCGAGGCCGACCTGGCGGTGACCGGCTTCCACGAACCCTTCCACGGGGTGTTCATCCGCTCGCCGGTGGTCGAGCGGGTGGGTGACGGGGTCGAGGTGCTGGCCACCGTCGACGGCCGTCCGGTGTTGTGCCACCAGGAGGCGGTGGTGGTGGCCTCCTTCCATCCCGAGATGTCCGGCGACGGGCGCATCCACGGTTGGTTTCT
>Ga0315319_10000675_pt1 | contig 11119 bp, 10 predicted proteins | sample M1500m3416metaG_FD_203463 | JGI IMG/M metagenome (GOLD analysis project Ga0315319, IMG submission 203463) | Ammonia-oxidizing marine archaeal communities from Monterey Bay, California, United States - M1 500m 3416 | ecosystem: Environmental > Aquatic > Marine > Intertidal zone | place: USA... | reverse complement strand
ATCCACCAAAGGAGTCGTCGCCAACCTCAAATCAGCAGCCCTTCCGGCGTTATCCTTAGCGTTCGCACCCCTGGCGATCAATGCCCGTTTAGTACGAGCCGACATGATCGGAACCCTTAAGGAGAATTACGTTTTGTCGGCCCGCGCAAAGGGACTTCGTAACCGGTACATCCTCTTTAGACACGCGTTGCGCCCGAGCTCACTAACGGCCCTTACGGTCCTCGGTCTCCAGTTGGGGGCCCTCATCGGGGGAACCGTAGTTATTGAAACCTTGTTTGCTCTGCCCGGCCTTGGTAGTCGACTCATCAGCGCCATCTATCAGAGGGACGTCATGATGATTCAGGGCATCACTTTGTTCGTTGCCGCTACTTACGTCATTGTCAACACCCTCGTGGATTTGTTGTATCTCCTTCTCGACCCGAGAATCCGGAGGCAATGAAATGGTCTTACGTCACTGGTCTCGGTCGCGCGGAGACGGAGTTGCGGCAACCTTGAGTTCTACCGACGCGACCGCGAAGGAGCCTAACCACCAACAAAGTGGCGCGATGGCGGCCTTGAAAACAATGCCCCTTGTCACCAAGGCAGCGTTGGCGTGGCTGCTCTTTATCATCGGAGCGGCCATCTACACCAGACTGGACCGATTATTCGGTCAGGCCTTACCCTTACAAGATCCTTTCTATCAAGGCTTTCTCTTTGGTGGTGCAAGCCCAACCGAGACTCCTTCCGCAGCGCATTGGCTAGGAACAGACGTTCTCTCGCGTGACAACTTCTCCCGACTGCTACACGGCGCATGGGTTTCACTGGCAATTGCGGCGACTGTTGTTGCTTTTGGTGTCGTCATTGGGGGCCTCTTGGGCTCATTTGTCGGATATGTCCGAGGTCGATGGGAAACAGTCGTCATGGCCAGCATGGACGTTATTTTGGCGTTCCCGCCACTCGTTCTGCTCCTAGCCCTGGTAGCTATCTACAAAGTCCGAAGTTTGCCAATTATTGCGCTGCTCTTTGGTGTTCTTTCGATCCCCACATATGTACGTATCGCGAGAGCAAGCACGTTGGGGGTTGCGAGTCGTGAATTCGTACTCGCGGCGGAAGCAATCGGTACACGCCGTGTCGCTATTCTCTTTCGCGAGGTAATTCCAAATGTCTTACCTGCCCTACTCGCTTATGCGCTCGTCAACGCCGGTTTCGTTATCGTCATCGAAGGAACACTGTCCTACCTAGGGCTCAGCGTTCAGATCCCAGAACCAACCTGGGGGAACATGATCAATGAAGGGCGAAGGGACATTCGCCAAACCATTCTCCCGGTCTTCTGGCCAGGCCTCTTCCTAACTTTGACGGTGGTGTCTTTGAATATGTTGGGCGACTGGTTCCAGCAACGAGTCGCCGTTCGCGAGGCAGCCCTTTAGATCAGTCGCCATTCTGTATCGCACCAATTCCAAGCACACTTTCGCCACTTAGGGTTCCTGCACCCCGATACACATCGAGTTTGTCCCTACTGTCCTCGATATCTAAGTTCCTCATCGTGAGCTGGCCAACGCGATCGAGGGGCCCGAACGCCTGTTCCTCAACCCTCTCCATGGAGAGTCGTTCTGGTTCGTAGGTCAGACCTGATCCAGAGGTGTCAAGAATCGTGTAATCGTCGCCGCGACGAAGCCGCAACTTCACTTCTCCCGAAACTGCCGAACCAACCCACCTCAACAATGGGTCTCGCAGCATCAAACTCTGAGGGTCAAACCAACGTCCTTCATAAAGAAGTCGACCGAGACGCCTGCCCATGTTTCGGTAGTTTTCGATCGTGTTTTCATTATGAATAGCAGTGAGTAAGCGCTCATAGGTCACGTGAAGGAGCGCTAACGCCGGAGCTTCGTACACCCCACGCGACTTTGCTTCAATAATTCGGTTCTCGATTTGGTCGCTCATCCCCAAACCATGCCGCCCGGCGATGGTGTTGGCCTCAACAACCAACGCGACCTGATCATCGAAACGTGTTCCGTTTATTGCAACGGGCCACCCTTCTTCGAACGCAACCGTGACATCCTCTTCGGGAATCTCCGCCGTAAGGTCCCAGTGTGGTTGACCCATAATGGGCGAAACTATTTCCATCCCGCAGTCGAGACTCTCTAAGGCTTTTGCTTCGTGGGTTGCTCCCCAAATGTTCGCGTCGGTGGAATACGCCCTTTCTACCGGGTCTCGATATGGCAATCCGCGTGCGGTAAGAAATTCACTCATTCCGGTGCGCCCACCAAGGTCGTCAACAAAGGCTTGATCAAGCCACGGCTTATAGATCCGGAGGTTCGGATTGACCATTAGCCCGTAGCGGTAGAAGCGTTCGATGTCGTTGCCCTTGTAGGTGGAGCCGTCACCCCAGATGTCAACGCCATCTTCTTTCATCGCTGTCACCAGCATGGTCCCGGTGACCGCCCGCCCTAGCGGGGTTGTGTTGAAATACGTCTTCCCGGCGGTCGAAATATGGAAAGCGCCGCACTGGAGTGCCATCAGTCCTTCGCGTACAAGCTCGGCGCGGCAATCAACAAGCCGAGCTTTCTCTGCTCCATATTGCAATGCGCGGTCTGGAACACTTTCGAGGTCGGGCTCGTCATACTGGCCCAAGTCAGCGGTATATGCGTAAGGAACCGCGTCGTGTTCGCGCATCCACGCGACCGCCGCGGAGGTGTCTAAACCACCGGAGAACGCTATTCCCACTCGTTCCCCTGCGGGGAGAGACATCAGGACCTTCGACATAGGAAAACCACGGTACGTCATGAGACCCTGCTTGCCTTGCATCAGTTTCGCTTCCTACGGTTTAAGATTCCCTAGCAAAAGGGGTGCAAGTGGTTGAAATTGCGCAACGGGTAGCTGAACTAGTTCAAATTCCAAGTGTTAATCCCCTCCACGCCGGACCAAAATCTGGTGATGACGGCGAACGCGCTCTGTCAAGTTGGTTGGCTGACCACGCTGAGGCTCTCGGGGCCGACGTTGTGGTTGACGAGGTTGAAGATGGCCGCTGCAACGTGTACGCGCGCTTCGAAGGCACCTCCGATCGAGCCGTAACCATCGATGTTCACCTCGATACCGTGGGCGTGGAACACATGCCTGATAACCCATTCGATGGTCGCATTGAAGATGGTCGGGTATATGGACGTGGCTCGGTCGACACCAAACCCACCCTTGCCGTGGTGCTGCAAGTTATGGAGGAACTCCGGGCCGCGGGCCAACGTCCCATGCCAACTGTGAACCTCGTCGGCACCATCTCCGAAGAAGGAGGTGGCCTCCTCGGTGCCACGCGGTACCGCGATTGGTTATTGGAACGAGGCCAACGGATCGAACAGATGGTCGTTGCTGAACCGACAATGTGTGCTCCGGTTCACGGGCACAAGGGAGGCATCGGTCTCGACGTCACCGTGCACGGACATGCAGCACACTCTTCAAAACCCCATCTTGGGGCGAATGCACTGAGCGGCGCGGCACGGATCGTGATCGCTATCGACGCAGAACAAGAGCGGCTTGCCGTGCTTGAAGCAACAACTCCCGTGGGTAAAGGCACTGTTTCCGTCACGGAGCTAGCCGGCGGTTTAGCTCGCAACATAATTCCAGACGCATGCGCGTTGTATGTAGGTCGCCGCACCGCTCCCGGCGAAGACGTAATCGAAGTCCGGGCAGCTCTGTGCGAACTCATTGAAAACAGTGCCGCCCCATTATCAACAACCATCGAATCTCTATATGGCGACGGCAGTCCCGGATTTTATCAGGATCCAGATGGCGCCCTAGTAACACACCTCGCCCAGCTAGCCGACTCCGCACCCACCACGGCCGAATACGGTTCAAACGCCCTCCGCTACGGAGAAGTGGCGGATGAGTTAGTTGTCTTCGGCCCCGGGTCGATCGATCAGGCTCATCAAGCCGTCGAATGGGTGGATATCGGTCAGTTGGAACGATCCCTGGACATCTTCCGCACCTGGCTCACTCAATAGCCTGCGAATCAGCCAACACGACAGCGAGAGCGAACTCAATCATCTGGTCTAAGGAGGTTTGCCGTTCGTCCAACGAAAGGCTTTCGCCAGTAGAGAGGTGATCGGACATTGTGAGAAGGCTCAGCGCCCGGCCTCCCTCAGCCGCTGCCAATGCATACAGCCCTGCTGTCTCCATTTCGACGCAGAGGACCCCATCGGCGGCCATACGCGCCGCTAGATCTTCATCGGGCTCATAAAAAATGTCTGTTGTGAAAACCTTGCCGGTGGCTAGGTCGAGTCCTGTTTCGGTCGCAACTCTCAAAGCCATGTTCGCTAAAGCCGGCGTCGGCGTCAAAAGCCGCGCTTCGCTGGCAAAGACCTGCGCCGGCATTGAGCTGTTGGTGATGCATTCCGTTGCCGCAACAACTCTCCGAAGCTCGAGCGTCGGGTCGAAAACTCCTGCTGTACCAACACGAATAATCGTCTTCACGTCATAGAAGCGGTAGAGCTCGGTGATGTAAATCGCGGCGGACGGAATTCCCATCCCTGAGGCCATCACCGATACCGACAAGCCCTTATAGCTTCCTGTGTACCCGCTTACATTTCGCACATTTGTCACCAAGTGAGCGTCTTCGAGATGTCGTTCAGCTATGTAGGTTGCTCGCAAAGGATCTCCGGGCATCAACACAACCGACGCGAAGTCGCCGCGTTCAGCGTCTATGTGCGGTGTCGCCATCTCAGATCTCCGGTCCAAGCAAATCGTCAATGTTGTCTTCCTGGCTAGCTTCTTTCCTGGATAGAAATATGTCGTGAGCAGCCAGTTTCGCGCGAGCAATTTCTGAATCTATTTGAGGATCGATGACGTTCACCCCGTTCGCTACAGCACCCCGGGCCAGTTCCTGGCAACCGACACCTTGAACCGCGAAAGAGAGGTCCATGATTTCAATAGGGTGACCAAGGCCGCCTGCGATATTTACCAGCGCGCCGTTGGCGAGCACGAGCACCGACTGGCCGTCGGTCAATAGATACTCGTCGATGCCGTAACGTGCCGAGCTAACCTCTTTCGCCTCATCAGCAAGCGCTTCTACGTCGATCTCGAGGTCGTGGTGGCCGGCGTTGGCCAAAATCGCTCCGTTTTTCAAGTGGCAAAAATGACGTCTTCCTATGGCGCGACGGCCTCCTGTTGCAGTGACAACAAAATCTGCCTTCGGCAGAACCTGTTCCAAGTTTCCTACCCGATGGCCGTCCATAAAAGCCTCCAACGCTTTCACGGGTTCAACCTCGACCACCCAGGCCGTACCGCCCAACGCCCGCACGTGGGCTGCTATGCCACGTCCAACCCATCCGTAGCCGAGGATGGCTACATCCTTTCCAGCCATCAACATGTTGGTGAGATTTAGGATCGCCTGAACGGTGCTTTGACCAGTTCCGTATCGATTGTCAAAAAGGTGTTTGCAGGCTGCATCGTTTGCCGCAAGAACTGGGAATGGCAACCGTCCGCGATTAGCCAACTCCACCAGGCGTGCTACCCCCGTAGTGGTTTGCTCGGTCACACCCTTCAGTGCTTGAAACATTGAAGGTCGCTGACTTGCCATCCGAATCGTAAGTTCGGCGCCGTCGTCAATGATGAACTCTGGTCCTGTGTCGGCGACCGCAAGCAGATCCTTTTCCCAGGCGTCATATCCGCTGTCACGCGTCGAGTGAACTTCCACTCCCCGGTCGACAAGGGCCGCAGCGATTTCATCTCGAGTCGAATGGGGATTTGATCCAGCAGCTACAACGTGTGCGCCGGAGTCAGCTAACACTGTCGCCAAGAGTGCCGTTTTCGCTTCCAGGTGGACAACTACTGCGACACGGCGTCCGGCTAAAGCCCCGTCTTTGAGACGCTCTCTAAGAAATTCGTTCACCAACGGGGAATGACGGCGCGCCCATTCAATTGAACGGTGGCCCTCGGACGCAAGATCCAGGTCAAGGATTCGAGATCGACTCGCTACAGACACGTGAGGAGTGTTACACGTACTGGCCCTAGTCTTCTGCCATGACGGTGATTGTGGCCGGTGGCGGCATTGCAGGAATGACTATGGCGCTCACCTGTCATGAGTTGGCAATCCCAGTGGTGGTCCACGAATCGGTTGATCGGCTGCAACCTCTCGGTGTCGGAATCAACCTCCAACCCAATGCAGTAAGAGAACTATTTGACCTCGGTCTCGAAAAGCAGCTCGAAGAGATCGGTGTTCCGGCCAAGGAATGGGCTCTAGTGGGGCGCAACGGCAACGACGTGTGGGCTGAGCCGCGCGGACGAGACGCAGGGTACCTGTGGCCCCAATATTCAATTCATCGCGGCCGACTGCAGATGTTGCTCTACGAAGAAGTCCTAAAGCGTTTGGGCCCTTCGGCGGTAGTCACCGGCAGTCGATTACTGGGGTACCACTCCGGTGGGGACACAATCCAAGCGTCTTTTAGTACCCCTACTGGCAACACAAAGACCGTTGAAGGAGCCGTACTCATCGGCGCCGACGGTTTACACAGCGCGGCTCGAAAACAGATGTACCCCAATGAAGGACCTCCCGTTTGGGGTGGTCCAGTCATGTGGCGCGGCACTTCCGAAGGCGTCCCCATTCGGACCGGAGCATCATTCGTGTTAGTGGGAACACTTGACCAGCGATTCGTTTGTTACCCCATAAGTCGACCAGATCCCTTAACAGGGTTTGCGACGATTAACTGGATCGCCGAAATAACCTACGACACCTCACAGGGTTGGGGCGATAGTGATTGGAACCGGCAAGTACCTACCGAAAAATTCCTTGCTGCGTTCCAGGATTGGGCATTCGATTGGCTCGATATTCCACAACTGATTTCCAGCGCGGCTGCCGTCTATGAGTATCCAATGGTGGATCGGGATCCGGTAGACAGTTGGGTTGATGGTCGTTGCGCATTAATCGGAGACGCCGCTCACGTCATGTACCCCGTGGGCTCAAATGGCGCTAGTCAAGCCATCGTTGATGCTCGGGTCCTTGGAGCAGCAATCGGGAAACTCGGTGTAGGTGTCACGGCTCTTAAAGCGTATGAGAATTCGATGCTTGACGATGTAAATCAACTGGTCCTGCGTAACAGAGGCGCGGGCCCTATCGGCATTCTCGGCCTAGTGGAAGAACGGTGTGGCGGGGTCTTCCAAAACATTGAGGATGTCATCCCCCGTGAGGAAATCGAGGAGTACATGGCTGGGTACAAAGCTGCTGCTGGGTTCGCTATCGAAACACTCAACAACTCGCCCAAAACGGTTTCGGTTTGATCCGAAGCGGCGTTCACGAACGGGTTTCAATCCAATTCGTGAGCCAGCAGGCTGTTCGGCGATGTCACCCGAAAAAGGGGAGGCCATAGCACTCCCCCACCCCTGTGACCCCGTCGTCGGTTTCGATTTCTACGAATCCCCAGAACGAACCCCGCACACACCCGTAGGAGGGACAGTGATGTATATAGGCACCCTTTGAAGGCGCATCAGTCGCTCAATCCAGCGTCAAAGTGGGCGTTCAGTAATAAACAGTGGGATTTCACGATCAGTCTTTTCCTGATACTCCCTGTACGGGGAGAAGGCTTCGACTGATCGTTCCCACCACTCAACTCGTTCCTCGCCGCTCAAAAGACGCACCTTTGTTTCGAATGGCTCAGGGCCATCTTGGATCAGAACCGTCGGGTCCGCCATAAGGTTGTGATACCAGCCGGGGTGTTCTTTCGCTCCGCCCTTTGAACCAACAATGGCATATTGGCCTTCATGTTCGACTTTCATGAGCGGGACTTTGCGCACCAAACCGGTTCGATGTCCGACAGTTGTCATCACAATGATCGGCAAACCGGTGTCTCGAAGCGTGCCGCCCTTTTGGCCGTTGGACGTTTCATATTCTTCAGCTTGTTCCGCTACCCAATCCCAGATGCTTGGACCGTATTCTCCATCAAATGTCATTACGACACCTTAGGGGCATCCGCCAATGCAGCGCGAAATGGCCCGCCAATTTCGATCCGACGTCGGCCGGAGTGGTGTTCAATTGGGAGGATTTGTGGACTATTGATGAGCGTCGCACCCGAAAAATCTCTTGCTCTGGGGGTACCACCGCAACTCAGTTCACTCGAGGATCCCTGCCACCGCCAGTTCCGAAATGCGGTCGGCGTCGTAGCCGAGGATCCCCTCAAGCACATCGAAGGTGTGCTGGCCAAGAGTTGGTGCTGCGGCACGGATCGTATCGACGCTGCGGGACATACAGAACCGGGTTCCCTCTATCCACATCGAACCATGCTCGCCATGGGGTGCCTGCCGGAAGTGATTGCGGTATTCCAGTTGCGGGTCACTTGACACGACAATCGAGTCCGGCACAACATGGGCGGGTACTCCGATGGTCTGCAGACTTGACTGCACCTCCAGTCCTCCTCGCGTCGATGTCCACGCCTCGATCGCGGATTCGATCTCTGTTTCGAGAACCCGACGGCCAGCCAGATCGGCTTTGCTCCACTCAGCGGGGAGATCCAAGAGGTCGCACAACCTGCGCCACTGCTGATCATTTTCGCATGCGACCGCGACCCATTCGTCGTCTCCTGAACACCGGTGGATGCCGTGGGGCAACATCGACGGGTCGGCGTTCCCGATCTTCGGAGCTAGCTGCCCGTTAACTGTCCATCCAAGTAGATGCGGGGTTAGAAAATTCATTGATGCCTCAGCTTGAGACAGGTCTATGTACTGCCCCTCGCCAGTCCGATTCCGATGGTCAAGGGCGGCAAGGATTGCAATCTCCAGATAGCGGGGAGCCACATAGTCGGTGTAAGCCCCAGCCACTCCTGCGGGGTCGCGGTCAGGCCAGCCAGTCATTTCATAGAAACCCGACATTGAGGCTCCCATGGTTCCGAAACCGGCTAAGTGCGACATCGGGCCGTCTTGCCCAAACAAGCAACTACTCGTCATGATGATGTCAGGCTTCACGGCGCGTAGATCTTCGTAAGTGAGGTTCCATCCGGCCATGGCCTTGGGTGAGAACGACTCACATACCACGTCCGCCCAGCGCACAAGATCGAGGATCAGTTCCCTCGCCTCAGGGTTGTCCATCGCGACTGTAAGGCCGAGTTTTCCCGCGTTGAGGTTCTGGAAGAGGCCACTGTTTTCTGAACCACCTTCGTTGTTGAGCAACGGCTGGAATGTGCGGGCGCCCTCAAGCTTGTGTGAGGACTCAACGCGCACGACAGTCGCCCCCCAGTCCGCGAGCACTCGAGTTGCTGCTGGCCCAGCCATCACCCACATGAGGTCAAGAATCTTGACATCAGAAAGCGGGGCTGTCGGGTCCGCTTCAGCGACCGAAGTGGGTTCAACAACCCGAGTTGTGATCTTGCCGTTGTCTTGGCCAATGGCGGGTGGGGGCCGCGATATATCGAGTGGAGTGGCAGAGAATTTAGCCATAGGGCCGGGAAATCGAACGGGCCCGACGTCAGGGCATTCGATTTCACGCCAAAAGTCCCGTTCTGCGTATTGGCCGAGCTCTGAAACTTCTTGGGCGTTGCAGATCGGCACGATCAGCAGGCGCCTCTCGATGGCTGTCGATAGCAATTCGGCTTTCGTTTTCGTTGCGGAGAACTCGGCCGCAACGTCTTGGATGCGGTCGTACTCCCCCAGGCCAATGCGCCCGGTCGTCACCCCTTCGACGAAGTTCACCCAGTCAATTTCGAGATCGCTGTCGCTGCACATGCCCTCTTCGTGAATCCACTCAAAAAGCCTGGAGCTGAACGGGGCAATCGCTTCACCAAAAAGTATTGTGATTGAGACAAAGCCGTCGGCGGCAGGAGAGCGGAGCCGAATCCGAAATGGGCCCACTGCCGCTCCACCACTCATCCGAGTCGTCTCAGGTGAGTTGTATAAGTGACACATAACCATCGATTGACTGGCTTGCATAAAAGATTGCTGGGCGCTGACGTCAACGTGTTGCCCCCTACCTGAGCGGTTGCGCTCATGCAGGGCGATGAGAGTCGCTCCGGCAGCCTCAGCTGAAGCGTGCAGAAATGTCTGCGGTAACGGCACACGCAGCGGTGCACGGTCTTCGTCTCCAGTCATCTTCGGCACCATCGCTGCTGCGGCAACAGTGAGATCAGTCGCGGCCCAGTCGGCTTTGGGTCCACTCTGACCAAATGGAGAGATCGATGTCACAACAATTCCGGGATTCGCCGCCGCGAGCACGTCGTAGCCAAGTCCCCGCTCGGCCATGGCTCCGGGCCGATCCGACTCAAGCACAATGTCAGCACTAGCCGCCAACTCAAGGAAGAGTCCGCGATCGGTCGGATCGTCGAGATTCATGGAGATACTTCGCTTCCCCCGGTTGTAGGACCAAAACCACAGAGACGCTTCAGGGTCACCCTCTCGGCCTGCAACAAACGGTGGAAGTCGTCGCGAACGTGAACCGTCTCGAGGCTCTATCAAAATGACCTCTGCGCCAAGGTCTGCCAGAGTGGCGCCAGCTAGCTGCCCTCGTTCATCAGTGAGATCTAGTACTCGATACGGCGACAGCACAGCCAGTTCCCCCCCTTTGCCCCCACGTCTAAAGAAGCTAGCGCCCACCAAGACCAAGGAGCGCCGCCGTCGCTTTGTCGATCAGATAGAAAGGATGCTGTCTTCGGAAAGCTCAAGCAGTTCGATCACGTTGCCATCGGGATCCCGGCCGTAGGTCGCCCGCACACCGCGCCCTCCGGCCACGGGTTCCGTGTGGAAGAGCATCCCCGCCTTGGCGAGTCGTTCGTACTCCGCGTCGATGTCGGTCACCTCGACGCACAGGTGGGTTATGCCATGATCACACACTGGCCGGTTCGGGTCTCCCTGCTTGGGTCGAGGAGATTGGTACTCGAATAGCTCAATGAATGAATTCTCCAGCCGTAGCAAAGCGACTTTGGCCGCGGAGTCGTTCAAACCGGTGACGGCGTCGAGGACGGGCGAACCCTGCCTCCACGAAAAACGGTCGACCTCGCGAAAGCCAAGCAGGTCCCGGTAGAAGTTGAGTGACCTCTCAAGGTCACCAGTCGAGATCGCGGTGTGGTGAATCGCCCGGATCATGACCCCTCCCCAAGCGAGTGCATTGACTAGGCCCACACGCTATCGGCTTCCGTGCGACCCCGCCTTCTAACCAAATCAACCTGTCAACGGC
>Ga0315319_10000670_pt1 | contig 11168 bp, 10 predicted proteins | sample M1500m3416metaG_FD_203463 | JGI IMG/M metagenome (GOLD analysis project Ga0315319, IMG submission 203463) | Ammonia-oxidizing marine archaeal communities from Monterey Bay, California, United States - M1 500m 3416 | ecosystem: Environmental > Aquatic > Marine > Intertidal zone | place: USA... | reverse complement strand
TGTTGTATTTTTGAGGCCGAAGTAGTAGCAGCACAGTCCGGTGGCGAACCCGAGTCCTGATGCAGCGCCTAATGCAAGATCCCGGTATTCAGGTTTGCCGCGCCATATGAGGAGAGAGAGCGCCACTGTGACTGCACCAAAACCCTGCATCGCCGTTGCGCTGGTGATGGGTGAAGAACGGATTGAGACGCGCCTGCCGAATAGATCCCCCAGACCTATCAGCAGAGCCGTCAAGATGCCGAATGCTGCGCCGATCACTGACGTCTAATGGGGGTAGCCACGAAGGTGAGGGTACGCTGCCCATCGGTTAGCGGCTCGCGGAGAAAGAGATGACGACAGCCTTGCGACGCGAAAAAGATATCACTTACGACTTTGTCATTGTCGGTGGTGGTTCAGCAGGGTGCGCCCTCGCTAATCGTTTAAGTGAAGACGCCTCCACTCATGTATTGCTACTAGAAGCGGGACGTCCTGATTACATTTGGGACCCGTTCATACACATGCCGGCTGCTTTTGCTTTTCCTATCGGTTCCCGTTTTTATGACTGGAGATATGAGTCAGAGCCCGAAGCGTCGATGAATGGCCGCCGCGTGTACCACGCCCGCGGGAAGGTGCTCGGTGGGAGCTCAAGTATCAACGGGATGATTTTTCAACGCGGCAATCCGTTAGATATGGAGAGGTGGTCGCGGCAACCTGGGATGGAAACATGGGATTACGCTCACACTCTTCCCTACTTCAAACGACTTGAGACCTGCCTTGCTGGCGGAGATCAATGGCGAGGCGATGTCGGTCCACTAAAACTTGAACGCGGCCCCGCTAAGGGACCACTGTTTGAGGCGTTCTTCCTTGCATGTCAACAAGCCGGATACTCGATGACTACCGACGTCAATGGATATCGCCAAGAAGGGTTTGCGGCGTTTGATCGAAACATCCACCGCGGTCGGCGGCTGAGTGCTGCACGCGCATACCTTCATCCGGTCATGAACAGACCCAATCTTGCTGTCCGCACGCGAACACATACGACTCGTTTGTTGACCAAAAACCGATGTGTTGTCGGGGTAGAGGCTGTCGAGCGTTCAATATTCGGCCGGCACGGAAACCCGGTTGAGTACCGAGCAAGGAACGTAATTTGTTGCGCTGGGGCGCTCAACACACCGCAATTGCTTCAGTTGAGTGGCATCGGACCAAAGAAAATATTGGAAAAATTCGGTATTCCAGTGGTTGCAGACCTACCTGGTGTGGGCGAAAACCTCCAAGATCATTTGGAGGTGTACATTCAGCACTCGTCGTTACAGGCCATTACCCAGCAACCAAATTTATCGGTAGGGAAGAGGCCATTCATCGGGCTTCAATGGTTGTTTCGGCGTGGTCCGGCGATCTCGAACCACTTTGAAGCTGGCGGTTTCGTTCGCAGCAATATGGAGGTGGCTTACCCCAACCTCATGATGCATTTCTTGCCACTCGCCGTCCGGTATGACGGCGAGGCTGCGGAAACAGACCACGGTTACCAGGTTCATATCGGCCCCATGTACGCGAACACGAGGGGTTCGGTGATGATTCACTCCGATGACCCCTTCGTGAAGCCTCAGATCCGGTTTAATTACTTAAGCACTTGCAATGACCGCAGAGACTGGGTTGAGGCCGTGAAAACGGCCCGGACCGTATTGAGTCAACCCGCTTTTGAGGGGATCGACGGGGGTGAACTGTCCCCCGGCCTCGACGTGAAAACGGACGAAGAGATATTGGATTGGGTTCGACGCGACGCTGAAACAGCGCTCCACCCGTGTGGAACCGCGCGAATGGGAGTGGGAGCCGAGGCGGTCGTTGATCCCAAGACAATGGGGGTTCATTCAATCAAAGGGTTAAAGGTCGTTGATGCTTCAGTCATGCCGTTCATCACTAATGGCAATATCTACGCTCCAACCATGATGATTGCAGAAAAAGCCGCTGATTTGATTCTCGGGAATACTCCACTAGAACCAGAAGAGCCCGGTTTCCATCAATAAGCCTTTTACAACTTCACGCTGGAGGGGCGATGCCGTTCAGCGTCGACGTCGATATAGCAAAGCAACCACCATTCTCGACGCTCGTAAAGGAAAGGGCTGGAAACGGGTCTGTTCCTCGACTGAGGGTGCGTTATGAAGAAATATGCGATACATCAAATATCCGGTCATGACAACGAAAATCATTGCCGGAATACAAAAGTACATTTTGAGTGAAGTGCCCATAGCGGGTGTGGCGAGCAACGGTCCGACAAAAGCACCGACGCCATGCACTCGGACGAGTAGTGCTGCTGCGCCCGTCATTTGCTCTGTTCGGAGCCAGTCATTGATGTACGCGACCGTGATCGAGTAGATGGGGAAAGCCATACCGCCCATGAGAGCTAGGCAAACCATCGAGACAAGTCCATCTTCTTTGATTGCCAGCATTAGGAAACAGATAGTGGCTGCCGCAGCGGATGCTGCCGTCAGGACGCCACGGCGGGGTAATCGGTCAGATAGACGCCCAATGGGGATCTGGAGCAGGACGGAACCGAGTAGGGGGGCTCCAACAAAGTTTGCGATTCGGATTGCTCCCCACCCATTTGCCGCTCCATAGACGGGCCCAAGGCCAATGATGATTCCTAAGGACATGCCTGAAAGGAAACAGACGACGATGCCTGTCGGGACGATCGAATAGAGAGCGCGCAGAGTAAACGGTTCCGGGACAGCTACCGGTGGAGCTGTTCTACTTGACAGCGCTATAGGCACAAGTGCCATTGAGACCATCACTGAGGCGACCGCAAAGAGAGTGAAACCGCTTGTGGTAGCGAAGCCAACGGAATACTGACCACCCAGCGTCGCACCTACAGCGATCACCGTGTACACGCTCAATATGCGGCCCCGCGATTCGTTGGTGGCCAGATCATTGAGCCAAGATTCCGCGACGACATATAGCGCGGCGCAGCACACTCCAAAGGTGAGGCGACACAAACCCCAACTGATTGGACTTATCCAAAGTCCTTGTAGAAGAACGATGCTGGAAGCGGTTGAGGCCAGACCAGCGAAAGTCCGAATGTGGCCTACCTTGGCCAATGCGTGCCCGACGAACCGAGTACCCACGATGAAGCCGGCGTAGTAGAGGGTCATTACAAGGGACGCTGTGAGGGTGCTAAAGCCAGCGTCCTCTGCTCGTAAACCCAGCAGCGGACGTTGAAGGCCCACCCCAGCCTGCAACAGCGCTATACCCAAAAAAAGAGACCACGCATTTGAATTGATAGGACGCTTCGTCACAGTGTTCTCCTTTCTGGAGCAAGTAGGCGCTGCAATGTGGAGGCGAGGGCCAGAATTATGCCGTTTCGATTGGTCCGTTGTTGATTAGACGGCCAATTATTTAGTTATCTTTTCCGTTGCTGGATCAGGGTGCATCTTTGGGTTTGAATTCAGGAGCATGGACGTACTGCCATCCGAAGCGGCCCTTGATGCACAGATGGCCTGAAGTTACTGAATGGTCGGAGGGCGAAGTGACCTTAACTATCTGATTGTCTTGCGTGTGAAGCTCCAGGCTGCAGCCCACACCACAGTACGAGCAGACGGTTTCGGTCACTTTCTGCTCTGATGGTCGCCAGTCGCTGGCATCGCGAAGATCAAACTCTGTTTTAAATTGGAGAGCGTTGGTGGGACACACTCCGACGCAGTTTCCGCAGTACACACACGCAGATTCCGGCAGCGCTACGTCATATTCGGTAGAGACCCGAGCGTCGAAACCGCGGCCAGCGATAGCGATCGCAAAAGTGTGTTGGGCGTCATCTCCGCACGCCTCAACGCACTTGTAGCAAAGGACACACTTGTCGTAAGCGCGAACGAAAAGATCATCTTCGATTTTGATTTGGTCATCGATTTTGGCGGGAGCTTGGTATCGCTCATTGTCAGCGCCGTATATCTCTGACCAAGCCACCAGCTCGGGGCTTTGCGACAGGTCGTTACTAGACGCCAAGAACTCTAGGACCATCTTTCGGCTCCGACGGACGCGTTCGGTGTCCGTCTGAATTTGTGCACCGTCTTCGCATACCCGAGAGCATGACGAAACCAACGTCCGGGACCCTTGTTGTTCGACGACGCAAAGCCTGCATGCATTGGCAGGTGTGAGGTTCTCAGCCCAACAAAGGGTCGGTATTTCTATTCCTACTGAGTTTGCTGCCTGGAGAAGCGTCGTTCCCTCATCAACTCGGACCTTCATGCCGTCGATGTGGACCGAGACTTGCGAATCGTCTTGTTCTTTCATGGCGCACCTGAGGGCAAAAGTCCGAGATCAAGCGCCGATTGGACGGCTGATGCCGCTGTGTGTCCCAGTCCGCAGATCGAGGCATCACCCATCACCGCAGAGATGTCGTCAAGTAGCTCCCTTTGGGTTTGGTTGGGACCTTTTGCGTCTATCTGAAGGAGGACCTCGTGCTGTCGCACTGTCCCGATCCGGCACGGGACGCACTGACCACAGGACTCGTTACGGAAAAATTGGGCGAGGCGGCGAGTGACGTCCAACATGTTGACTTCATGTGAGAAAACCATCAGAGCCCCGGAACCCAGAGTGGTCTCATTCGCCGATGCATCTTCGAGCGTCAGCGGAAGGTCGAGTTTCTCTGGGCCGACGAAACGACCGGCTGCGCCTCCCATAAGGATCGCTTGCAGATCCCCCACCACTCCCCCAGCTATTTGCAAGAGTTCTCCGAGTGAGACTCCGAAGGGAACTTCGTACAATCCTGGAAATCGGATGTGTCCAGACAAACAAAACAATTTTGTCCCCGGAGATCGGTCAGTGCCTAATGACCGGTACGCATCGACACCACTGTTCAAAATTTCGAGAACGTTGATCAAGGTTTCGGGATTGTTGATGACCGTGGGCTCGCCGAACAACCCGCTAGTGGTGGGAAAGGGCGGTTTGTTTCGCGGTTCTCCGCGCTGGCCTTCGATTGAGTTGAATAAAGCTGTTTCTTCGCCGCAGATGTATGCCCCGGCTCCTCGTCGGACCTCTATATCGAAGGAGTGTTCAGAACCAGCGATCTTGGAGCCAAGGTATCCAGATGCACGGGCGTGTTCTATTGCATGGTTTAGTCGGTGTGTGGCTAGTGGGTATTCGCCTCGGATATAAATCCACCCGCGTTCTGATCCGGTGGTAACGCCTGCGATCGTCATCGCTTCAATAACAGCGAACGGATCATTTTCCATAATGAGGCGGTCCTTGAAAGTTCCGGGTTCGCTCTCGTCCGCGTTGGCAACAACGTGTTTAGAGGATGAGTTCGCCTCAGCAACGGCACGCCACTTGGTTCCAGTAGGAAAAGCTGCTCCGCCCCTTCCAGACAAACCAGACGCCTCAAGTGTGCTCAGTACTGCCTCAGTTCCGAGGTTGAGGGCTAGAGCCAACGCGTCGTAGCCACCGTTGGATAAATAAGAATTGATGCTCAGTGGGTCCGCGACGCCAAAGCGTTTTAGTAATCGGAGAGAGGAGTCACCTCGTTGGGGATGAAAGAGACCATCAGCGTCGGCTGGAACTCGATCGGGCGCTCCGATCTCTTGAATAAACATTGCAGGAGCGCGCTCACACTGCCCTAGGCATGGGCTTTTGTGAACTCTCTGTCCGGTTTCTTGGATCTTAGATAGCAGGTCGGCTGAGCCGGCTATGGCGCATGCGGCATCAACACAAATGTGGTGTTGGGGACCTGGAACAGAGGGTTTTTCGGTTGCAAACAGATCGTAAAATGTTGCTACGCCATAAGCTTCTGCGGGGGGTACCTGAAGAACTTCCGCCAAGTAATTGAGACCGCCGGGGCTTATCCAACCCTGCGAGTTTTGAAGCAAATGTAGACCAGGGAGCAGTAGGTGGCGTTGCTCATGTCGGCGCGTTACCCCGCCGCGTATGACTCTCTCTCCCTCTCGAAGTACAGCTGTTTCGCGAACGAAGGAGTCGACGACTTGTATTTCCTCTGCATCGGGGCGATCATCGCCGAATTGGAGGTCAGCCACGCGAGGTTCCAATGGGGAGCTTGTCGACCCGAATCGATGCGGCTTTGAATTCCGCGGTACCGCTGAGCGGGTCCCACTCATCGTTGGTGAGGAGGTTGAGGTCGACTAACTCGGGAAAATGGAACGTCGAAAAGGTCAAGCCTGTGACTTGGTCTGGTTCAATCTTGATGTGCATTTCGACGCGGCCCCTAGGCGAGGACACCGACACCCGTTCGCCATCAACGAGATTGAGGTTCAGGGCATCAACTTCGCTGATTTCGAGATGTGAACCGGAACGTATCGGAGATTCATATCCGCTGGATTGCACCCCTGTGTTGTAGGAATCGAGCGCTCTGCCGGTAGTCAAACGCAACGGATAGTCAGCGGTTAATTGTTCCTTTGGGCCTTCGTAACGGGTAATTGAGAATGGCGCAGGTACGTGCCCGTCCAGGTCGTCCTCCCAAAGCCAGCCGTGTAGGTACGGCGTGCCCGGGTGATCAATATTCGGGCACGGCCACTGCAGGCCACCTTCAGCTTCAAGACGGTCGTAGCTCATGCCAGCGTGCATTGAAGACAAGGACCGGAGTTCATCCCATAGTTCTTCGGGAGTTTTAGCGGTCCATTTGGCCCCCATGCGTTGAGCAAGTTCGCCAATGATTTCGTAATCGTGTCGACAGTCCCCCGGCGCCTTGACTGCGGCTCGCACGCGTTGTACTCGTCTTTCGCTTGATGTCACGGTGCCTTCGGATTCAGCCCAGCCGACAGTCGCTGGAAGCACAACGTCGGCGAGTTGTGCTGTGCGAGTGAGGAATATGTCTTGAACGACAAGAATGTCGAGTTCAGCGAGGAGTTTCCTTGTGTGGTCGACATCAGCTTCTGAATCGGCCGGGTTTTCGCCGATGATGTACAAAGCCGTCATCTCGCCCCGGGTCATGGCTTCGAACATCAACGTCAGGTGGAGCCCAGGTTCCGGATTGATAGGGCCGCCGTAAACTGATTCAAATTTTGCGCGAGCTGAGTTGTCAGCGACATCTTGGAATCCAGGCAGTTTGTTGGGGAGGGCGCCCATGTCGCCGCCCCCTTGTACGTTGTTTTGGCCACGAAGCGGCACTAGCCCAGAGCCCCACCGACCGACGTGCCCGGTTAATAAAGCAAGGTTGCAGAGCGACAGCACGTTTTCAACGCCATTGTGATGCTCCGTGATTCCCAGCGTCCAAAGAATTTGCGCAGTGGGTGCAGTTGCGTACTCGTGTGCCAATTCCCGTATTGCATTCGCATTAACCCCGGTGATTCCTGCTGCTCGTTCAAGCGTGTATTCATCGACGTGAGCGGCGAAGGCGTCGAACCCTGACGTCGCGTGTTCAATGAACTTTTTGTTGTGGAGATTCGCAGCAATTATTTCCCTCGACATGGCATTGGCCAGAGATATGTCAGTGCCGACGTCTATTCCGAGCCACAGATCTGCAAATTTGGCTGACGCTGTTCGTCTGGGGTCGACGGCGAACATTTTGGCGCCTTTAGAAAGTCCTTTCAGGACATGGTGGAAGTAGATCGGGTGCGCGGCCCTCGCATTAGACCCCCACAACAAAACAAAGTCTGTATCTTCCACCTCCGCGTAGGAAGAGGTCCCGCCCCCGGCCCCAAACACTGTCGCCAGACCGACGACGCTGGGAGCGTGTCAAGTTCGGTTACAAGAGTCAATATTGTTCGAACCGACTGCAGTGCGGATAAATTTTTGGGCCGCGTAGTTCATCTCGTTGGTGCTCTTCGAGCAACTGAAGAGACCGAATGTTTCATGTCCACGGTCGTTTATGGCTTGACGGAACCCGTCCGCGGCACGAGTGAGTGCTTCATCCCAAGAGGCTTCCCGCAGTTCTCCGTTTTCGCGAACCATGGGTTTGGTGATCCGTGCTAACGGCTTGGGATGGTCTGTCTTCGAGGTCATAAAGACTCCTGTTTTGCGTTTGCCGTGGAGAGACGAACCTCTTTCAGTGTACGGGGCATCTAAGGACTGCCTAAGCGCAGTCGGCCTTTCGAATACGGAAATGTGACGGTGCTCGGCAAGGGACTGCAACTCGAGACACCTTGGGAGTAATCGCCGGTTCAAGGAATAGTTCGGTGGACACCCGGCAAGACTGTTCCACGATGTGGCACACTCGGGCCGGAGGCTTCTAATGGCAGTCGTGCAATCAGTACACAGAGCGTTTGCGATTTTGCGAGCACTTTCTTCTGGTCCCCTAGGAGTGACTGAGGTATCTCAGCGGGTCGGATTGCCCAAAAGTACCGTGGCCCGCTTGTTGGCGGCTCTTGATGAAGAAGGGGCCGTGCGTCAAGGTCAAGCTGGTGGGCGATATTCGTTGGACGATGGACTTCTTGATATGGCGGGCGAAATCGCTGGCAATCGAAACTTGTTAGCGGTGGCACGGTCGCATTTGTTGGACTTGGTCGACTCGTTTGGTGAGACGTCAGGTATTGGCGTGAGGGAAGGCCGGGAGATCTACTACGCCGATCACGTCGAGTTCGATAGCCAAGTTCAGATCAGAAATTGGACTGGAGAACATGCCCCTTTGCATCTTGTTCCATCTGGCCTCGTGTTTTTGGCACACATGAAAACCGAAGAAGTCGATGCTTATTTAGATGAGATGTTGGAGGCTAGGACCGCTCAGAGCGAAGTAGATCCGGTGAAGATTCGACAGCGGCTGGGACAAATTCGCAGAGTCGGGTATTGCTGGGGATACCAGGAATTCGCCGAAGGTCTCAACTCAGTGGCAGCACCTGTTTTCAACACTAGGGGCGACATGATCGCGGCTCTCCACGTCCATGGACCTGCCTACCGGTTCCCCGATCCTGAACAAACTCACGACTTGGGTATCCTTTTAAACGCTACGTGCGCGAGGATGACTCTCCAGCTCGGTTGATGGGCAATCAGCGCCCCGCCGCTCCTAGCTTCTACGTCTCTTAACCTCTTCAATGACTGCAGGGATGACTTCGTGGAGGTCCGCGATGACTGCGTAACCGGCTTTGGTAACCATGTTCGCTTCGCGGTCTGTGTTGATGGCGAGAATATTTTTCGATGCCATAGCGCCTACCCAATGCTGAATAGCCCCTGAGATGCCACATGCGATGTAGATCTCGGGCGCGATGCGAGTGCCGGTCTGGCCGACCTGGTCGGCATGGCTTCGCCAACCATTATTGGTGACTGCCCGAGAACAGCCGACGCGGCCACCGAGAAGGTCTGCTAATTCCTCCAGTTGGGCGAAACCATCGGCGGAGCCCACGCCGCGGCCGCCGGACACCACAACGGATGCCGTCGAGAGAGTGACTCCCTCGGTCAGGGTCACTCTCTCGCGGATAACTGTCCGCCCTAAGGAGGGGTCCAGTTGTACCTCAACGGTTCGAACTTCTACCTCATTTTCCCGAGGGAAGGAGACAGGTTCAATCGAATGGTGGTTATAGGACGCTATGAGTAGCTCTGCGTCAACAACGATGTCTTCTAGGAGGGATCCGCCCCACTGAACCCGAGTTATTTCCCACGCATCGCCACGTTGAACGTGGGTGCTGTTAGCGGCGAAAGGGGCATTCAATCTTGCGGCGACTTGTGCTAGCACCTCATTGCCGCGGTCAGTTCCGACTGAGAGAATTATGGACGGCGAACACTGGTTTGTGAGTTCGACAATGGCCTGACCCCATGATTCTGGGCCGTAATCGGATAGAACCGGAGAGGTGAGACAATAAGCAAGCTGCACTCCGTACTCCGCGCACATCGTTCCAAGACCCTCGGCGTCTTGGCCGATTAAGACGGCAGCGGTTTGCTGAGACAGCCCTTCTCCCAGTTCTCTGGCGGCGGTTAAAGCCTCGCCCGCGGAGGGTGATAGTTCTCCCTGGTCGTGTTCCACGAAGACCAAAATTTCGCCCATCACAGCACCCCCAATTCGTCCAATAAGTCGACTATTTGAGCGGCGGCGGCTGCGCTCTCGCCTAGGACGTTGGTTTCCGTGACTTTTTCCTCGGGCTGATGAAGCCGAATCTTGTTCTGCCCTCCAGGGTGCGCCTCGATAGGGGTGATAATGATTTCTGCTTTCTTGGAGGCGAGACGCCCCTTCATTGTTGGATAGCGAGGGAGGTTGATACCTTCGCGGATCCCGAGCACGGCCGGCGCTTCAAGTCGATAGACCTCTACGCCGGTGTCTACCTCGCGTCGAGCCGTGAAAACACGGTCGTTGATCTCTATGCCTTTGATGCCATTAACGATGGGGCGATCCAATGCGACGGCGACCCTAACTCCCACCTGGAAGCCACCTGCATCCGCGGATTCGTTCCCGAACAGAATGAGGTCAAACTGGCCGTCCTCTGCTTCCAACTTGCTGACGGCTTGGGTGATCGCGTTCGCTGTGCGCTCAGGGTCCCAATCCCCTCCGCTGTTGTTCGGGATCAGCACAAAGTCAGTGCCCCCGACGCTCGCGGCGTAGCGGAGTTGCTCTTCCGCTTCGGTTGGCCCAGCGGTCAGGACCGTAACGGTCCCACCATGCTGTTCAATGATCTGAGCGGCTTCTTCGAGAGCGCACTCTTCGTGAGGGCTCGTGGTGAAACCAAGATGGGCAGTATCTACATTTAGCTGGTCAGCGCTTATGTTGATGCGTGAACCCGGAGCGGGTACTCGTTTCACGCAGACCAGAACCCGCATAGATTCTCCTTAGTAACGATGTTGGTGTGACTGGGTCTTAAGCCTTCATGCGCCCATTGTCAGGGTCAAAAAGAGCCAGGTTGGCTCCGGTGGCGGCGACCTTCACAGGATAGTTTTCGTTCTGATACATGACTTGTAGATCGGTGTCGATTTCACATAGATCAGTTGGCAAATAAGCCATCAAGAGGTATTTACCGACGGACGGAGCGTTACCGGCCGTAGTGACCCTGCTCACTCTGCCTTTCGCATCGACGATACGTTCGCCGCTCAAAGTCAGTATTGGTTCATTGCCAGCGCCCATGGGAAACCGAGGGTAACCGTCAATACACGCGTGGCTTTCGACCGTGAGCACACACAATTGAGCGCACGGAGCTTCTTCACGGGCGGTCAGATACGCCTCTTTGCCGATGAAATCAGCAACCTTCACCTTCGGTCGAGCTAAGCCAGCCTCGACGGGCGTGTATTCGCTATCTAACTCAGCGCCCATCAAGCGGTAGCCCTTCTCGATC
>Ga0315319_10000669_pt1 | contig 11187 bp, 11 predicted proteins | sample M1500m3416metaG_FD_203463 | JGI IMG/M metagenome (GOLD analysis project Ga0315319, IMG submission 203463) | Ammonia-oxidizing marine archaeal communities from Monterey Bay, California, United States - M1 500m 3416 | ecosystem: Environmental > Aquatic > Marine > Intertidal zone | place: USA... | reverse complement strand
CCAAGGTGTCTATGGCCAGACCGTCAGTGGCTATATCTAATATAGAAGTAAAAAGAATGGCTACAAAAAAGGATAGGCCTATGTAAACTGGCAAGGTGTTTTCACTGATAGTTAGGGAGGAAACGAGCAATACGAAACTCAGTGCAAAAATAGAAAAGATTATCCAAGGCCTCCTTTTTCCCATTTCGGATTTGGAAAATGTGTCTATGAATGGTCCTATCAAGAATTTTAGCGACCAGGGTATTGATGCAATTGCGGTAACAATAGCAATATCTTTTATCGAGAGGCCTAGGGACGCTAACCAGTCGATTAAGGCGAAGTAAATTAATCCTTGTGGTATTCCCTGAAGAAAGTATAGAACACATAACCCCATTCGCCTCTGAAAACGATTTTTTGAAAAATAAAAATTATTCAATGGCTTAATCTTTTTGATTTTTAATTTTTTCGTTTATTTCTCTATCAACACCAAGAGCAAAATCAGAGACGTAAGGATTTGTCATTCGTTCCTGACCGAAGGTAGAAAGCTGACCGTGTCCAGGTATAAAAGTCATTTCATCTCCCAACGGCCATAATTCATTTATAATCGAATGAACTAATTGCTCATGGTTACCTCTCGGTAAATCAGAACGCCCAATAGATCCAAGAAAAATAACATCACCTACGGCCGCAAGATTAGCCTCTTTATGAAAAAATATAATATGACCAGGTGTGTGGCCAGGACAGTGACGAACTCCAAAGGTTTGATCCCCAACTGTAACTTCGTCTCCCCCAACAAGATATCGCGATGTTTCAAATATTTCAGAGCCATTAAGCCCAAATCTTTTTCCTTGCTCTTCAAGACTTTCTATTAAAAATAAGTCTTCTTTGTGTGGTCCTTCAATAGGAACTTGTAATTCTCTAGATAATTGTGCTGCACTTCCTGCATGGTCAAGATGAGCATGTGTGATTAGGATTTTTTCAACCTCAACTTTGTATTCTTCAATAGTCGCTAAAATTTTTTCTGGATCTCCACCTGGATCCACAACTGCGCCAATTGATGAATCGGAACACCAAATTATAGAACAGTTTTGTTGGAAAGGAGTGACAGGAACCACTACTGCTTTAATTGGACAATTATCATTATTTTCAAACATAAAATTAAGCAAACACTTCTTCAAGAAAATTGGACATGGTTTTCCAAGATCTTCGATCAGCACTTTCACTAAAAGCCATTCCATCGTCAGGAGAATTAGCTGCTGGGTTAGTAAACGCATGAGCAGTGTTGCCATATGCATGAATCTGCCAATCAGCTTTTGCTGCGGTTAACTCATTTGCCAAAGAATTGACTGATTCATGGGGTACCATAGGGTCGTCGTTACCATGTAACGCAAGAACTTTTGCGTTTATGGGTCCATCAGTATTATAAGATGATCCTACCGGAGGAGTGAAAAGTCCATGGAATGAAACTACCCCACCTATATCTGAACCAGTTCTAGCAAGATCTAAGCAACACAGGCCACCGAAACAAAAACCTATTGCTGCAGATCTTGAGTTTTCAACTCCTGCTTTTTCTGTTGCAGCCTTAAGAGCAAGAAGCATTCTTCTTTGCAACATCTCTCTGTCATCTAAAACAACTTGCATAAGTGCTAGGTTTTCTTCTGGGGTACTTCCTGTTTTTGCTTCCCCATACATATCAACCGCAAAACCTGAATAACCAAGATCATTTAGTTTTTGTGCTTTTCCCAATGTGAATTCATCCCGACCTGCATATGATGGGACAACTAATACTACTGGACTTTTTTCATTCTCTGCAGGATAAAATATTCCTTCCAAGCGAGTTTCATTATCGAAGTAATCCACTTTTTCACTCATTCTTTATCTCCTAAATAGAATTTATTCTGGCATAGTTCCTGATACAACTGACATAGCATTATCAACTCGTAACTGTGCTCCATTCATAAATTTTGATTCATCGGATGCAAGATATAATGCTGCGTATGCAATGTCTATAGGTTCTCCTGTTTTACTGACTGGAGCGTCTTGATTCGGACTTGCACCAAATTTTTCATTCATTTTATCCGGAACACTTGCGACCATAGGAGTAGCAATACCTGATGGGTGTATTGAATTGCATCTTACACCATTCTTTTTTAGTCCACAGTGCACAGCAACAGCTCTAGTGTAAGCTTCAATAGCACCTTTGGCAGCACAATAGGCGGCTACGTAGGATTCACCTTGAACCGAAGCAATTGAACACATATTGACTATTGAACCTCCTCCGGTTTCGGCCATAACGGGAATGGAATATTTACATCCGAAGAAAGTGCTATCCATATGAACGGCCATTGTTTTCCTATATTCTGCAGTTGTTTGATTTTCGGGATCACCCACCTCGACAATCCCAGCATTATTAACAAGAATATCAAGCTTGCCATGAAGATTAACAGTCTCGGCGATTACTTCTTTCCATCTTTCTTCATCGGTCACATCTTGTTGTAAAAAGGTTGCGCCAATTTCATCAGCGATTTTCTGTCCTTCATCAGACGCTACATCGGTTAAAATAACTTTAGCGCCTTCTTTGGCAAAAAGAGTCGAATCGGCCGCCCCAAGACCCATTGCTCCACCAGTAATAATTGCTACCTTATTATCTAATCTACCCATTTTTTTCCTCCAAATATTTATTAACCATCATATGAAGATGTCTACACCTTACTTCTTGATAATTACCTAATGATTGAGCTCCTTTAGGGCTCGTTTTAAAACCTCGCGTTTGTGCCAAAAGATTATTAGTATCTTGATCATAGACGGCACCTAAAAATCCCGTTCCTGGGACTTCGGTGTAGCTGTCATCCACCTCTAGATGATGAGGCTCTGGTGGCGGTGGATATTTTCCGTCAGGTGGCTTTGGCCTAAGAAATAAAAGATCAAATATTGCACCATCTGTACCATCTGGTCTAAATCGGTAAACCATAGGAAGCTGAAGACCGGGAAAGAAAAAAGCATTAGGAAAAAGGAAATATTCTATGGAATCTATGGTTTCAGTTACAGTGAGATGAGAAAAATCCTGATTATATTCCTTTGCCATTTCCTTTTGTACGATTTCAGCATAAACTTCTCTTGCCGTTCTTCCTTGAGAGACTTTAATTTTCCCGGTTTTATCGCCTAACCGTCTTCCCAGTAATAAATCGAGAATGCCTTGTTCATCAGGTCTATCCTCTTCTTTTATATGGGGGCTTGTATAACCAATTGTGTGAACAAATCTTGTAACGTGATCACCAAAGATATCATAATCTGCGTTGGCATCCCCAGCAGTGTAAACACCTTGAGAGTGTGTTTCCAAGACATGATAAGCCTCTAAAAACGCTTCAGCACAAGCCTTCCAATTGGCAGGAAGTTTTTTTACAACATGTGTTTCAATATATCTGTCCTCGAGTTTCCAATTTTTAAAATGATCAGGGAGAACACCTAAAAAATCTTTCAAAGGTTTTGCGCGTTTATCAAAATTTATAAACACGAATCCACCCCAAGTATCAATCTGAACCTCAGGGAGGTTATATTCTTCCTTGTTCACATGAGGGAAATCCCAGTCGCAAGGTAAAAATTCAAGTTTTCCTTCTATTGACCAAGACCATCCGTGAAAAGGGCATCTTAATTCTTTACAAACTCCGGAGCTGTTTGATGGTTTGAGCTGAGTTCCTCTGTGAAGGCAAGAATTATAATATGCTTTAATCTTGTTATTCTTGAGCCTTACAATCAATGCTGATAAATGTCCAACATCGTACACATAATAATCCCCTTCTTCAGGGATGTGATCCTCGTGACACGCCCATTGCCAAACTTTAGACCACATATGTTTATTTTCTTCTTCAGCAAATTCGTCCGATGTATAATGCTCAAAAGAAATATCTTCATCTCCAAGGAATTGATAAGATTCTTCCAAAATTGAATCCGGGGCTCCAGTTGCGTCTCTCATGACCAACTGTTTCGTTGTTGGATGATCAGGGCATCTTGCTTCACCAGGTTTCAGATTTGTTGTATCGCTCATGAATTTATTTCCTTTTTTATTAAAACCGACAATCGCTATAAAATTAACTAAACCTCAAAATTTCAAAATAGTAAAATGAAAACGTTAATATGAGTTATCTGGATGTTTTACCTCATATATAAAATGATCTTTTTGTCGTTTCACATATCCTGCCGATGGAGTCGCAAAATGTGTTCCAAATACTAGGATATTCTCATCGGCATACTCGCTTAATTTGCTTTTCCTTGTTTTTTTCGCTAATTCCTTATCCCAATCAGCAATTGATTCCCATTCCAGCTTTTCCATTTGACTTGGATGGTGAAGAAAATCTCCTGTAATTGCTGCTTTGTGCCCTTCTGAGTTAATTCTAACGCTAACATGTCCAGGGGTATGTCCAGCTGTAGGTTCAAGAGTTATTCCTTCGCAAATTTCTTCATCCATTTCGACAAATTTCACAAGACCTGATTCAATGATAGGTATTATTGAATCATTTATAAATTCAGCAAATAAGGGATTTTCCAGTTGTTTTTCAGTGTGCTCCCATTCCTTTTTTCCAAACAGGTAGTCGGCTTTTTTGAATGTTGGTTCCCATTGATCATTTGTCAAAACTGTGTTCCAGCCTACATGATCGGTGTGCATGTGAGTGCATAAAACCGTGTCAATTTTTTCTGTCGAATATCCGGCTCTCTCCAAGTCTTCCAAAAACTTTGTATGCAACATATTCCACTCCGGAATATGTCGTTCCTTGTCGTTGCCTAAGCAAGTATCCACCATAATGCATTTGTCAGGTGTTTCTAGTATTAGGGCATGGACACTAGCAATTGTATTGCCATCGCTATCGGCGAAATGAGGTTGAAGCCAAGGCATTTTTATAATGTTTTCGGGCGTAGCATCAGGAAGAACAAATAAAGGCCCAACTCCTTCACCTTCAATTATTCTTGTAATTTTGATCCTTCCTATTTGCCACGTACTTATCTTTTTTTTCATAATATATTTTCCTTGCTTATTAAGTGATTAATAACTTTTACCCGTTCATCGTTAGGTAACAAATTAATAAAATTCTTCATATGAACTAAAAAGGTATCTAGAGGAGCTATTTGTGATGCTGTTAATTCTCCTTTCCTTAAAGCTTTTTTGACCCTTTCACTTGTAGAATAAACATATTTAAAACTTCTGTGATGGACTATTTTTTTTATTTCCCTCTCTTTTAAATCTGAAACTATTATCTTAGAGATTTCGTCTTTTTTAACTAATCGATTTACTCTTCTGTTAATTGTATCTCTACTCACATCACTATACATTCCGCCCTTTCTTTGAATATGGTTTATAATTTGGTTTAGAGTTATCCATGGTGTATCTGAATCAGTTCTGGAAAAGATTTTTATTTTTATCATTGTTGTTATTACATCCATACCCTTTGCCGGAGCACCAACTGAATATTGATTATTTAGAGTGCGTCCATCTAGACCAAGAGCAATACTCTTAAAAGCTATATAAATGGAAGTTAATTCCTCAGCCATATTACACCGATCTTTAATGGAGATATCCTCCCAGTTTAATCTTCTATTTTTTTTACTATTGATATAACTGTCATAAGTACTGGTTTTATTTGAAATTTTTTTATCCATTAGTAATCCCTAGAATTATGATGACAAAAAAGAATGAGTTTATCGGATCATTTTTATTTCAAAAAATCAATTAAACAAATTTATATTGATTCCTGCGTATAGATTTTTGCAGATTCTAAAAATTAAACTTCAGGGTAACGAAAAAATTAAAAATCAAGGGGAAACTCGTTACTTTCATAAAAATGAGCTTCAGTTTCCGTCGGATTAACGGACATAGCTTCAATAAAGTCTACAACATGTTCAGTTTTAAGATGGTTTTTAAGAGATTCTAGATTATCCCAAAGTTCTGTTATTCTAACAAAGCTAGGCTCATACATCTCAATACTAAAAGCATAATCAATGCAGCCCTCTTCTTTACGTGTCTCTGTTTCAAGATTTTTTACTTCTCTTTTCAAAAGTTCAAGATTTTCATCGTTTGTTATCATTTTTGCATTAACTACTATCATATCTATCTCCCTTTATTGTTATTGAAGCATAATGCAAATGAATTACAAGAACTAAATTCTTTACTCTAGTCAAAATAGAAATAAGATGTTTTGGCGTCTTAGTTTGGGGGGAGAGACAATATTTATGCCACAAAGGTTCAATTATATAGATTTTTCAGAAGAAATAACTTCTGATCCGAAACATAAAGCAATTCTATCGACCGATAGATATACCAATACAGAATTTATGCAGTCCGAATGGGATAAAATTTGGACCAAAACTTGGCTTTTTGCAGGTTTGGTATCCGATATTCAAGAAGTTGGTGATTTCTTTGTTTATGATATTGGGCGTGAATCTATAATAGTAACACGCAATGAAGCTAAGAAGATCTCCGCTTTTTATAATGTTTGCCAACATCGTGGAAACAAAATTTTATCTTTAGAATGTGGTTCAGTTAATAAAGTATCTTGTCCTTATCATGGATGGACTTACAAATTGAATGGGAAACTAGAAAAAATTCCAGATGTGGAACTCTTTAATCAAAGGTTTTCTTGTGATGAGAAATCTTTAAAGCCTGTAAGAGTAGAGACGTGGGCAGGGTTAGTATTTATAAATATGACTGAAGAATCTGCATCTCTTGAAACTTTTCTTGGACCTATCATTGATCAATTAAATCCTTACCATTTTGAAAATATGAAGCTTGTTAAACACCAAACGGTTTCTCTTGAAACCAATTGGAAAACTGTAAGAGATAATTTTTTGGAACAATACCACGTCGACTTTATTCATCCTCAACATGCAAGTTTTGTCGATTGTTGTGATGCCAATAACGATATGTGGCCTTTTGGACATACTAGGACAATGGTTCTCAGCCCTGTTATTAACCCACGATATTCAATGCCTGAAGAGCCGCCTGATTTTATGAGTCAATATTTAAATGGACTGGAATTAGATCCCAAAGATTTTATCGGTAAAGTTTCTGAAATTCGTGAAGCAATTCAGAAACAGAAAAGAGTGATAGGCAAAAAATTAGGTTTTGATTATTCTGAATTTACAGACGATCAAGTCTCAGATGTTTTGCAATATGATATCTTTCCAAATATTTTTATGACTATTCATCCAGAAAGGTTATGGATTTTTGGCCCAAAACCGCACCATTCTGATCCTAATAAATGCTCGTTTTCAAAATGGACGCTTCAAATTCCAAAGAACAAAATCCGAGATGATAAAAGAGGGCTTGAATTACTTCCTGGATCTTCGGATTATGCATATCCTAAAGACCGTGCAAAGCATGAAATCTTTTCAAGAGAAGATGTTGTTGAAGGTAGAAACTCTATGACGATCACCATTGATCAAGATATACACTACTTAAATGATATGCAGGCTGGTATGCACTCAAGAGGATTTGAAGCTGCAGTGCTAAATAACGATGAAGAAAGAGTTCAACATTTTCATAACTGGGTAGATAATTGGCTTAGTAAGGACTCTCTGTGGTCAAAAATTAGTAATTTCAAGTAGCCCGTTAAGGATTTCTTAAAATGTCTGAAAAAAGACTTCCAAAAAAAACTTTATTTTTTTATGGCCTTTCAGAGATGCCAATAACAGTAGCCAATGTTCCGCTTGCTGCATATATTCCAAATTATTATGGTGCTGACTTAGGCATTAGTTTGGCCGTTATCGGAGCGGTTTGGATGATAGCCAGGGTGTTTGACGCTATAACAGATCCTCTTATTGGTTATCTTGGAGATAGAACCGATACTCGTTGGGGAAGACGAAGGGTTTGGATGGTCGCTGCTATCCCATTTTTAATGATGGCTGTTTATAAAATATTTTTTCCGCAATTAGGTGCTGATGGTGGTTATTTATTATTTTGGCTAGTTGTTTTTTGGTTGGGTTGGACCATGTTGTTTATTCCGTATTATGCATGGGCCGCAGAATTATCACCTGAATACAATGAAAGAACAACAATTGCAGCCTGGCGTATGTTCATAGGGATGATAGCAAATGTTGCTACCAAAGTCTTACCTGTCTTGGCATTATTATTATTTGCCTATGGAGGAACACGCGAAGTCGTAGAAATGATTGGGTGGTCGCTACTTGTACTAATTCCAATAACTGTAACCTTAACTGTTCTAAATGTTCCAGAAAAGAAAGATTATTCATCTACTAGAATACCTATTGTAAAAGGTCTAAAGATTATGTGGAGTAATGGTCCTTTCAAAAGGCTTGTTTTTGCTTTTTTCTTTAACAGTTTGGGAACGGCTCTTTCTACAGCAGTTGTCCTATTTTATATAAGAGGTGTTACTGGAGAAGAAGAAGCCGGAATTATTTTTCTTCTTTGTTATTATACTGCTAATCTATGCGGCATTCCTTTTTGGGCGTGGTTTTCAAAGAAGATAGGAAAGCACATTGCATGGATGATTGGATTGAGTTTTTATATTGTAATGAGTCCTTTGTATATGTTTTTAGGTCAAGGAGATTTTTATTGGATGCTCCCTATCACATCAACCACAGGTTTTGCCGGGGCAAGTTTTTATGTTATGCCCAATTCCATGAAAGCTGATGTTATTGATCTTGATACGTTAAATTCTGGTGAAGATAGAGCAGCGTTGTTCTTTGCTGTGTGGTCATTTGTTTCAAAAATAGCCTTGTCCATCGGTCCATTTTTAGGATTAAGTCTTCTTGCTTTCACGGGTTTTGACTCGACTCCCGGTGCAATTAACAGCCCAAACCAGATATTGGGACTTAAGATTATATTTTCTTTTGCTTGTCCTGTATTTTTTATAATTACCAATTTGATTGCCTTTGGATATCCCATAACCGAAAAAAGACAGTTAGAGATAAGAAAACAATTGGAAGATAGAAAAGCAGGTAAAGAAACAAGAGCAGAGGTATGACTAAAAATATTTCCAATAAGAAGTTGTTTTTCTATGGGTTGTCGGAAATGCCAATTTCTATTGCTTCTCTTCCTTTGTTGACGTATTTGCCAAGTTATTATGGTCAAGATATAGGAATAAGTTTATCGGCAATTGGTACCATCTGGCTGTTTACACGAATTTTTGACGCTATTACAGATCCGTTAATCGGTTATTGGAGCGATAAAACTAATACACGTTGGGGAAGAAGACGGATCTGGATGATAGCTTCTATGCCGATTTTAGTAATATCTGTGTATAATCTTTTTTTTCCAAACGAAGAAACTGTAACTGCTACGGATTTGTTTATATGGTTAGCCTTGTTCTGGTTGGGGTGGACCATGTTATTAATTCCCTATTACGCATGGGGAGCCGAACTTTCACCCGACTATCATGAAAGATCAACCATAACAGCCTGGCGAAGTTGGTTGGGAATGTTTGGAAATGTTGTAAGCAAATCCGTACCAACATTAGCCTTATTCTTTTTTGCTTATGGAGGTACAAGAGAGGTTACACAAATGATAGGCGTGTTTATGTTGATTTTAATACCGCTTACAATTCTCCTGACAACTACAAATGTTTCTGAAAAGATGGACTACAAACCTACATATATTCCTATTCTAAAGGGGATTAAGATTATGTGGGCGAATTTACCTTTTAGGCGATTGATTCTCGCTTTCTTTTTGTATTCTATTGCAACAGCTATTTCTGGATCGACTTTTATATTCTTTATCAGAGGAGTTCTGGCAGATGAAAAGGCCGGTATTGCATTACTGCTATCTTATTACTTTGTGAATATGTGCGCCATTCCTGTATGGGTATGGATTGGCAAAAGAATTGAAAAACATACGGCATGGATCTTTGGTATGTTGACCTACGCCATAGTAAATCCTTTTTATCTCCTTTTGGGACCAGGTGATCTTTATTGGATGACCTTAGGTTTAATGATAACAGGTTTTGGCGGAGCAACGAGCTACATATTTCCCAATTCGATGAAGGCTGATGTCATTGATTTGGATAAAACAAGTTCTGGAGAAGATCGGGCAGCTATATACTTTGCTGTGTGGTCGTTCATTATAAAAATCGCTTATTCTTTTGGTCCATGGTTTGCTCTCATGCTTTTGGCTTACTCCAGTTTTGATCCCACTCCAGGAGCTACGAATTCAGAGAGTCAATTATTTGGTCTTAGATTTATTTTTTCTTTAAGTACGACGATATTTATGGGTGCCACTATACTGACGATTTACAATTACCCCTTGACCAAAGCAAAACATGAAGAAATTAGGGAAGAGTTAGAAGCTTTAAACAATTAAATGGAGAAAAAATTATGAGTGATCAACAAAGATTACAACGCAGTATTGATAAATCAGAAATATACGATCTCGCATGCAAATATATGAGAGGACTTGATAGATTAGATATTAAATTACTGAAATCTGTTTTTCATGAAGATGCTTGGTGAGATTCGGAAAGAATTGGAGAATAAAAAAAGAGAGAGAATGGCAAGCGCATGAGTTCAAAAAAAATAAGTCGCAAGAATTTATTTTTCTATGGTTTATCGGAGATGCCTATATCTATTGCCTCTCTACCCTTGTTGACGTATTTACCAAATTATTATGGTCAAGAAATAGGAATAAGTTTATCGGCAATTGCTACAATTTGGCTTTTTACAAGAATTTTTGACGCTATTACTGACCCGTTAATCGGCTATTGGAGTGATAAAACGCATACTCGTTGGGGAAGAAGACGGGTATGGATGGTTGCTTCAATCCCAATACTGGTGATTTCGGTATATAACCTTTTTTTTCCTAATGAAGAAACTGTCACCACTACGCACTTGTTTATTTGGCTAGCCTTGTTCTGGTTGGGGTGGACCATGTTATTAATTCCCTATTACGCATGGGGAGCCGAACTGTCTCCCGACTATCATGAAAGATCAACCATAACAGCATGGCGAAGTTGGTTAGGAGTGCTTGGAAACGTTGTCAGCAAATCCATACCAACATTAGCCTTATTCTTTTTTGCTTATGGTGGTACGAGAGAGGTTACGCACATGATAGGCGTATTTATGTTAATTTTAATTCCGCTTACAATTATTCTTACATCTGTAAATGTCCCGGAAAAAAAAGACTACAAACCTACATATATTCCTATTACCAAGGGAGCTAAGATTATGTGGGCAAATTTGCCTTTTAGGCGTTTGATCTTTGCCTTC
>Ga0315319_10000668_pt1 | contig 11192 bp, 7 predicted proteins | sample M1500m3416metaG_FD_203463 | JGI IMG/M metagenome (GOLD analysis project Ga0315319, IMG submission 203463) | Ammonia-oxidizing marine archaeal communities from Monterey Bay, California, United States - M1 500m 3416 | ecosystem: Environmental > Aquatic > Marine > Intertidal zone | place: USA... | reverse complement strand
AAGTCGTGGCCTTAGAAGCATCATTTGTAGGATCTCAAAACGCTTCTTCTCGCCACCACTGAATCCATCGTTGACATATCTGGCCATGAATGAACGAGGGATGTCGAGTGACTCCATAGCATTTGCTAACTTTTCTCTGAAGTTAGAACCCTTGGCTTCATCTTCGCCCCTAATGCTTGCTACAGACTTTCTGAGGAAATTGCCAACCTGAAGGCCCGGGACCGCTTGTGGATACTGGAAGGAAAGAAAGACTCCCTTGCGGGCTCTCTCCCAAGCCTCCATTTCTAGGAGGCTCTCTCCTTCTAGGATTACATCTCCCTTCTCGACATCAAAGTCCGGATGCCCCATTATCACATTGGCAGTAGTTGTTTTTCCACTTCCATTCCTTCCCATTATTGCATGGATTTCCCCCGGACCAATTATCAGATTAATTCCCTTCAATATCTCATTCCCGTCTATGCCTGCATGCAGGTCATTAATTTCGAGTAATGGTGTCTTTCCGGACATACTTCATCATTACCGAAACTAACCGACTATTCAATCTCTCCCTTCGTTAGATGAGCCTATAATGACCCTCGCACACGCATTAGTGTGAATCAAGAGGGTGACGATAGAGAAGAGGCCTCAGAAAACCTGGAGGATAGGTATAGATCACAGATTCACGAGATCATCCAGACTGAGGCAGAACGTCGTATATCAGAAAAAAACGACCCAACCGAGATTTCTAGACTTTCCTCGTTGTCACTTCTCGAGCTTTTTGAGTCTGCAGACCAATCTCTAGTGCCTGCACTGATGGCAAGATTGGGGCCCGTCAGAGCCGCATTGGAGGGACATGGGGGTGCCTTGATTGTCACCAGCGGAGAAATCGAAGTTAGAAATAACGTAAATAGAACTCTGTCCCTAGTAATAGGTCTTGATGGGGCATGCGTTTCCTGCGGGGCAGCCCCGGGCACTCTCAAAGGCATCCAAGATGACTTATTGGCGGATGATGAGGTGGGAGTTGTTCGTTTTGACTCATCGATGCTCGATTGGTTTGACGAGATTCAGCGCGATTTCATCTTGAGGTTTGGTGGCGTAACCTTCGTCTAAACTAGTATGTTCCTGAGTTCCTCGATTGCACGGGTAGAGAATCCGAGAACGGTCACATCCTCACCCTCAATTGTCCTTGAAAACGACCCAGCCTTTCCAGCTAAGTCATATCCCCCAGCCTTCCCAATCCACGAACCGCTTCCTATCATATCCTCCATTTTTTGTCCGCCGATTTCATCAAATTCAACAATCGAGAAATCCGTCCAGATTTTCGCTCGCCAACCAAAACCAACTTCTACCCCAGTCCCATTTCTGGTCATGATTGCAGTAGAGGACCAAACCTTGTGTCTTCTTCCCGAGAGCCTAATCAGAGTAGAGGCAGCACTCATCTTGTCCTTCGGTTTGCCCAAGGCGACAAGGATATCGTCTGGGTCCTCCACCAGAGTGTCGGAAACCACTATCAGTTCGAGAGAGGGATGGTCTCTGGTGTACTGTTCCGAGGCAGCTGCTCTTGCCTTTTGCAGGCAAGAAGCTTCGACTTGTAAACGAACTTCGAGCCTCGTCGAAGGCTCTGGTTCAGCCTCTTCAAGTGTGGTGAAAAATAACTCGACCCCATCGATTCCAAAATTTTTTGACATCAGCGTACGCCTTCTTTCGGAAGCTGAAGCGAGCAGAACTAGTGGCATTATTCACCTCAGAGTTCTATTATTGAACCACAGACGGGACATTTCATTGATGTGACCCCTGGTTCGGTGGCGAACCTACTCCCGCATCCGAAGCATGGAACTTGACCACCAACTGGGGTTGCTATTGGGGTAGCGGGAGTAGGAATTTCCAATTCAGCATTAGTTACCGGTTCTGTGGGATCTGAAAATAACACTTCGGCGGAATTCCTCCTATCCCTCCTATCTCTTCTGCTCTTGCGACCACTTTCGTCAATTCCCACTGGGGCTTCGTCAACTATCTCAACATCGTCAGATCCAATCGAAAAATCGGTTTCATCTACCAGATCGACTACGTCATCCTCCATCACCACGCTAGCCTCTTTGTCAATGGACCCCCTCCTTCCGACCCATCTGACTCCTTGCGCGGAAAGTCCGACTAGGGTTACCATTCCAAGAATTAGAATTGCCAATGCGACACCAATCACTAGGATCTCGAAACTCTCTTGGTCCAAGCCGAGGGACGATCTTAGTTGGTCAGACAGGCTCCCTCCGCCTCTAGACGACCCATCATCTATCAGGGTCCGGATTTGCCAGCCATCAGATGAAGAGACAACCATCATCGTCTCTCCAGAATCTTCGGATCTATCCATCGATTTGTATTGACCCCGGACCAGAGTATCTGAGAGGCCTATCCAGCCTTCTTCGACATCAATTAGTCCATACTCAACCTGCGGTCCGCCGGCTCCAACTCTATCGAAAAGCACTTGGATTCCCCTATCGGACTCAACTACGCCGATTCCAGCCATCCCCCTAGCCGGAATCCTCGTTTCCATCTCCTCATTGGTCCTGAAATTTGAATCGGTCACAAATACGACCAGCTCTGAGTCCTGAGGATCACCCTCCCTCCATAGTGAAACCAAAGTATCACCATCATCATCTTCGATAACGGTCAGCACCGGGAGTGACGTCTCGTCCCCCACCGCTTTTCGATATGCCCAGTTCTCCTGACCAATCTGGCCATGCGAGTACCAAACCCCCAGCCGGTCCCTTCCAGTGGTGTCGTTTCTGATAGTCTGGTACAGGATATGGGCCTGTTCGCGTCCGAATTCAACCGATAATGGATCTCTCTGTGCCGGATCAGCATCAATGTCTCTGATAATCCCGGATTGCAGGGCCCAATCATCAGAGGAAATCGGGCTCTCTGAGTGAAGGAGGAAAATACTCGTCTCATCTTCGAGACTACCTCCGCTGAAAACGTCTCTGTGGTAGCCCGAAACAAGAATCTCTGAGTCTCTTACATCCATGTCTATCCCCCAGTATTTGCCATCGGAAAGTGGAATCCCTGGGAGCAAGTCCTGAACAGGTGAGATTCTACAACTTGAGTCGATGGTGGAGTAACTCAGGGTCTGCATGAGGAACCAGTTTGGGCCCATGTAACGCCTCGTCCAAACAATGTGCGCGAAGCCCTCATCGGTACCGATAATGGAAATATCTCCAGACCATCGCTCCTCGATCACGTTGTTGCATTCTATTAGGGACCTACTTTCGGTTAATTTGTACATCAATAGGGTGCCATCCTTCTCCCCAATTAGTAAATCATCCCCCTCCTCACTATCTAGGCTGACTATTGCAACAGGGGATTCTCCAGGATTGAGGGTAGCTTCCCTTGGCCCAGATAGAGTTGTACTGTCAACTAGTAGGGTCTTGACTCGGACGTTGTTCGACCAGTCATTGTCGACAAATATGGCATCCTCTCCGTCCTCCAGCAATACACTCACCCTCACTTCTAGGGGTCCGGAAATATTAGGGGAAAAGGGAAAAGAAATCATTGAATGCGATCCGCCCAGAACTAATGGAGTCGTTGAGTTCTCAATCATCTCCCATCCTCTCTCCGTCATCATCTCCAGGGTCCCTGAGACGCCGACAGCGTCTTGCGATCCCAGATTGTCTATTCTTGCTTGTACAACAGCCGTCTCGTCCGGCCTAGGGATCGGGCTTGAGACGGTTACAGCTGAAATCGATCCAGCCCTAATCGAAAGATCGACTCCAGGGGGTCTCTGAGCAACTTAGAATGTTCCCGAGAGGTCGTTGTTGTTGTCGTCCAACTCTTGAATTGAATTTAGTGGATCTATTGAGATGGATAGCAGTGCATCCCCTGAGTCCATGGGATTCCAGTACAGGACAACTTCAACGAACTGGCCGGTATCTATGTTCGCAATCACGTATTCGTCCCGCCTCTCCCCCCATTCTTCCAGAATGACGCCAACATCGGTGGCGGCCTGATCTCCCGTATTCCTAATCGTTGCTCTGACTTCCAAGAACGTGTTGACGTATGACTCCTGCATGGGGATGCCGAATTCCTGTATAGATATCGATTTGCTAACAAAAAGCAGATCTGGCATGGGATCTATGTTGTCAACTCTGACAACTCTCCTAATCTCTTCAGAGGTAACTCCAACAGCGCTGATAATCCTCACTGAGATTCTGTATTCTTCGTCCTTATACTGAGTTGTGTCCCAATTGAAACTCCACTGAGTCCAACCATCATCGTCATCTTTGCAATCAACGGTAGTTTGAGAATTCTGGGCTTCTCTGAACATATGTACGCAATACGCATGACCTTGGTAGTCGGGATCGATACTCCCGTCCCCCTTGTATCGTGAAGTTGCATGTCTCATGCCCCCCTGATCCTCGATGGTCCACTCACCATCGTGGTAGTGCGGACCATTCTGCCACTCTTCGCTGTCCAGCCTCCATTGAATCGTGGCATTCCCAATCGACTGGAACTGGCCATAGACCTCTATTGTACCGTCCAAGCCACCTTGGCCACTAGGTCCCTCCAGAGTGATGTTTACCCTTCCTACTGGGAAGAAAAACTCGGTCGTATTGCTCCATCTTCCTATGTCATTCCGTGCCGCCACCATGCCAGTGATTGAGACATCGGCGTAGCCATCAGGGAGGTCAGGTACTTCGAAGGGTGACGTCCAGTTGGTAACTCCTGTTGGATTCGACCAGTTGACTAACACTACTCTCTGCTTGGGGGTGTCAGATGATTCTCTGAACTCCATCTCGACCTTTACGGCAACTTCCTCGATAGTGCCATTGTCCTCTCCATGCTCGTTAATGTGTCCTCTTAAGTTGTACTCTCTGCCCTCGACTAGCCAGGCGAACTCTGACGGACTCTCAATCTCGACCCAATGTCCCTCTTGGTTTGCCCCCGGGCCAGCAGTCTGATTTCCACCCCCACCGCCGCCACTTGTATCGAACATTTCACTAGCAATCTCTCCGCCATCAATAATTCCGAATCCATATCTTGTGTTCCAGTTATTGTCCTGCCATGTCTCATCAACAGACCATTCATTCCTGAACTCAGATCCCCCTGCGAGGAAACTCCTGATCGCCTCGTATCTCTCTATTCCGGGCTCATCCTCATCCATGAATGGCATTTTGCGCATCTCACCAATTTCCAGCATTATTGCCACAAGTCCAGCTACTGCAGGAGTTGACATGCTTGATCCGGACATCTGCGTGTAGTCGTCACTGGCTCTGTTTACTTCCGAACCAGGAATTATGCCAGATGATTCAGCGTGCTGTGCAGAGTTGATGTTCGAACCCGGCGCCACAACCCATGGTTTCATCTCATCCCATGAGTCCCCATCTTCATCATCTGTTCTCGGCCCATAGTTGGAGTTTGAACTAATCGAGTCATCACTACGATCGATGGTATTCTTGTCATCTAGCCACCCAACGGTGATTGAAGTGTCTGCCGCCCCTACTGAATTTACGTTATTCGCCCCATCGTTCCCAATTGCGGCCACGCAGACCAAACCACTCTCTGAGGCCTGATTGACAAGATTCCCCTCTGCGGATGAACCATCTTCGTTGTTGTCTCCAACCGCAGAGCTAGCTCTGCCGAAGGACATGGACAAGACGTGAATCCCCCTACTAGATGCGTTATTGCCCCAATCAGTGTCTCTGTTGTTGATAGCCCATTGTATGCCGGCTAGTATTGATTGCGAATTCCCTCCGCCATAGTCCTCCATGACCTTCACGTCAACCAGATAAGAACCAGGGGAGTATCCCTGATTCACGCGACTCGAGTCACCGGTGCCGAGGGCTATCCCCGCAACATGCGTCCCATGACCATCTCCATCATCGGGATCCTCATCATTGCACCCCGATTGGCCGACGCCGGTTGCATCGCAACCTCCCACCCACTTAGGATCCTCTATGTCATCCGGATCCTTTGTGTTGTCCTTATTGTTGTCCGAGAAATCGTCTAGGGAGAAGTGTTCATTGTCGACCCCAGTGTCAAGAATTGCGATTACTTTGCCCGAACCATGGTACCCAAGTCCCCTCAGTGCCTCGTCATATACTCCAGATTCCCTCACCTTGGAACCCTTCGTCGCTTTGTCCAGATATGGCACAATTACACTCTGTTCCTCGACGAGGACGACCCCATCGAGACCCCAGACATCAATCAGCGAACTTACTGGGACGTGATCTAGGACAATGGCATCTAGATGATCCATTACCATGAACCAAGATTCTTCTTCTTCCCAACCATGTTGCCCGATGATTTCCCGCAGGGAATCGATGTCAGAGTCCCCTGGGTGCCAAGCATAGTGTACAATTATCGCAACTGTGCCTCTGCCGTCATTACCCATGATTGAGGTCACAGAGACGGACTCCCTTTCCTCAGCCACGATAAGTTGAAGCCTGTCGTCGAAACCATTGGAGTCCGAGTCAGACCAGAAACCATGCCACCAACCGTATTCCATCGCAGGAGGGCTCGAATCGAAGGGGGTGTAGTCGGGATCACGGTCCTTCAGGCACTCCTCTACTCCGCAGAGGAATGCTGGAATAGGTGCAGAAACCCCCTCAATAACCACAGGCGAATTGGTATTTCCTCCATCGGGGACATGTGCGGCCCCGATGGGCACATCCAGCAAGAAAAACAAAATCGCGATGGCAAACGGGAACAACTTTCCTGGACTTCTGGCCATGGCTCTCTAAGAGAGCCAAAGTCAAGACCTGTATAACTCCAACCTGTAAGTGCCCGTTAGATTCTCACTTATGGCCACCTAATGTGATTCGGGGACACGGAACAATTCAACTTGCATACTCCCCTATCGTCGATAGCGATTACTTCGCCGTCACAAACAGGGCAAATTGTGTGTTCAGCCAACTCTTCTAGCCAAGCCCTTCTCGTCTCGAGCTCGTCACCCTCCTCCCTCAGTTTGGATAGTATCCTAGCAGCCCTACCTTCCAATTGTTTTCCTGCAGATCTCCAAGGATCCCCCTCCAAGTCCCCCATTCTAGCAGTGGCCTGCTTTCTAATCTCGTTAGACAACGAAGAAATCCCACTAGGCGTACCTATCTCACCAACCAGGCTTGGAGCCCCCCTTGCTATGGGTCTCGCAAGTATGTAAGCCAGGAAGAATCCACCAATATGCGCCATATGGGCTATGTTCGTTTCTCCAGCAGTTCCACTCTGAATCGAGTACATCTGGAAAATTTCCAGGCCCAATCGAACGAACGCGATCAGCCACACAGGCCATGCCCTGATGAGAAAAATTAGCGGGAATTCGATCTTATCCTCTGGCCAGCAGGCCATGTATGCCCCTAGAAGTCCGAATGCAGCCCCGCTAGCCCCAATCGCTGGGACATATGAATTTGGATGTGACAAGATCCACGCAATGTTTCCCCCTAGGAAGCCTATGGAGTACACTGCGATCCACCTTCTTGGGCCTAATCGTTGCTCCAGAGGGACTCCTGCCAATGCAATTACGAGGACGTTCCCAAGGACATGCACAAAGTCGGCATGCAGCCATGCCGATGTGAACATCCTGTGGAGGTGCGTCGGCTCTTTGATCAAACCGGGGATTACGCTGAAAATATCGATGGGATAGAAACTGAAAAGACTGTGTTCGAAAACCGATAAGAAGTACTGGATGAAGTGTACAAGAAGAAGTGAAAGCACCATTGCAAGAGCCAAACTATCCCCTTTCCTAGCAGCGAAGGCCAAGGGTCCGACTGCAACCACGAATAGAATCGCGATCCAGAGAAAGTCTACCGTCTCCACCTGCCCCCAGAGAAAGTCGATGTCCCTGGTCATTATTTGGGCCCAGATGATTGCTCTAAAGAGGGATTCGTAGTTATGGAACACTCAATATGAAAGTCCCCTGCCGATACAATATGCTTTCATCACCCCTGGCTCAAGTAAAGGGGATTGATGTACACAGAGGCCCATTCAAGATCCTGGAAGGGGCCTCGGTCACACTTGGGGGAGGGGAGATTGTTGCCGTGATGGGGGGGAATGGATCTGGAAAGACGACCTTGATCGAGGCTTTTGCGGGAATCTTGCCATTGAGGTCTGGCGAGGTAATCTGGCTCGAAGGGGACGAATCGACTGTGGTTCGAGATTCAGAGGGTAGGAGAAATCCACCCCCTCCAATGGGATTGACACTTCAGAGAGGAGGGATATGTGGTGACGAGACAGTATTCGAGAGAATGGCAGTTTCTCTCTCAGTTGCAGGCATTTCTTCGGACGTTGAGCAGATCTTGGAGCTTTTGGATCACTGGGGGCTCCGACATAGGTCGAACGACCGAGTCGCCCATCTATCTGGGGGCCTAAGACGCCGACTAGCTATTTTGTGCGGTTTGGCCCCTGCAGCACTTAGCCAGTCTCCTAGGGTGGTCCTTTTGGATGAGCCATCCGAGGGTTTGGACGAATCTGCGAAGGTGACATTGAGGGGATGGATTAGGGCACTATCTTCCAGGAATCATGGAATTCTGATGGCAACTCACGACAAAGAACTCTCATCCTGCGCCGATAGGGTCCTAGTCATTGAGGACAAGTCCCTGAGCGAAGCCCCCGGCGACTCATCCGGCGAGCCATCGAAATTACCCGACATCGGTCAAACCAGTGAGCAAAGCCCAATTTCATCCCTAGTTCGATGGTCGATGAGGATGGAACTACGTAACCCGATAGAAACAGTAGGCAGGGTAACACCTGCTATCGTTGCAATCCTTCTCTCATATGCTTTGATAATGGATCACGACCTTCAGGACAATGATAGTCGCCTTCTAGCAGCATTGATACTCGCTCCGGCATTCATTGCTTCGATTTCATCCCCAGCACTAGTGTCCAGACTCTCCGAGTCCGATTGCGGTCGCTGGTGGAATGCTGTAGTAGGACCGATGGCTAGACCAGCGTTCACCATTACCGGTGCATCGATACTATTGCCAATTCCAGTCACATATTTGTCTTGGTTTGTCCTCTCTGGTTCAATCGACGATCAAGTTTCCTCTGAAGTCATATTGTGGTTGTGGATCCCGGCTCTTGCCATGATGGACCTAGCGATAGCAGCCACAGCCCTACACCTCTTGGTTGCCGATCTTTCGAGGTCTTCTGCCGCTCCAGCGCCACTGCTACTAGTCGTCCTAGTCTGGCCATTTCTTGAACTGACTGATGCCCTTTCTTCCATAATTGATGAGGGGATGACATGGGGATTATCTATTCATGAACCACTGGTAACTTGCATAGTGGCTAGCCTTATCTCCGCCTTATTGTGGTTAGCAGCCGTGATGATTCCAGATTACTGACCAACAGCATTCATGACTGTGTTGTTTTTCGCAGCCATGTGAGCGATTACAGAGACTCCGCAGTCACTATTACGGTTTTAGGGATGGCATGCGCGGCAATCACGGCTTTCCTCGGCTTCTTCCAAGCCCCCTTGGTCGACCCCGACTCTTGGAACGCTCCCGAAGCATATCGGATTCTCTACTGGCATGTCCCTTTCGCATGGTCTTCATTCCTATCCTTCTGTCTACTCTTCCTTGGTTCTGTTTCATGGTATGTCAAGCGCTCCGAGAGAGGTTGGAGCATGGTTGTCATTGGCTCGGAACTTGGGTTGCTATTTGGCACGGGAGTGGTAATATCTGGTCCCATTTGGGGGGCCGCCGAGTGGGGAGTACCGTGGGACTGGGGGGATGTGAGGCTAAACACATACGCTCTGCTGACTTTGGTTGCATTGTTCCTCGTAATGTCACTAAGGAGTCAACCCGATGGGGAAGAAACCAGAGACACCCTTGCTGCCGTGGGGTTGTTCGGTTTCGTTCTGGTGCCTATTACCGCGGCTGCCACCACCCTCTGGACAAATCGGCATCCAGAAGTGATTCTTAGGGGGTCGGAAGAGACAGGGTTTGACCCGGAAATATTGCAAGTCATGGGCTTCGGAGCCGTTTCATTCATGATTCTATTCATCGGGTTGGTCTTGCTAAACTACTCAATATACACCCTGCGAGGCGAATTAGAGGTACTGAACAGGGAGATTGACAGGGAGGGGATGGATTGACTGGAGAAATTGCAGCCATGGCAACTTATTTCCTGTTGTCACTCATTCTTGGATACTATTCATTCAGTAGGATTTCTATCCTCATCGATCTCAAGAGGCAGATTATCAGGAAGTCAGTCTCTGATTACGAGGAATGACTCCAGACGCTCTAGGAAGCCTTCTAACGGGGCGTCTGAGCGGAGCACTGGTAATCGTATGTCTGGGGGGTCCTTTTGCATCACTTGCGGAGCCGATCCCCCGTTATCCACAGGAAGGCTATGTGAGTCCTGCCTCAGGAAGAGGACGATCCTCTCGAAGATGCCCGACACAATTCAGCAGATGCGCTGCGCTAAGTGCGACTCTTTCGAAATCAGAGGCGGGTGGTCCCCCATGGATGGGGATGGAATAGCAGATCTGAGGATTAGGGATAATCTAGTACTGGATGAGAGGGCCAAGAAGGTGACAGTAGACTTTTCAGTCCAGGAAATAGACTCACGAACAAGCAGGTTGCATGTCGATGTTTCCGGAACCATTGACGGTTACGAATTCCATGATTCGCACTCACCCCTACTGCAGACTAGCAACGCAGTGTGCACTCCCTGCACAAGAAAGGATGGCGATTACTTCGAGGCAATAGTTCAACTGAGATCCGCAGGGAGGAAACTGAGCGTAGAAGAGCTTTCCAGCCTCAGGTCCACCTTGGACGAGTTGCTACAGTCGATGGAGCCAAATCCCATGTTTTTCGTCTCAAAAGAAGGACCAGTAACGGGTGGCTGGGATCTCCAACTGGGTTCCAAGAGCCTCGCAAGGACTTGGGGGAGAAAACTAACCAAATCATTCGGAGGTTCGGTCAAAGAGAGCTCAACAGTGGTGGGTGTTAACGAGGGTGTCGAAGTCACAAGACTGACACTCAGTTACAGAAAGCCAGCTTACTCCATAGGAGATGCAGTCAGGTTCAAGAAATCACTCTGGATAGTTGATAGCTGGCAGAAGAACGGCCCGATTCTGAGGAAGTTGGACAGATTCGAGAGGACCGGAGCCACATGGCGCGACATGGAGGCTTCCAGCGTAGTTTGCGCGCGATCAGAACAGCGGATTGTACAGGTCCTCAATCGGGACAGCTCTGCTGCCGAATTCATGGACCCTTCTGACTACAAGG
>Ga0315319_10000666_pt1 | contig 11202 bp, 7 predicted proteins | sample M1500m3416metaG_FD_203463 | JGI IMG/M metagenome (GOLD analysis project Ga0315319, IMG submission 203463) | Ammonia-oxidizing marine archaeal communities from Monterey Bay, California, United States - M1 500m 3416 | ecosystem: Environmental > Aquatic > Marine > Intertidal zone | place: USA... | reverse complement strand
TGCCTCACATTACCGACTTGCCAAGGGTAAGAGACGGTATCTTCAGGTTGGCTAGCGTTTCACCGCCGCCATCTACGACGACCCTGAGTTCTAGCGTTGAGTCGGCGCCGGCTTCTGCGTTGCACCCGGGCGTGTCTCCGAGCACTGTAGGAGAACCGAAGTCATCGGGATCGATGAAGTTGTCGCCGTCCGTATCCGATGAGGTCAGGGTGATCACGAACTTGAACGTGGTACCCGCGGTAAGCTCAGCTCCGTCGGCGATGTCCGTGCCGTCGAGCTCCAGTGAGTCGGCCACAGCGGTTTCGACAACGGCGAAGGTGGATCCGACGCTAGCGCCACCCACGAAAGTCAGCTTGCATGTGATGTACCACGTGATGTCGCCCTCCTGGACGTTCAGCGAACCGGATGAGACCCTGGCGATTACGGTCATGGTGCTGACGTCAGTATGCGTCCCCGTTACACCTCCGAGAGCCTCGTGGGTCGTCGTGATGTAAACGTCGGAGACCGAGACCTTCCCGGATATCTGCTGCCTGGTGTCCGAGCTGGTGTTCTCTGCGTTCTGCTGCAGCTCCTCCGCGGTCTTGATGATGATCGTGGATGCCACTGCTGCGACTAGGATGAGCGCGATGAACACGATCATCGCTCCGATACCGATCGATCCCTCTGTGTCCCTCCTGTCTGGAGTCGTTGGTTCGGTAACCATCTCAGGTCACCTCCTTTCCGGAGACGACCGATTCGATTTGGAGCTCCGATATCGTTGTGCCCCCGCCGTCGACTATCATCTTGAGCTCGAGCGTCTCTCCGACCCCTGCTGAAGCATTGCAAGCAGCCTCTGTGCCGTCGAAGACGTTGTCATTGTTCGATACCGAGTCGTCTGAGGCGTCTATATCCACATTAATATCAAACTTGAAGGTGGTTCCTGCAGCGAGCTCGTCGGAGGCAGCGTAATCATCTCCGTTGAGTTCGTCCGCATTGGGTGATGGATTAGTTGCGTCCAGACCTGCTGCTGGGCCGCCGTAGGCGTTCGCGGTTCCAAGGTTACCTGTAATCAGGCCGAACCCGTTTGTCCCTCCGCAGATTATTGCCCATTCGATGTCCTGGACCTGCACGTCAGTGGATCCCGATGCTATCTTGGCCGTCACTATCAGGGAGTCGATGTCGTCGTTGGTCGACCCGTTTACGATGATCTGGATGATGTTCACCTTTCCGGATATCTCCTTCCTCGTGTCGTCGCTCGTCGACTCGGCGTTCTGTTGCAGCTCTTCGGCGGTCTTGATGATGATCGTCGAGGCCACCGCGGCTACTAGGATCAGTGCGATGAAGACGATCATCGCTCCAATACCGATCGAGCCCTCGTCTCGGTTTCTTTCTACTGTCTGGTATTCTTCGCTCATTGCGTGTTCACCCGTGCCCCCCTGTGAATGCTAATCATTTATGATATTACTGGAAAATGTGGATGTTTTTCGGTTCTGGATATGAAAACTAGCTGCCGATCCCAATGGCCTCGCGCAGGTTGAGTACCTCGATTGGCACGTGCACTACGTCCCCGGGAGACAGGTTCTCGACTAATGGCAGCCTTAGGGTCTCGAAGCCGTCTGGCATCCATGGGTCTAGAAGGAGCCCCTGCATGAGGTTCGGTGTCCTGTTCTCTACCCTGGTCTGGGCCTTGAGGCTGCCATAATCGACATGGTACCCGGTAGTGATGTTCAGGCTGCTACCGAGGAGAGATGTCTGGGGGAATGAACCCGAGGGTCGTATCTCGATCCCTATCTCGATGAATCCCTCGGGGGGAATCTCGGGGATCTCGCACATCTTCGGGGTGGAGGACCACCCAAACGGGATTGGCGGTGCCAGCCTCATGGTTGAGATGTTGTTCTCGCCTGTGTTCTCGAGGGTGATCACCATGAGGGCGTGGTCCTTGCCCTCTGGCCATGTTGTTCCGATCGAAAGGAAGAAGCTATTCACTAGGAAGGGACTGGTTGCCTCGTTAATTGCAACCGGCCCGAGTGCGCTTATCGCATCCTCGAAGGCCTTGGCGGCCGAGGACAGGTCGGAGTCTAGGGCCTTCTTGCCCTGGTTGACCAGAGTCTGTGCGATCTCCTCGATGTCGCTCAGCTCCCCCATCTCGTTGAGGTGCCTTCCGAGTGTGTTGAGGGAGCGCTCCAAGCCATCCCTGCCCATTGATGACACCGCTCCCTCGACGCAATCCGCAGCAGCGCCCCAGTTCCCCTCCCTTAGGTGCTGGAGACCCAGCATCGTGAGGTCCCATGCGTTGCGATCGCCCTCGGACATCTCCTCGAGCTCCTCGAGCGAGCGCTCCAGTGAGGAAAGCGCCCTGTAGAGGTCCATGATCTGGCCCTCGGCGTCATCGACCTCCTTTGACAGGTTCTTCAGCATCTTCTTGGCGCTCAATGGCCTGTTGGCCCAGATGGCGAATTGTACGTTCTCCGCCTCTTCCTCAATGTAGTCTATCCTCTTGAGGGTCGCCTCGGCCCCCCCTGACCCTGTGGCTGGTGCTTGCTCCCTAGCCAATTCAGTTGCCCCCGCCTGGCTTGTTGCCGGCCCTTCCAAGAATCTTCTTGATTCGTATTGCACGCAATTCGATGTCTGCGAGTTGGCTGTAGAGCGTGTCGTATGACCTGTCGAGGAACCTCAGAATCATGTGTACCAGGATGGGGGAGATCGCCATTAAGGAAAGGATCGAGATGATTGAGGTCGCCCCCATGTCTATTTCGAGTGCGGGGGTGAGCAGGACGAACGGCAGGAAGGCGTATGGGGCGCACGAGATGATCGCCCGTAGTTCCTTTCGGGTGTTTACCTGTTCCTTGTCGTGGTCCTCCAGGAGGGACATGGACCCGATCCTGGACTTCTTCCTGTCATCATGGATGGATTGAAGCTCGCTCGAGGACAGCCATGCCACAAAGGCTGCGAATACGACTGAGGCGAGCGCGCAGATCAGGGTTAGCCAAGTGGAGAGGCCGGATAGGGAGAGCATGCCGAATCCCATGGCAGCCACGTAGGCAGATGCGTGGAGCCGGCTCTCTACCTCATCCATTCCCTGACGGAGGAGCGAGAGTGCCAAGAACAGGATAGCCAATGCAGCCATGGCTGCGGTCGGGATGGCCAATCCCGAGAGCTCGACGCTTGGTGTCGTCCACGATTTGATTGAGAGGGCGGCCGCGTAATTGTCGTTTTCTTCCAAATTGCCGAAGACCCCCCCCTGTTGCATTATTTCCGGTGGGAATACCAGAGATACCGCACAGTCGAGTGTCTCGGAAGATGAGTACCAGGGGATGGAGTTTAGCTCGACGGCCCATGATGCCGTGGCATTGCCCCCAGGGACAAGCGAAGGCAGGGTGATGGTGGCAAACGAATTGGTGATTGTCGCATATGGGGTGGACGTGCAGTCTAGCTTGACTACGACTTCTGATGGCATCATTGCATTGCCCGCGTTGATCACCAAGACGTCTATCCAAGTGCTGTCGCCCTCTGTTCCCTCGCTCCTGAAGGAGACGCCGTCGATCATGGGGTCGGTCGATTCGGACATCCTTAGCTTGACCACTAGGTCGGTGGAGGCGTCCGTGTCGGTGGGCTCGTCCGGGTTCCTTAGTTGCAGGTAGATGTCCCATCCGTCATCGGGTGCTGGGCTCCTCTTGTCGGGGAGGATGACCTGGATGATTATCGTGCCACCATGACCCTCTCGTGACCCGCCCTCGTAGGGAGTGGTTGGGTCCAGATCCCATGCTGAGTTGCATGTCGCCAGAGTTGCCGCGGTAGCAGCTATTCCCGCTCCGCCTTGATCGGCTAGGAGGCACATTCCGCTACCGTTTACGGGGTCGTGGTCTATGCTCATCCCCCACTCCGCATCCGAGAAGAAGCTGGAGATGACCTTCCTTTCGGGGAGATCCGCAGCCGAGTCGTACGGGTCCCTCTTTCCATTCATGGCTAGGGTGTAGGCCCTCTCCTCAGAGGAGGGGTTGTTCCAGGAGTTAACGTTGGTCCATGGGATCTCAATCTGACGGCAGTTCGGGTCCTGGTTGCCGTCGCATACCAGATCGCCAGCAGAGTCGAAGCTGAGTAGGTACTCGTCGTCAGTCTGGGCCCTGACCACAATAATCGGGGTGCTGTCCTGCTGGGAATCGACTTCGATCCCTATTGGGGTTCGAGTAAGTGTGAAGGACCCAGACTCACCGTTGAAGTGGTCTGCTTGCAGGGTGCTGAATGTGAACATGAAGGAGCTGGTCTGCCCCACTCCCAGAGTTAGGGTGGTGGTTCCGACGTTGTTGTCAACTCTGAACCTATCCATGGTCGGATCCATGTCTGTCGTCGCCCACTGCACGCTCAATTGCATCTCGGCATTGCCCTTGTTCTCCATCACGAAGTGGACTTCACGAGCCACGCCCGGGACAATTGCTATCCTCTCTGGCGCCTCTACCAACTGCACGTCAAACACCGGTAGGACTTCGATCTGAATCATCTTCGATCCAGCGGGAACCCCTCCCCCTATGGCAACCCTATCTTGGAGGGAGACGCTCTGCTGGGTTCCATTGACCATGATCGTCGATGGCCAGGTTGGGTAAGGATCGGTGATGTTGACGGCCCTTAGAGTGATGTTGTGGATGACGTAGGCCTCGAGAATCTCGCCTCCATCGAACAATTCGGGGAGTGTGATTGTCAGCATGACCTTGTGGCTAGATTCCGGATCAATCGTGAATCCTGATTCGTTGACGGAGTAAGTCCAGTTCTTCGAGTCCCCGAAGTCTGCGGTAAGGTTCAGCGTCTCCATCAGGTTCCCCCTGTTTATCAGCGTCACTTCGATATCTACGTAGTTCCCAGGCGCGACCTCGAATTGGGACGACCCGATGAAGTCGATTCGATGATCGGGTGCTACTTGCACGTTCCATTCAGATGTAGACAAGATCGTGCCGTTATAGGATGCTGTCAGATTGAAGCTCTGGGATACGTCAGCCCTAGCAAGTAGGCTAGCCTTGGCGTAGACCCTCACGATTGCCTGGGAACCGGGGGGTACCAACTGAGTAGCGTTCATCTCACAGGCCCCTTGCTCATTGAAGCAGACGTCGAGTTTATCGGGATACGAGCTTTCCAGGGCAAGGTCGTAAGTAATGTTGGTGTTGCCGGTGTTGTTTAGCACTGTGATAATCGTTTTCTGGCCCACTCTGTTGGTCTCGGAAAGGTCAACGGTTTCGGAGGACTCGATTACCGCTGTCGATTTGGTGGGGTAAAACTCAGCAGAGACGACTTCGGTTAGCCTGATCAGTGCTGGCGCATAGGCCATTAGCTCTCCCGTTTCCGTGGCGTTGGCATAGACCCATACCTCATGGATCTCGTCGGCGCTGGCTGAATTAGGAGGGATTGTTGTGACTATTACTGTGAACTGGTCTTGGAATGCCGTCCCTCCCGTCCCATTGTCCGGGAAGAGGTTGGTTCTGGATTGTAGCAGGTTCGCAGCTGGGCTTGCGAGTGAAATCGTCCATCCGGGCTTAGAAACATATCCGAGAGTGAAGTTAGCAACGTCGTTGCCGGTGTTCTTCAGGGTTAGATTGGCGGAAATAGACGTCCCGGGGTCACCGACTGCGACGCCTGAAGATATCATCTCTGCAGACCAAATCTCCTCTATGGCTAATGAGACGATAGCAGATGCATTGCGGGAGATTGTTCCCGGGAAAGTACCCCAATCAGAGGTTGCTTTGAATGAGAATGAGAGAGTGCCTGCAGCGGGGTAGGGGAACTCGGCGGGGTTCGGGTTGAATGCTAGTGCGACTTTGCCGTATCCTATCTCCCCTGGCTCTAGTTCCATTGTAGATGGCGCTGCAGTGGCGGTCCACCTCTGTAGTTCGGCTGGACTGGAGCCAGTTAGAGGGGTGTCCTGGACAAATGACATGCCATTCCCATTGGAAGGGGAGAGGGAGACTTGGGCCAATGTATCGTTCGAACCGAGGTTATGCACGATGGTAACCTCGTAGTCGACCCATCTGTTGAAGTTCCCCCCGATGATGTCATTGACCGTGATGTCGTTGGCTCCTCCTGTGACGGTTATGTCCAGCTCGACAATGCTGTCCACAAGAATGGTTGTCTGGTTCGTGGACGGTACTCCACCCTCCATCGGGATGGCTTGTACGATAAGAATGACCTGTTCTATCGATGATACCTTCCAAGACGGGTTCAGCGGCATCTCTAGCTCTGGGGTCGTGATCGTGACTGGGATTGCGCGAGTCTCGTTGGGCAATAATACATCAGTGATTGTTACTGGGGAGTGGATGGTCCAGAATGGGACTGCTTCTGTGGCTCCGACGTCGATCTGGTACTGGGCTGGGGCGGTTCCGGTGTTCTTGAGTGTGTACTCAATGGTCCTAGGGGTTCCCGGAGTGATGTTAGCGAAATTTTCACCTGATTGATGGCTGTGATTCTGGAAAATCTCCGAGGAGTAAGTGCCTCCTGCCATTACCATGGTAGTGGCCTCCAGGACATAACCCGCAGTTTGGCTTTGGATAGTTACTGTGACCAACACGGATGCTCCGTTTGAGGCGTCTGCGGGGACGTCGATGTTGATCTGGATTGCCTCAGTGTCTCCTGCTGCTACCGTGAGTGGGGAAGCGGAGGAGAATATTGTCCCTGATGCGTTAACCCAATAGTCACTCGGTGCGGAGTTGTTTGACTGGAGAACCTCGAAGTCATCGCTTACCGTACCCGAGTTCTGCAGGATGAAGTTCAGAACTGTATGGGAACCGGGGTCGACGTTTCTGTTAATTGCTGGAAGCAGAGAGGCTCTGAGAGCGACGAAGTTGACGATTCTGGATTCGATGGTGACTGATGTGGTGGATACGCCCGCGATCAAGAGGCTCCCCCCCAATGTGTAGTCGCCCTCCAGGTTAGAGCCATCGAAGGAGACGGTGATGTTCTGTGGTTCGGGGGGGTTCGCTAGGCTTCCAGGCAATAGTTCCTCAGTGGAAGATGTGAGTGAAATGCTGGCACCCCCCAGAGAGGGAGTCAGGGTTAGTTGGGCGGTGACGTCTACGGGTTGGTTTCCGGTGTTCACCGCCGTTATGCCTCCCTCCCACATGGCTCGGGCTAAGGAGGAACCGTCTTCTGGCAGGGAGTCGGCAATGTCTGCAGCGTCTTCCAAGGCAACTACGTTGACGTTGTTGAGAGACATCACGTCGTTGCTTGAGTTGGAATCAGAAGACGTCGAGGCCACCTCCCATGATGCGGTTAGCTGCAAACCGGAACCTATCAGGGAGGATGCATCCCAGTATAGAAGATGGTTTGCGGCAACCCCTGGGTTGATTGTGACGGATCTGTTGTCAACCAACACCCCGTCGACCTTCAGAGTGACGTTTCCTTCCGTAGTCGAACCACCGATGTTCAGAATTCCCACCCTGATAATATGGTTCTGGGGAGCTAGGGTTGGAACCCCTGAGACGAGAACCGAGGGAGTGGTGACATGGAAGTCGGTTACTGCGACATCCGGGTCTATTGATCTTCCCGAGGTCATCATCGGAACCTCTTCGACTGGTGCTGCCGGAATGCTTGCCAACAATGGGGAGAGGAACAGCAGTGCCACCAGAATCGTGGCCTTGCTAGCCCTATCTGTGAGCTCTTTAGAGTAATTGGCAAGGTTTGAGATGTCTTGTGTTCCCATCGCTTCCGCTCCCCTCCTCGTAGAGGAGACTAACAATCATTATGAAACAACCGGAGAAAAATTGTTTCCCGGCTGATTGACAAAGTGATACGACCGATGTTATGAAAAGTCACTGCTCGCGTTCGGTCACGTGGCGGACGCTGTATCCCTCATTATCATCGTGCTTATTCTACTAGCGACGTTCAACGGCTTGTTCAGAATAATGCGTTCTCAGTCAAGGAGGACTATACTTCCCTCAACAAGAAGGAATGTTCCCGATTCTATACTAGTTGGCGTGGCTTCTAGGAGAAGAGGAGGAAGGGGGAGGGACCGGTCGGGAAGCCCCACGATTGCAGGTTCTCTCGGCGAGGGCGCGGAGGCTATGGGCCCGGGAGTTCAAGAGGCTGAGATTTCTTCGAAGGGAGCTTCTGCTCTTGAGAAGAGGCTGGAGAGAGAGGGTGCAAAGAGGGGTTCTGTCCAGATTAGTCTGATGTGGGACAACTGGAATGATCTCGATCTTCACGTAATTACTCCTTCTGGAGAACACATCTACCACGACAACAGGAATTCTAATTGCGGAGGTGAGCTGGATATTGACATGAACTTCAAGCCCACCTCAAAGTCTCCTGTGGAGAATATCGTTTGGACCAAGTCACCTCCTCCAGGGGTATACAGAGTTGGAGTAAGGCACTACAAAATTCACACAAGAGGAATCTTCTCGTGGGTCCCTTTACTATCTAGGATTCATCGAAGGAATTCTACGGATTTCACAGTGAGCCTCACCATTGGTGATAGTAAGCGATTCTACGAGGGATCAATGGTCAAGGGCAATGACTTGCAGTTCGTGGCTAAGTTCGCTATTGCGGGCCCTGATGGAGAGGTCCCCGAGCTAACTGTGAGTGAACAAGATGAGGAGGGCGAGGAGGATTTCACTGAAGCCAGAGACGTCGATACCCTACGCAGGCGTGTTGGAACGGTACAAGATGGCGTTTCAGTCAACCTCAGCTGGGAAGGAAAGGGTGACTTGGGCTTGTCGATTGTTGATTCAAATGGCGACCAGTTGTCCTTCTTCGATCCCGAAGGATTGGGGGGCGGTTCCTTCGACTTAGAGGGTTTCGAGCCTAAATCTGGAAGCAGATCGATTAGTTGGGACTCGAGCCCTCCGAATGGCTCATATTCGGTTGTTGTAAGGCATTTCGAGGCCGAAGAAGATACGGGAGAAACTGGTTTCAATGTGGTCGTAAACAACCGAGGAGAATCCGAGGAGTTCTCAGGGGTGGTTCAAGCCGATGGTTCCAGTGTGGAAGTTGGGTCTTTCGAAGTCTAGTCCATCGACAAGCCTTGGATGCTGAGAATCCGACTCATCCACTGAAGCTTCTCTATTTTGGTCTGTTCTTGTGTCTTTCCTGACCACCGTCCAACCACGTCCGTCCTTGTTCCAAGCATCTTGATCTGGTTCTTGCTCACCCCAAGGGCTGTGAGAATGCAAGCTGCACGATCCCCGTCTGTGAAACCTCCTGGGTTGTGCATTCCAACAATCCGTTCTGGGGTCTGGTGCGTGAGTACAAGTTCAGGTGGGTTGACTTGATCTTCTGCCACGCCCAGTAGAGACTCCCAATCCTGTCTATTGTCCCCATGTGCATGGAGGAAAATTGGGATTGACCTTCTAACCGCCTGAACTGTTCCTTCTCCGCCGTCGGCGTCGCTTACCATGCATGCCACTCTGGACCATGCCTTTTCTGAGAGCGAACCGGGTATCTCAGAAATCACTCCTGCGGCACCATCAGCAGCAACTATCAGAATCGGTTCTGAGAGTATATCCAATATCTCCTCTGGCTCTATTGCGGCTCCAAGAATCGCCACTCTTGCCTTTCGGATTACTAATCTTCTGAACAGTCTCGATAGTGAAACTGCTCTGTTGTGCCTGGCCCATTTTTCCACGCTCGAGTTCTCGACCCTGAGGAGCATTGCGCGTGCACTCTCTATGTCATCGGACTCGGTCCAGCCGAAATACTCCCTGACATCCCCTTGCAACTCGACCAGGGTGGGCAAATATGGCGTCAAGTCATCAGGGTTTTCCGAGTACGTCATGCTCTCCAGTGGAAGGGCTCGGTAAGTATTGAAGAACCCTCGCGGAACTCTGGTGAACGTGCCCATGCCCATCAGAGCTCCGGAAATCGATGATGCGGGCCTTCTGGCTCGCTATCCTTTCCTGCCACAGGGGGGCTCATTCATCAGATCGATACTAGAGGAGAATGGGATTACTGTTGAGGACCTAATCGACGCTCCTTGGTTGGAGGATGTCAGGACAAGGGGTATGCTGAGGCTGGTAGATTCGGTTCTACAGCAGGAAGGGGTCGGTGCTTCTTCCAGCATAGACATCTCAACAGAGGTAGGGAGGATGACTGAAGCGCTCTCTTTCCTGCATGCGATGTTGATAGTATGTGCGTCCTTCGACGAGAGGCTCCTTTCAAGGTGGATTGAGGGGGAGTCTAGCAGAGCCGACAGGCTCTTGGGGATGGATTCTGACAACTTCAAACTTATTTCCTCGTCTTTCCTTTCTGGGATGGTTGTCGACGTTGATTCGGGGGGTTCTGAGGTGTACTGGATACCAATGGTCGATTTCATTGAGCTCAGTCCCAAGATTTCTGGGAAGTACTGGAGATTGGTGAACAGGCCGTTGAAGAAGGGATGGGTATGCTTGGATGCGGGTGCAGGAGAATCTGGTCGTGAGAGGGCAGCACGATTGATCAAAGAGAGAATTCGAGAGAGCCTGAGGAAGAGCTGTGAGGGAAGGATGGCCAGGATGGATGATGAATTCGCTGCGAAGTTCGCTGACCCAGTAGAGAGGATCGCCGGGCTACTTTCCGAGAGGGTCAAGGAGGAGATGCCGATGACGGCAGCGATAAGGGACGACTGGCCGCCATGCTTCGAGTCAGCGGTTTCAGAATTGAATCAGGGAGTGAACGTCAATCACGTTGGACGCGTCTTCCTAGCGGCGTTCTCTCGTTCAATTGGCCTGCCGCAGGAACAGACCTGCAACTTCTTCGCAAATGCCCCAGACTACAACGCTGACACGACTGCATACCAAGTGAATCAGATATACGAAAGGGAGTACACCCCTCATGGGTGCTCGGCCCTGAAGACCAACGCAAGATGCCCGATTCATATTGGAGAGGATCAGTTGTGTGACCAAGAATGGCTGACTCACCCGTTGAAGTACATCAGGGCTAAGCAGAGAAGGCGATTCAATTCAGACAGAGAAGAATCGAATGAGCCTGACGATGGTTCAATTAGCAGTTCGGCCAATTCCTCATAAGCAGAGGCTCGCCAACTATCTCCACAGGGGGCGGGGAGATAGTACGAACACTCGTCCTGACGATTGACAGAGATAACGACCTCGGGGTCAAATCTGGAATCAGGGGGCCAGTGGTTGGAAGGAAATCCTGCCTAACGGCTGCTCTGAGATTGGGTATTGCCGATCCAGAGGAGTCGGACACAAACGCGATACTTGGGGCGCTTCATCATCATGATAGGCTGGCCGAGGGGGCCAGTGCAAGCGA
>Ga0315319_10000663_pt1 | contig 11205 bp, 10 predicted proteins | sample M1500m3416metaG_FD_203463 | JGI IMG/M metagenome (GOLD analysis project Ga0315319, IMG submission 203463) | Ammonia-oxidizing marine archaeal communities from Monterey Bay, California, United States - M1 500m 3416 | ecosystem: Environmental > Aquatic > Marine > Intertidal zone | place: USA... | reverse complement strand
AATATTAATTTACTTTCTGTATTTGATACAGCGGAGTTACATCAAGTAATCATACGTGAATTATCCATCTTTTTGACAATGAAAAGAATTATTGAAAAAACCAAGCCAGAGAAAATTATCACATCAAATCATTTTTCTAATGTACTGAAGCCTCTCATTGTAAAAAATAATGTCAGAATAGAGACAAAATTAAGATCTAATCACGAATTTTTAATTCCATGGAATAATTTCCTAATCCGATTTAATATGGGGAAAATTCCAATCTCAGTTTCCATTTCACGGATAACTTACGACAAAATTAGAAATTTTTTGGAATCTATTATTGGTAAAACGTTTGGATTGTGGCTTAATATCAAGAATAGAAAAAAAATGATTTTATTTATCGAGTTTGATCCATCTCAATATTCCGATCTTATACATAATCTAGGTGAAAAAGGAGATAATCTGCTGTTCGTAAATAGAAGAAAGCCAGCAATTTCGAATTTTAAATCTATTAGGCTATTACAAAAAAATAGATGTAAAATTGCAAGTCCACAGCAATTTTTAACTTATAATGAAAAAAAACAGGCTGAAACACTTTCACTTAATTTTTCACAGAAACTTGAAAAAATCTGGGGTGAGGAGATTCAATCACTATCAAATATTTTTTCTATTGAGAATTTTACATTTTGGCCATCAATAAGTCAAACACTATTAAAAATATACAAAAACAGAATGTTAGAATATGTTTTACTAGTTAAATTCTCAAAAAAACTCTTCGAAAAAGTTGACTTTAGTTCTATTGTTAGTTTGAATACAATGGGAGAAACAGAAAAAACTATTCTCAATACTAATAAAAATAAAATTCCCACAGTATTACTAGAACACGGTGCATCTGACTATTTACCAGAAATCTCAAGATATGATGTAACTAGTGGATATAGAAACTTTGAAGATAAAATTGCCGTATGGAATGAATACCAGAAAAAATATCTTATGGAATTTAGGAAAATTCCTGAAAATAGAATTTTCGTAGTTGGTAGCCCAAGACATGACTCTTTTTTTAATAAAGAGATTTTAGAAAATAGGCATTCACAAAAAACTGTCCTTGTGGTTTTGCCTGCAATTGCAGAAATGAATTTTATTTCAGATACTCAAACTTACGTTAGGCTAGAAAAATTACTAAAGCAAATTTTTGTAACAGTCAAAAACATGCATGATGTTAATTTAATTGTAAAGTTACATCCAGTACAAGACTCTAATAATGAATATATTAAAAAATTAATTCAAAAATTAGAACCAAAAATACCAATTTATCAAATAGGTTCAATCAACAAAATTATTGAATCATGTGATGTAATGATAAATATTCATGTGGAACTGATGCCTTCTACAGTTTTGTTAGAAGGATTAATACTAAAGAAGCCAATAATTAACATCACCATGGTGGATAAATTTTTAGAATTTCAATACGTTAAGGATAATGCAGTATTATCAATTTCTGATCAATCCGATTTAGTAAAACCAATTAATGATTTATTATATGATAAAGAATTCTCTGAAAAATTAATAAAAAATGGACAAAATCATGTAAGAAAATTTCTTGCAAATCCAGGAAATGCATCAAAATCTTTGGCTGATGTTCTAAATTCATTCTGATTGATATGGACCAATGGAAGATTCCTCTTTACAGGATTTATACCGATGAAGAGGATGAAAAAATTGTAAATAAAGTCATTAAAAGAGGACACACGTGGGCTATTGGGCATGAGATTGAGGAATTTGAAAATAATTTACAAGAGTTTGTAGGTACAAAACATTGTGTGGCTGTAAATTCTGGAACATCAGCACTACATGCAGCTCTCCTAGCACATGATATCGGTAATGGGGATGAAGTTATAGTACCATCATTTTCATTCATTTCTACAGCCAATTCAGTTATTTTTGTTCAAGCAAAACCAGTTTTTGCAGATATTGAAGAACAAAACTATGGATTAGATCCACAATCTATCTCCAATAAAATCACCAAAAATACCAAAGCAGTTATGCCAATGGATTATTCAGGGCAATCGTGTAAAATATTTGAAATTAAAGAAGCGATAGAAGATCAGAATCTATTACTAATTGAAGATGCAGCAGAATCTCTGGGAGCTTCTGTTCAAGGTAAAAAAGTTGGTTCAGTTTCAGATTCTGCAACATTTAGCTTTACAGGAAACAAGGTTCTAACTACTGGAGAAGGTGGTGCGATAGTAACAAACTCTGATGAAATTTATGAAAAATTAAAACTAATTAGATCACATGGAAGAGTAGACAAAACAAATTATTTCGATAATCCTTTAGATCCTAATTATATTGATATTGGCTACAATTGGAGAATGCCTTCAGTTGTTGCAGCATTAGGAATTTCACAACTAGCAAAGTTTGATAAAATCATAAAAATGAGACAAGAACACGCACAATATCTAAATCAAAGATTGGTGAAACATACCCAAATACAAACACCAAATTCATCAGATGGCTATAATCACATTTATCAAATGTACACAATTAGACTTGAAAATAAGCAAATACGTGATTCTCTGAGAGAGTTTCTTTTAAAAAAGAGGATATTTTGTAAGGTTTACTTTAATCCAATACACCTTACTGCCTATTACATGTCTAAATTTGGCTTGAGTGCTGGTATTTTACCAGCTACAGAAAAAATATCTGAGCAGGTTCTAACACTACCACTTTTTCCTAGCATGAGCTCTGAAGAAAAAACTCTTTTATGTGATTCCATTGACGAATTTTTTGAAAAATAGATATTTTACAAATTTATTATAAAATCACGATTTTTAGTAATGTGCTAAGGAACGTCTAAAGAACCAGGCATTCCTTGTATGAACACCTTTTCTTGCATTTCTTTTGAACCAAACAGCAATTTGTAATTGCTGTATTTTGCATCATCATAATTTGATAATTGCCCATTATCAATCATTTCTTTAATCTCATTTATTGCATCTTCGATCGTTTTTGAGGGCTCAAAACCTATTTGTTTTAATTTTTCTGCAGATACTTTGTAATTTCTTTTATCTTCATTATCATTTGAAACGTTGATTTTACATCCTGTAACTTTACTTATTCGTTCGGCAGCTTGTTTGATTGTAAGGTTTTCTGAAACTACATTATATGTTCCAGTTAAGTTCTTTTCTAAAGAAAATATAATGGCATCAGAGGCATCACTTACGTGTAAAAATGGTCTGTACTGTGATCCACCAAATACAGTAACCTTTCTTTCTTTAATTGCTTGAGCTACAAATCTATTAATTACTAAATCAAAACGCATTCGAGGTGATGATCCAAATAGAGTACCAAATCGTAAAATGGTAGGGGCTTTATTTAACCAACCAGTTGCTCTTTCTGATAAATATTTTTGCTTTGCATAAAAATCCAAAGGATCTGTTGGAGATTTTTCTGTAATCAATGTTTCAGGTTGACTACCATAAACAGAACATGTGCTAGCAAAAATATACGTACTAATATTATGTAATTGACAAAGTTCTGCAATGTTTTTAGTTGCTAGATAATTAATTTCTTCACTACTTTTAGGTTCTATACTAGATGCAGGCATACCAACTATTGATGCCAAATGAATTACTGCATCAACATCCTTTAGCGCCTTTACCGTTACAACTAAATTTCTGATATCGTTCTGAATTAATTCAAAGTTCTTGTTGGGTATCAAATCTTCAATTGATTCTTTACCATACCATAATGCATCAATTAGTCTTACTTGATAGCCCTTATCAAGTAGTTTTCTTGAAAGAACAGATCCAAGATAACCTGCCCCGCCAGTTACTAGTATTCGCATTTACCGTTCTCTTATTTTGAAATTTTTTTACTATATAACATAATCGAACAAATTGCAACATCTAAAATTTAAAATCAATTAGGAATGTAACTATTTACTTATGATTTATCATGAAAACTAATATTGTTGAAAAAATCTGAAAAACTATTTGAAAGCAGTTATTGTAGGATATGGGTCAATAGGAAAACGACATAGTAAGAATCTATCAAAGTTCAAGAATATTCAATGCTTTGTGGTCACAAATCGTAAAGGAGTTAAATTTCCTTCAAAAAATTTTCAAAAATTTAATTCATTAGATGAATGTCTCAAATTAAATCCAGATGTTGGATTTGTTACAAACGAGTCTAGTGTTCATATTAAAACAGCCATTAAGTTAGCAAATGCAGGATGTCATATTTTTGTCGAAAAACCACTATCACATAATTGTCTGCAAATTAAACAACTATTAAAATTAGTAAATAAAAAAAATCTTGTTACATTAATAGGATGTAATTTTAGGTTTCATCCATGTTTAATAAAAATCAAGAAATTAATTTCATCTAAAAAAATTGGCCGAATAATTTTTGCCCAAGCAGAGCATGGATCATTTTTACCTGATTGGCATCCCTTTGAAGATTACAAATCAAGTTATGCTGCACGTAGGGAACTAGGCGGCGGAGTTGTATTTACCTCCATACATGAAATAGATTATCTATTTTGGTTATTTGGAAATGTTAAAGAAGTTTATTCCATCACTGGAAAATTTAGTGATCTTGATATGAATGCAGATGATCTATCTTCAACTGTTTTGAGATTTAAAAATAACGTGATCGGTGAAATACATCTTGATCATTTTCAAAGATCGTTCAAAAGGGGGTGTAAAATAGTTGGTACAAAGGGTACAATAACATGGGATTCAAGAACTAATGTAGTTAAGTTATTCAATAATAAAACAAAGAAATGGAAAGATGTAATGAAACTAAAAAATTTTGATTTTAATTCAACCTACATAAATGAAATTACTCATTTTCTTGAATGTGTGAAAAAAAACAAAAAAACAACTAATGATCTAAAAGAAGGAGTGATCGTTCAAAATATTGCATTGGCAATTCTACAATCTTCCAGGAAAAAGAAAATGGTGAAATTGGCATGAAACGAGTAGATACTATTTCGAAATTATTTGATGTGAAAAATCGAAATATCGTGATAACTGGTTCTTCAGGCCTTCTAGGTTCACAATATGCAAATACGCTAAGTGCGGCAGGCGCAAATGTTATTTTAGTTGATTTAGACTCGATAAAAAATAAGAAATTAGAAAGATCCCTAGTGAAAAAATATGGAACAAAAGCTCGTTCCTATACAACTGATATTTCAGATCTTTCAGAAGTAAAAAAATTAGCCAAACATGTCTTAAGGGATTTCAAAAAAATTGATGGGTTGGTTAACAACGCAGCTTATACATCAAAAGGTGCTAAGGCAGAGTCTGATAATCCATATGGTTCATTTGAGAACTTTCCAATGAAAATTTGGCAAAAATCAATAGACATTAACCTAACTGCTGTATTTTTTTGCTCACAAGCATTTGGTAAAATAATGGTAAAACAGGGTAAAGGCGTCATTGTAAATATTGCTTCTAACTATGGTTTAGTAGGTGCTGATCAAAGAATTTATGGAAAAAGTGGATTGAATTTACCAATTTCTTATGCAGCTACCAAAGGTGCAGTAGTTAACTTGACAAGATACTTAGCAGCATATTGGAGTGGGACAAGTATCAGAGTAAACACACTTTCACCTGGCGGAGTTATAGACACTACATATCAAGATAAAAAATTCATCAAAAAATATTCAGAAAGAACGATTTTGGGAAGAATGGCAAAAAAGAATGAGTACAACGGTGCTATGCTATTCTTAATTTCAGATGCTTCTTCATATATGACTGGCGCTAATTTAATTGTCGACGGGGGATGGACTGCATGGTAAACAAGAATTATCTTTTTCTAAACATGCAATCTGCTATCTGAAATTCAAATTTATTATCTATCATAAGACCTGTTTCAGCTGAAATTTCAATAGGTAAAATTCGTGGCATGTAAATTTTTTTATATTTTAAAAATCTTTGAACATTAATTACTTGAAATCCAGTTAATTGATAAACAATTGGTGCATCTTGACGGTTGGTAACACGTTTCTTTGTTTTTTTGCTAAATTTTAAAATCTCATTAGAATCAAATTCCATCATGTTAAAGTAAGGATTGAGATGAGTCTTATATGCTGCAACAACTAGGTCACTTTTTTTTCTACCAAGTAAACTAATACCTTTTTTAATATCTGATATACGAATGAATGGTGCTGTACAATCTCTATTAACTAATACATCGAAATTATATCCTAAAGAAAATAGTTTATTGATGGCATGATCAATAACTTTAGCCATCGGTGCGTTCTTTGTGGCTAACTTTTTTGGACGCAAGAATGGCACTTCAGCTCCATATTTTTTTGCAATTTTTGCTATTTCATCATCTTCCGTTGAAACTATTACGTGACTAAAAATTTTTGAATCAAGTGATGATTTTATTGTGTGAGCTATGAGAGGTTTTCCACCTATCATCTTGATATTTTTTATTGGTACGCCCTTTGAGCCTCGTCTTGCAGCGATTAAACAAATAGGTTTCATAACATCATTTCAATAATTTTTGAATTATTTCTAGTTTTCAACCTTTTTTTTACCTAATATCATTTACTAAAAAATTATCTCATTTTCCAAGGTTTTTCAGATAGTGAAATTGATATAAAAGAGCCTAAAAATGAGTAATAATGGAATATTGCACTAAATGTCTAATGCCAGATACTCGTCCTGGAATAAAATTTGTTGATGGTGTTTGTATAGCATGTATTCATAATGAGAAACAAAAAGAAACTGACTGGAATAAAAGATGGAAAGAATTAGAATCTTTATGTGAAAAATATAGAGGGAAAAATGGAAATGGTTGGGATTGTGCAATTGCTGTTTCAGGCGGGAAAGATTCCCATTTTCAAACTTATATTATGAAAGAAAAATTAAAGATGAATCCTGTCCTTCTTACTGTAGGCAATGTTGATTGGACAGAAACCGGAAGGAAAAACTTAGAAAACTTATCTAATACTTTCGGATGTGATATAATCGAACTTCATCCTAATAGAAAAACATACAAAATTTTAGCAAAAAAGGCATTTGAGGATTATGGTCAACCATCTTGGTATCTTGACACATTACTATATGTATATCCAGTTAAGATGGCAATGAATCTTGGAATTAAATTACTAGTTTATGGAGAGGATATTAACTACTTTTACGGTGGCATACAAAATGAAGAAAAACCATCAGCTATGCATCAAATAGAAAATGGATTAGCTCAACAATATGATGAAAAATGGGTTGATGGAACTGAAATGACACAACAAGATATTCAATCCATCATTCATCCTTCTATGGATGAGTGTGAAAAATTTGGGTTAGATCCAATATATCTAAGCTATTTTGTACCTTGGAGTTCACATCATAATTATGAAGTAGCTAAGTTGTGGGGGTTTCGTCATCTAGGACATGAACATACAAGAGAAGGTTCTATCGATAATTATGATCAAATTGATTCTTTAAGTTACATGTTAAATCCATACCTAAAGTATGTCAAATATGGTCATTCTGTTGCAACAGATAATGCATCACGATGGATAAGATATGGTCTAAAAACTAGGGAAGAGATGATTCCGATTGTTGAAGAATCTGATAAGCGATTAGATCAAGTCATAGTAGATCGATTTTGTGAGTTTACTGGAATTACTAGAAGAGAATTTTTTAAAATTTTAGATAAATGGTACAACCCAAATCTATTTGAAAAGGATGGGGATGGTGTTTGGCATCCCAAATTCAAAGTTGGGTATGGTTAATACAAATAGATAAAAAATTGGGATAAAAAATATGAAAAAATGGAAAAAACCAACAATTGAACATCAGAAAATAACAAAATTTGGCTATCTTGTAGAATATCCTGAAGAACTAACTATGGGAACAAATGTGGATATTGGAGTTTTTACGTATATCAATGCACATTTTGGTGTTGAAATTCAGGATGATGTAGAAATTGGACCACATTGTTCAATACTATCTCATAGTAGTATTGGAAATAAAGAAGGAAGAGTTGCTATAAAAAAGGGAGCGAAAATTGGGGCTTATACGTTGATAATGCCTGGAGTAACTGTTGGGAAAAATTCTTTGGTCTCTGCTTATTCATATATAGATAAAGATGTTTCAGATAATAAAATTATAAAAAAAATAGATTGATTTCAGATAATTACTATCCGCAATGAGTTAACACTAATAAAAAATCTGTTTCTGAATCAATTTATCATTTATAGTTATTCGTTCAAGTTGTTTTACAATTTTTTTTGATGCATTACCATCCCCATAAATTGTTCTTTTAGTACGGTGTTGTTTTGATGACTCTAATGCATTTTTGATTCCACGTAAAATAGAATTTATGGTGGCATTTGGAACATCAAAAATATTTTCTCCCTTTTCTCTATCCTGTTGTCTAATACCAATATTAACAACTGGGATGTTAAAACAACTTGCTTCAATTATTCCGCTGCTAGAATTACCAACTAAAACACCACAGTTTTTTAGCATTCCTAAATAATCCTCTCTTGGTAAAGTACGAAATGTCTTAATAAAATGGTATTTTTTTTCAAAATTAGATAATTGTTTAAAAATAGCTTTATTTCCTGAATCAGAATTTGGCATTATAGCTATTGTTTGATTTTTAATTTTTGATAATGCATTAAGTGTATTCGAAATTTGGATTTTACTTAGTTTTGATTGGGTTGTTACAGGATGTTGTAAAAGCAATACTTCTTTTCCAGTAAATTGAATTTTGTATTTTTTTTCTAATTGTTTTTTTGTTAAAATTTTCTTTTTAAAAATTTCATCTATACTAGGCGAACCAGTTAAAAACACATATTTTGGATTTTCACCCATTTTTAAAATCCTATTAAAACTTTTTTTGGTTGCAGCGAAATGAATATTTGAGGACTTTGTAATCACATGCCTGTTATATTCATCAATACCAGCTTTTGTTTTATCACCTCCATGGATGTGTGCATTTGGAATATTCAGATGGTATGCTGCAAGTGCAGATGCAAGTGATTCGTCTCTATCACCAAAAATAATATTGATATCTGGCTTTAATTTGTTGAAAATTCTCGCAAATTTGTCTATTCCAACACCCAAATTTTTTGCCATAAAATAATTTGAGTCGTTTTTAGATAACATTCCAAAACTGGAATAAATTACAAATCCATCTTTTTTTATTTCATTAATTGTTTTACCATATTTTTTATCCAAATGCATTCCAGTTACGATTAAATACAATTCAAGGTGCCTGCTGTTTTTAATTTGGTTTAAAATCTCTCTTAAAATACCATATTCAGCTCTAGTACCTGTTGTGATCGAAATTTTTCTTTTCATATCAATTCAGGTATGTTCCTATATCTTTTTTTGAGAATAATTCATTCACGTCTATATCATTCGCTTCAAAATTTCTTTTTTCTAAAGTAATCGTTCCTTTACCTGTTCCGACTTTAAGAAAATGTTTAGTTACATCAATTATTTTTCCCGGCTCTGAGTTATCATTATCTATATAAGATGATTTCCAAATTTTTAATTTAGAATTTTTAAAAATTATAAATGCCCCAGGATACGGGTGAGTTGTAGCACGTATTAGATTGTGAATATCCTTGGCTGTTTTTGACCAAATAATTTTACCATCCTCTGGTTTTCGTTTTGGCCAATATTCAATAAATTCCGCTGAATTTTGTTTACGTTTTTTAATTTTTCCATCTCTAATCAATTGGAGGTTTTCTAAAATCATAGTTTTACCAATTTCTGTTATTTTATCATAGATTGAAGTTGCATCATCACTATCCGTAATTTTAAACTTTTGTTGAGCAAGAATATCTCCATCATCAGTTCCTTCGCCTACATAAAAAAAAGTTAGGGCACTTTCTTTGAGCCCTTTTAGTATACTCCATGGAATTGGTGCACGCCCTCTATATTTTGGTAATTCAGTAGGATGTGAACCTATAACACCTAACTTTGGAATTTTCAAAATATCATTACTCAATAATTGTGACCATCCCATTACTAGAATTAAGTCGGGTTTAATTTTTTTAATGATTTCTACATTATTTTCATCGTTGATATTAATTACTTTGAAATGCTTAACATTAAATCTAGACGTGGTTTCGTCTAAAGACGCAAAATCACTGTAGATTTTTTTTTTAGAATCATCATAACTGAAAACAGATGAAACTGACCAATTATTTTCAAGAATTGATTTAAGTAAATCTAGACTAAATTTTACTCCACCGATAAAAATTATATTCATTATATTCTCTGATTATTTTTTCCTACTAATTATTTAGTTTTACAACCAAAGTATTAGTCTGTAGTAGATTGATGCCAAAATTAGATAATTAGAATGATAATTTACTATGATAGAAGGAATTGTTGATAAGTATTATTAACGCCTAAAAAATACGAAATAAATTGAACATACTAATTATAGCTGCACATCCGGATGACGAAGTATTAGGAATGGGTGGAACAATCAGAAAACTATTCCAAAATAATAATAAAATTCATCTTACTGTTATGTCAGAAGGAGCATCTGCCCAGTATATTGATAAAAAAATGATAAAAATTAGGCAGGATTCCTGCAGAAAATCTGGTAAAGTGTTAGGAATTTCTAGTTTTAGTTTTTTTGATTTTCCTGACGCAAAATTGGATTCAATTCCTCAATTGGAGATAAACAAAGAACTCGAAAAAATTATATCTAAATTTAAACCAAAAATCGTCTACACAACTCCTTCAAACGATATTAGTAAAGATCATCTAACAACACATGAATGTACTTTGGTGGCAACTCGACCACATGCAAGTAATGTAAAACAAGTATTAAGTTATGAAGTACCTGGTCCAGTTAAAACTACTTTTACGCCTAATGTTTATGAGAATATTTCAAAAGAATTTTCTTATAAAATTAATGCATTTAAAAAATATAAATCTGAAATTGAAAAATTTCCACATTACCGTTCAATTGAGGCATTAGAAATGTTATCTAAAAAAAGAGGAATTGAAGCAGGATTTTCTAAAGCTGAAGCATTTCAATTAATTTCATGGTACAAGGATAAGTAACATAAAACTATTTTTTGTATTGATGAACTAGAAAATTATCGATGTATCTTTTCTGCATAGCGAATTAAATTTATCAATTTCTTAGTTTCATTAGTATCAAAACTAACTGGGTTATCTATGAAATCTTTATCTTTATTTGATGTTACATGAATCTCAATCATTTTTG
>Ga0315319_10000650_pt1 | contig 11309 bp, 6 predicted proteins | sample M1500m3416metaG_FD_203463 | JGI IMG/M metagenome (GOLD analysis project Ga0315319, IMG submission 203463) | Ammonia-oxidizing marine archaeal communities from Monterey Bay, California, United States - M1 500m 3416 | ecosystem: Environmental > Aquatic > Marine > Intertidal zone | place: USA... | reverse complement strand
TGAAAATCGTGACGCGAATGCTGCCATTAGCAAAATTAAAAATCTACAACAAATTAACCCCTCTGACAGCTCAATGCTTGAAGACTTGTATCAATTACTTGTAAATGCAGGGGAAACTGAAGAAGCAAATAAATTATTTGAGACAACTTACCAAGTTTCCAAAGCAACTATCATGAGGTTCCCCGATCATGGGCAGCACAATAATAACCATGCGTGGTTATTATCTCGCTGCTCTAAGAAGCTCGATGAGGCACTGAAATATGCGAATACAGCTGTCCAACTAGAGCCTGACAACGGAGCATTCCTCGACACTCTCGCCGAAGTTCACTTCCAGCGAGGTAATCGAATCAAAGCAATCGAGATCTCTGAAAAAGCAGTTAAACTATTGGACGGTGATTCACAGGTAAAACGCCAACTCGAGAGATTTAAAAATGGCAATCCTATTGATAGATGATCTGTTTAAATTCAATAGTGAAATAAAATCTGACCTTTTACAATTTACATTATAATGAAATGTTTAGTTGTTTTCATTTTTCTTTTCACTTTAACAACCTCCTCTCTCCTATCAGCACCCATGACCCATGGTTCATGGATTGTAAGTCAGGGTTGTAACTTTTGTCAGGAAAAGAATTGAACAGTCCTTTTTATCCTATAAAATAAGGGTAATTCTCCTTGATTGGAGCCTTAGATAATACTAATCATAAATTAAGATTATTATCGGTTACCGCCCCCTCAGATGCAGAAGAAACTGTAGAGGCATACTTGCCAAGAACACCTCGCGTATAACGTGGGGCTGGTTTTTCCCATGACTCGAGTCTTTTCTTCATCTCTGCAGACGTCACATCAAGATCCACTATTCTCTTATTAGCATCAATGATAATTTGATCACCATCCTTTATCAACGCTATCGGACCCCCATTGAATGCTTCAGGAGTAATGTGTCCAACCACAAAGCCATGAGTTCCACCACTGAAACGTCCATCCGTAATTAAGGCAACATCCTCACCAAGGCCCCTCCCCATAATTGCTGAAGTAGGTCCAAGCATTTCCCTCATTCCTGGCCCGCCCTTGGGCCCTTCATATCGAATCACAATCACATCACCAGCGACAATCTTTCCAGTAAGAATAGTTTTTTGTGCCTCTTCCTCAGAATCAAAGACACGAGCCTTTCCTTTGAAGCTTTCACCTTCATGTCCGCTAATCTTTGCAACTGATCCCTCTGGCGCGATGTTTCCACGCATGATAACCAAATGACTTGTCTTCTTAACAGGCTCATCTAGTGGACTAATGATGTCTTGTCCGGCAGGATATTTGAGTTCAGATCGAGAAACATTTTGCTTAAGAGTTTTACCTGTGACCGTTAAGCAATCCCCATTTAACAGCCCTTCATTAATGAGGATGCGCATCAGCGGTACTGTACCGCCAATATGGACAAGATTTGCCATCATGTGAGTTCCGCTTGGCTTTAAATCTGCAAGGACCGGTGTCTTTTCGCCTATACGTGTGAAATCATCAATACTGAGGGGGACATTCGCAGCATTAGCCATGGCCAATAAGTGCAACACTGCATTGGTTGAACCCCCCAAAGCTATGACCATAGTAATGGCATTTTCAAACGCCTCCTTGCACAGAATATCCGAAGGCCTGATACCTTTTTCCAATAAATAATTCACCGCAGCACCCGCATCCATTGCATCGCGCATTTTATCAGCATGAATAGCAGCCAGCGAAGAACTATTAGGCAAACTCATGCCCATCGCTTCAATGGCACTCGCCATCGTGTTAGCTGTATACATTCCCCCACAAGAACCCGCTCCAGGAATCGCACACTCCTCAATTGCCTCAAGCTGAAGAGTATTAATCTCACCAGCAGCACGTTTCCCAACGGCTTCAAATACTGACACAATGTCCACGTCCTTCCCCCTGTGATCCCCCGGCATTATAGTGCCGCCATAGACAAAAACCGCTGGCCTATCCAACCGCGCAGCAGCGATGAGACAGCCGGGCATATTTTTGTCACAACCTCCAACCATCACCAACCCGTCATAGCCCTGAGCTGAAACTACAGTCTCGATTGAATCCGCTATAACCTCCCTTGATACTAATGAATACTTCATCCCCTCTGTACCCATAGAAATTCCATCAGAAACGGTGATCGTATTAAAGATTACACCTTTGCCGCCAGTCGAATTAACACCTTTTTCAGCTTCACGAGCAAGCTTATCGATGTGCATGTTACAAGGGGTAACGTTTGCCCAAGTAGAAGCTATCCCCACATGTGAACGTGTGAAATCATCTTTGCGAAAACCTACCGCATGAAGCATTGCTCGGCTCGGAGCACGATCATCACCATCAACAACTTTTGAAGAAAACTGCCGCGGCTTGTATTTAGCCCTTTTCCTTTTGGTAGCTTTCTTAGCAACTTTAGCTGCTTTTTTCTTCACGGTATTATTTTTGGGCATTTGCCGCAGATTTTGGCCTCCCTTTTGATAAGGTCAAGCGCAGATCGCTACAACAACCAAAAGAATTACTAATATCGCATATAAAGCAGGTTTTTAACCAAAAAAAATTGACTCCCATTGACATTTCTTCAGCAGCCACTAATTATGGCGCCTCATGTCAAAACATAAGGTTCTAGTTGCAGATCCAATTGCCGATACAGGAATTGAGGAGCTAAAAGCTGATGATTCACTTGATGTCGATGTTCGCATCGGAATTTCAGAAGAGGAACTGCTAAAGGATGCGGAAATATATGAAGCTATAATTGTCCGTTCGCAGACAAAAATCACTGCGGACGTAATTAGTAAAGCAACAAAACTCAAAATCGTGGGCAGGGCCGGCGTCGGAGTTGATAACATAGCTATACCAGCAGCCACAAAAAACGGAGTCATTGTGATGAACACTCCGGCCGGAAATACCATTTCGACTGCAGAACATGCTTTTGGCCTAATGGCATCTCTAGCGAGGAATATACCACAGGCGCATGCAACAGTCACTGGAGGCGGATGGGGCAGAAAAGATTATAAGGGAGTTGAATTAAACAAAAAGACCCTAGCCATTTTGGGAATGGGACGCATTGGAACAGAATTTGCTCGCAGAGCAATTGCTTTTGGAATGAATGTTCTAGCTTATGATCCCTACCTTTCTCCCAGCAGAGCCAGAGTATTACAAGTAGAACTCTTTCAAGATGTGGATTCCATTGTAGCAGAAGCGGATTTCATTACTTTGCACATGCCTCTAACAGATGAAACAAAACATATCATCAATGAAAAAAGATTAAAAATATGCAAACCCGGAGCAAGAATAATTAATTGCGCTCGGGGAGGTCTCATCGATGAACATGCTCTTTTAGATTCCATAGAATCCGGCGACATTGCCGGGGCAGCCTTAGATGTTTATGAAGAAAGCGAACCTCCTCCCGAAGGATATGCACTGCTAAAGTCAAAGAAAATTGTTTTTACACCACACTTGGGAGCATCAACAGTTGAGGCTCAGGAAAATGTCGGTATCGAGATCGCTAGAAATGTTCGAAACTTTTTAGTTGATGGCACCATAATCAACTCCGTTAACACACCAAGCGTTGACAGTAAGACTGCTCAACTTTTAGAACCTTATCTGAATTTGGCTGAATCCATGGGTAAAATGCTTTCGCAAATTTCCCCTCAAGGAACCGAATCGATATGCATTCGATACTCTGGTAAAGTTGCAGAAATGGATACGTCCCTTGTGACACGAGCGGCATTAAAAGGTTATCTAGAAAGGGCCTGTGGTGAAGAATCGGTAAATTATATCAATGCGCCCGGAGTCGCAGAAAAGTTGGGACTTACCTTGAGTGAAACTAGGCCCTCCGATAAAAATGAATTCACAGAATTGATTGAAATTGAAACCACTAATGAAAATGAAAGCGCTTCGATTTCAGGAACTTTTTATGGAGTGACACCAAGAATTGTAACAATTAATGGCCATCGCGTAGAGGCCGATCCTGTAGGACATGTGTTGTTAGTCAGTAATACGGATATTCCTGGAGTCGTAGGTGCAATAGGTACAGTGCTAGCCAAGCACGAAGCAAACATTGCAACAATGTGCTTAAGCAGGAATCGAGTAGGCGATCGTGCACTTACAGTCTTAAACTTGGACAATCACCTTGATGAATCTGCACGTGAAGAACTATTGGCATATGAAAGCATACACAGCGCCAAACTTGTAACGCTTTAATTTACTGCGTCCATCAAAAGCGTGTACTCATTAGCTACGATTCTTATTACCTAATCGCTCAATTGTTGAAGTCAGATGAGCAATTCTAAAAGGCTTGGTGAGGATACCACAAAAGCCATGTTCAAGATAATTTTCTAATACGGTATCATCAACATACCCCGTTGTAACAATCGCTTTAACTTTTGGGTTTTTCGCACGGATTCGGGAAAGCGTTTCATCCCCCCTCATTCCACCACGAACATCTAAATCAAAGAGTAGCACATCAAAAGAGCGACCGAATTCTTCAGCCTTATCATATGCCCTAAGAGCTGCCCTTCCAGTAGATACGCAAAACACCTCATGCCCTTCTCTCGTTAATGCTTTTTCAATCACAGAACATATATGAGGCTCATCATCTAGGACAAGAACACGTAGTGCTAATTCATTGGACTTTTCGACACTGGACTGAGAATCTTTCTTCTTATGAGCAGGAAGATACAATTCAAAACAAGCTCCTTCACCTTCTCCAAAATTGGCAAAAATATATCCATCATGCGAACGACAGATTGTTGCAGCACGACTCAACCCAAAACCACGAACACTTTTATTTCTGCTAAAATAGGGATCAAATATTCGATTGATTTCGGAATCAGTCAATTCCGGTCCATTGTCTCTAAAGATCAGGTGAACATAATTGCCTAAATTTAATGGAAGTTGGCTGTCCTCATCGATGACAACGTTTGACCCGTGTATTGTAATCTTCCCATCTCCAAGACCTGAGTCACTCATAATCTCTGCTGCATTCCCAACCAAACAATTGAACATTTGCCTTATTTGTGCTTCATCTCCCATTACTGGCAATAAGCCTTTTTCAAAATTAAAAACAGGCCGGACATTATCATAATCAAATAAGGAGAAATGAACTGCTTTCCTTATCATCTCAGGCAAATCCAATTTACTTTTCATCTTCGCTTTCCTGCCACCACGAATTGATGCAATCTCATTGATTATCTCTCGGCCACGTTCACAGGCCTGTTGAGCGCATTTGATTGTATCTAGCGATTCTTCATTGGGGGAATGAGCTGACTCAAGCAATGAAAGATTACCTCCAAGCGAAGTTAAAAGGTCACCGAACTCATCGCTAATTCCTGCGGCAAAACACGCGAGAGCCTGATCCTTCGAATCTTTGATTCGATTCCCTTCTTCACCTTCTCGCCAACTCACATCACGACATAGCATCATCACTGCATACCCGGAATCCCATGGGATCGCCGACATCATAATATCCAGATATACCATCTTGCTATCTGGTCGGCGGTAAGGAATAGCTTTTAGAGTAGTTGATCCACTCAAAACCTCACCGCTTGAAGCGTGCCCATCTTTGCCAAAAATTTGCGGAAAGATTAATGACATATATTTCCCAAGTAAGGCCTTTCCATCATAGCCAAGAACTGATTTAACCGCGCGATTCACCCCAACAACTTTGCCTCGCCTATTTTTCAGAACAAGGACAGCCTCAGGCGATTCCAAAAAAAGACTCTCGTACCGATTACGATCACGTTTTATCTTTGCAATATCCTCTAGATCAGTTCTGCGATGACGGATTCTTGCTTCCATAACTTGTAAGCGTGCAATCAATTCAACATCACCAGAATCAATAAAGAAAAAATCATCTACCCCTCCTTCAATAAGATCTACTATGTTATCGGTTCCCTCTTGCTCAACCGCAAGCATCACATATGGCTTTTCTTTCCCTAAAGAAAAAATCCATTTTAGAAAATTATTTAATCCATCTCCGTAAGGTTTAATATCAATAATGATCGAATCAAAGCATGTCCCATCAATTAAATTCCTCGCCTCGGATGTTGTTGAGCAGATAGTTACTTCAAACCCTAACTGACCTGCTGCATTAGATAAGGCACTTCCTTGATTTCCATCCCTTTGTACAATTAGCAACCGCTGCAATCTTATGTCACTGAGCAAATCTCCCCATTGAGAAATATTACCCGAATTGTCTGATCCTTGACTAATCACAATAAATTCTTCGGATAAAGTTTCGTAACTTGATAAATTTGGCTGATAGAATCAATTTGGAAGCTTTAAATTTACAAAACTTTTACGCAAATATCAAAAGTTTTTAATAGTTTGCTGATTTTTACTCTAGTTCTTCTATGTTTTGATGCTCTAATGAGCAGTATTCCGAAATAATTCATTTTTCGCAACCTCATAACTTTTCGATTGGATAATAAATAAATTAAGAATCTGCCATGGATAAACGCGATCTAATCGCAGATGTGCTAAAGAAGATTGCAATTCTCCTAGAACTGAAAGGTGAAAATGCATTTAAAATCCGTGCCTATAGAACAGGTAGCGAAATCGTAGAAACTTATAGCGGTGACCTCCTTAAACTCGCTCTAAAGAATGAGTTAGAAAATATTAAAGGAATTGGAACAGCCCTCGCTAAAAAAATACATGAATTGGCAACTACAGGGAAACTTGAGTATTTTGAGAATCTAAAAAGTGAGTTTCCAGAAAGCATTTTTGATCTTTTTACAATATCAAATTTAGGCCCAAAAAAAATTAAGCTCCTTTATGATCAATTAGGAATTGATTCTATCTCAAAATTAAAACAATCCTGCGAATCTGGTCACGTGGAAGGAATCCCTGGATTCGGTAATAAATCAGTCTCTAAAATTCTTGATTCAATTTCTTTCCATGAAGAAAACGCTAACACTTTCCGGTTAGGTGATGTGGCCCCTATTGCAGAGAGCATCCTAGAATTTCTTCGTTCTCATCCAGACACAGATCAAGCTTCGATTGCTGGTAGCTACAGAAGAGGTAAAGAAATATTACATGATCTTGATTTTATAGTTTCGACAAGATCACCAGAATCTATCATTCACTCTTTCATTAACATGGATACCGTAGCTGAAACGATTTCACACGGATCAACCAAGTCAAGTATCCGATTAGACAACGGTCTTCAATGCGATCTGCGCGCAGTTTCGAATGCAGAATATCCATTCACCCTTAATTATTTCACTGGCAGTAAGGCACATAATATCCAGGTACGCGCACTCGCATTAAAAAAAGGATATAAACTTAATGAGTATGGTTTGATCCCCAAAACAGATAAAAAATCTTACTCTACAATTTCAGAGTCAATACACACAGAGTCTGATCTTTACCAAGCGCTAGGATTAAAAATGATTCATCCCTGTTTACGTGAAAATTCCGGTGAACTTGAAGCAGCAGAGAATAACAAATTACCAGAACTTGTGACCCTCGAAAATTTGCGTGGAACCTTTCATAACCATACTACGGCAAGTGATGGGAAAAATACACTCGAAGAAATGGCCAGTGCAGCAAAAGATCTAGGCATGCAATACCTTGGGATCTCCGACCACTCCAAAAGTTCAGTTCAAGCCAACGGGCTCAGCGCAGAACAATTGCTATCACAGATAAAGGAAATTCAATCACTCAATGATTCATCATCTAATGATTTTAGAATCTTCTCCGGTATAGAATGTGATATACTCAAGGATGGGACTCTTGATTATGAGGACGAAATACTTTCAAAACTAGATTACTGCATTGCTTCTATTCACAGTTCTTTTTCATTACCTGAAAAAGAAATGACTTCTCGTATCATCAAGGCAATAGAAAATCCTAACGTCACAATGATAGGCCACCTGACTGGCAGACTCCTATTAATCAGAAAACCGTATGCTGTGGACGTCTCTAAAATCATTGATGCCTGTGCTTCGAACCATACTCATATCGAGATCAATGCAAATCCTCATCGACTAGATATGGACTGGAGATGGTGGAGACAAGCAAAGGATAAAGGTGTTAAATGCTCAATCAATCCTGACGCTCACAGAATAGAACACTTTCAATTTCTTCATTTTGGGATCAAGATTGCTCAAAAAGGATGGCTCGGCCCCAATGATGTCATTAACTGTCTTCCTCTCAATGAAATCGAGTCTGCTCTAATTAATTAAAAAACAAAAACCATAGATACATTGGAATTTCCTTATCTCATTTGCGCAACCTTAGTCCTGGCCTCTTACATAGTTGGCTCATTACCATTTGGATTTTGGATATCAAAATTTCTTGGCGTAGACATACGTAATCAAGGCAGTGGTAACATTGGAGCCACAAATGTGCTGCGTACTCTGGGCCGTAAAGTTGGCATAACTGTTTTGATACTAGATATATCGAAGGGATTCTTACCGGTTCTAATTGGGAGTATAATAATTTTTAATCAACTTCCGGACAGCATGCTAGACAAAGAAGAGATTGAAGGAACAATTTATGTCCTTCTGGCGATAGGAACCATTCTCGGTCACAATTATACTTTCTGGCTCGGCTTCAAGGGTGGAAAGGGCATAGCCACTTCGGCAGGTGCAATAATGCCATTCTTGCCAGAAGTTTTAATCGGATCATTATTTGTATGGATCCTGTTCTTTTTCCTTAGCAGATATGTTGCCATCGCTTCAATAGCTGCCGCATTCTCAATTCCAATCCTGACAGTTTCCCTAGACCACAACTATTTGTTTCCTGAGATTAATTCGTCCTGGCCTGTAATTAGTTTCGGCATCATTGCATCTATCATGGCGATTTGGAGGCACCGATCAAATATTCAACGCCTCATCAAAGGAGAAGAGGATCAATTCGAACGGAAAATAAAAAATAAAGCATAATGAAAACAGTTTCAATCTTTGGTGCTGGCAGCTGGGGCACCGCACTTGCAACAATGGTAGCCGAAAAGGGTCTTGACGTTACTTTATGGTGCCGTAATGCCGATCATGCCAGCCAAATAGCAGAAATTAGAGAAAATAGATCGTACCTTCCTGGTGTTAGTTTAAAAGAATCGATAACCCCAACCGCAGACTTGGAACTTGCTGCCAAATCAGAACTCTTAGTCTGTGTAATACCGTCAACAGGTTTGCGCAAATTTTCTGAAAATTTAGCACAAGCTAAACCAGCGAAAGAATCCATTATTTTATCTTGCACCAAAGGCATTGAACGTGAAACGGGGCATCGGATGAGTGAAATTATTTCCGATCATTTACCAGACAATGTGACAGCTGTGTTAAGCGGTCCTAACCACGCAGAAGAGGTAGGCAAGCGCCTCGCAACTGCGACAGTCATCGGGTGCAAGAATGAGAAAATTGCAAATTCTCTCCAATCAATCTTCTCATTACCGTGGTTCAGAACCTATACGAGTACCGATGTTGCAGGAATAGAACTGGGGGGAGCCGCAAAAAATATATATGCCATCTGTGCAGGGATTTCAGATGGATTGGGCCATGGAGATAATGCAAAATCCGCTCTTGTTACTCGAGGCTTGGCTGAAATGACACGTTTAGGAATAGCCTTAGGAGGGCAAGCAGAAACTTTTCAAGGACTATCAGGTGTTGGAGATCTTATAGTAACTTGCTACAGCGCTTACAGTAGAAACAACCGTGTCGGCAAGCTTATCGGCCAAGGTGAAAAAATTGACGATATAGTTAATTCAATGAATATGGTTGCTGAAGGTGTTCCAAATACTAAATCATTCTACGAATCAACTAAACGTAACGGCGTTGAAACACCCATAATTGACGAAGCCTATTCAGTGATTAACAGCAACAAAAATCCCGCACAGGCAATGGAAGATCTTTTAACTCGAAGCCCAAGGCCAGAAACGTATCAATAAGGCTGTATCATAAAGTAATTTTGTAATAGACTACAAAACTATTTATAACTTAATAATGAGTTTTATTTGAGCTGATGGATTTTCCAGAGCACTTGATTTGTAATTCATAATTATGACCGATTCTACTCCCGTTGATCTATCTGATCTGCAATTAATGCCAGATTGGCTCAAAGAACCATCGAAAAAGACCAATCCAAACGGTAAAAATCGCAATCAAAAAACAAGAAACCCCAACAGTTCAAACGACAAACCTTTTAAAAAGAAAAATTGGGAAAAGGGTAAGGATCGCAACAGAAAACGCACTGCAGATTCGAAAAAGAATTCTCATCAAATTCAAGCACCCAAAGGAATCAACGCGACACTTAAACCAAGTAAAGATAGCTTATTAAAAATTGCTGACCAGATTAAAAAAACGGCAAGAGCATATTCAGTATTTGAAATTGCTAGGCTGATATTAGCTAATAGGGAACGCTACAATGTATCCTTTGAATGTGATGACAGTTCTGATAAAGAACTTTTCTTCGGTCTAACTGACAACTCTATTTGGCTGAGCCGCGCTGAAGCTGAAACCAACTTAATTAGAACTAAGAAGTTTTCCGAACTTTATAAAGAAGAAAGCATCGAAGTCGATCCACCTAAAGGGAATTTCAGTGCCATCGCTATTTGTGGAATTAGCGGGACACTCATAGCTCCTCCAAATCACCACTCCTATCAAACGGCAATTGCAAAATTGCATCGGAGTAATTTTGCAAACATGCCGATTGAGAAATTCAAAAATAAGATCCGCGTAGAACACGATGAGGAAATAATCGAAAAATGGAAAAAAGAGCAAAGTATTCAAAAGCAATACACTTACAAGGTATCTGTCGAAGGCAGTGATCCTTTGGTCTTGAAAAATAAAGAGGAAGCTGAAGCTCACTTTCTTGCAACCCATGCAGATGAATTTATTGAAGTTTCCAATAACGCTGTTGTACCTGGGCAAATAGATGGTAAAAAATTATCTGCTGGCCTTTTATCCCTTCTTAAAAATGCTTCTACCCATGCAAGAAAACATCCAGCGAGCCTTGTAAATCCACTATGTAAGATATTAGGTGATCAGGGGCTTAAATTTTTCAAACGCGGAAAGAAAATTTTTGCGTGTGTTTGTCGGCCAAAGCCTATTTCTCCAGATGACACGTTATCTGAGCCCATTCGCGCCATTGTAACGTTCATTCGTGAAAATAAACATGTGACTAGTAAAGGACTTATTGATGCTATAGCCCCATTCGATATTAATAATGAAGAATCTAAGGGCAAGGTAACTGCAGAAAGTCCTGCAAAAATAAATGAAAATGAGAAAGAGGACAAAAATGTTAATGCTTCATCAAAAATAGAAGCTGCCGAAAAATCAGCTACTGCTAAAACAAATTTG
>Ga0315319_10000643_pt1 | contig 11347 bp, 10 predicted proteins | sample M1500m3416metaG_FD_203463 | JGI IMG/M metagenome (GOLD analysis project Ga0315319, IMG submission 203463) | Ammonia-oxidizing marine archaeal communities from Monterey Bay, California, United States - M1 500m 3416 | ecosystem: Environmental > Aquatic > Marine > Intertidal zone | place: USA... | reverse complement strand
TTCAGATCCTACAGGTAAATAATTAATAACAACATCTACTTTTCTATCTCTAAGGATTTGTATAATATCTGAAGTTTCTGATCCTACAGAATCTTTATCTTTATCTATTTCAATAATGTCGGCTAAATATTCTCCTACCCCATCGTGAGTCATACCTCTTTCTACAGTTACTCCTGTCTTAGCAACATCATGAAATTTCAATGCGTTATTATTTTTAGTAAAAATAGCTTCAGATAAATCTTTCCCGACTTTATCTTTATCGACATCGAACGCTGCAACAACGTTCACATCTCCAATAGAATAACCCCCTAAAATGTTATTCATGAGTCCAGGAACTTTTATTTCATTATCTTGAATTTCAGAATATTTTTGAATTCCTTGAACTAAAGAAGAGGAGCAATTTCCGACTCCAATTATGGCTACATTGATTTTTCCCAAAAGAAACTCCCTAAGTAATGTTTATAAATATAAGAATAATCAAAACACTATGGAAAATAATGAACTATTTTCCATAGTGTTTTTTTACGAGTTTTAATTATTCATCTATTGCTTTAGTAGAGAATTCTTTAAAACTTAGCTGTTTTATATATGGATTCTTACCTTCCCATATATAATCAAATCCACTTTTCATCATTTGATACCAATTACTTTTGTTATTAACATTCAAAATAGGCAATAAGCCTTCTATTGTTTCCCCTTCAAACGTTTTAGGCATACGACCAAATGAATAATTTTCTATGAATGCATTTGTTTCTGTCAATACAAGATAATTCGATGGCCAATAATCGACAAATCTTACATTTATAGAAAAATTTTTTAATTTTTTTGATTGATTAATGATAGATTTTATTACATTAAAACTTATCCAAGAGTCTGCAAAAAGAGGAGCAGATTTATATTTAACATCTTCAAAATAATCATCCCCATATTCTCTGATAGCTCTTGCTCTCGCATAACTCCCCATTGGGTCTACTAATAGAGCTTTTATTTTTATTTCTCTATCTTCATCAAGAAAAGTTTTAATAACTGATGAATATACATCATCACCAAAAAATTCACGTAATCCAATCCCTTGTAAATATATTTCGCCAGAAGAATTCAAGAGATGATTACTAATGAATTCAACTGTTTTATTTTCAAGTTTTCTGGGAGGTAAAATATTTTCTAATCCATAATCTATTCCATTTGAAATAAGATTATTGAATTTTAACAGTAATTCTTTCTCTAATGATATTTTTGAATAGCTAATATTATTATTTTGAGATTTATTTTCATTTGTAAGATTCTCTTTCTTATCAAACATTTCATCAGAAATAAACCAATTTTTACCTATTCTTTTGCCTGAAATAGTACCTTCATTTAGCCATTTATAGACAGTCTTTTCGCTTACATTGAGTCTGTTAGCTACGTCTTTTACCTTTAATTCCATAATTGATGATTATTTTCTATAATATTCTATTATTTTCTATTATAGTCTAAAAAGCTAATGCAGACCCATCTTTTCTGGGTTCAGTTCCAACAGATATGACACCGGTTTCAGAATTAATTTGGCAAATTTGACCTCCTCCAAACATTATTCTCTCGTTCCCGGATACGGTTTCTATTTTGTGCCCTTTATTTACTAAGTCGGATATTATTTTTTTATCTAAATCTTCTTCAACGTAAATAGTTTCCATTGCTTTGACATCTAATGAAAATCTTAAAGCATCAAGTGCATCTTGAGGATCTAGATTATAATCAACCATGTTTGAAATAACCTGTAAATGTCCCTGTGGTTGTTGAAATCCTCCCATAACTCCAAAAGAAAGCCATAATTTATTATCTTTTGTTGCCATACAAGGAATTATGGTGTGATATGGACGTACATTTGGTTCTAAAAAATTAGGATGATTTTTGTTTAAACTAAATAATGCTCCACGGTTTTGTAATGCAATTCCAGTTCCTGGAACAACCATTCCTGATCCAAAACCTTGAAATAAAGAGTTTATTAGAGAACAGCCCATTCCGTTTTTATCTATCGCAGAAACATATACAGTGTCACCAGTAGATTGGAAAACACCATGTTCGATATCTTGCATTGCATTATCATTAGAAATCTGATTATAAAGACTTTTAGAATAAGTTTTGGATAATAATTCTTTTGTGGGAACATTAGTTTTATTTGGATCAGTTACAAACCATAAGGCATCTGAAAATCCTAGTTTCATAGCTTCAATTAAATAATGATAGAATTCAGAGCTATTTCTTGAAATTTTTCCCATATCAATATTTTCAATAATATTCAAAGCTATCAACGCTGCAATACCCTGCCCATTTGGTGGACATTCAAATACATCGATTCCCCTATAGTTAGTTTTTATAGGCTCAGTCCAAAAGGATTTGTAATTAGCCAAATCCACTTCATCAAGCCATCCTCCTTCTTCTTTTACAAATTTTGCTATTTTTTTTGCAATTGATCCACGATAAATCGTATCAGATCCATCTTTTGCAATTTCTTTCATAGTCTTAGCCAAAAGTGGTAAAGTTACAATTTCCCCTTCTTTTGGAGCATGACCATTTAATAGCAATTCATTACCAGATGGTCTAAATTTCAACTTTTCTAAACTTGATTGCCATTGCCAAGCAATTAATTTACTAACAGGAAAACCTTTTTCAGCTAAATTTATGGCTGGTTGAAGAGACTCAGATAAACTTATTGTTCCGAACTTTTCTAAAATATTTTCCCATCCATCAACTGATCCAGGAACAGAAACAGAATAAGCAGCGCCTGAACCTTCAGTTGGAATTTCAGAATAACCTTTTTTTAATAATTCATTTGGATCAGAATTTCTTGATGATTGTCCAGAACCGTTAAAGGAATAGACTTGCTCAGATTTTGGGTCCCAGATTAAAGAAAATATGTCTCCTCCTATTCCGGTAGACATAGGCTCTACAGCATTAAGGGTAATGGCCATTGATATAGCAGCATCAACAGCGTTACCACCTTTTTGTAATATGTCTATGCCTACTTGAGAGGCTAAAGGTTGGCTGCTGGCAACTCCTCCATTTAAGCCATGAACAGTAGATCTTCTGGATGAAAAAAAACTCATTTAATTTCTCCTATATTTTTCATTACACGTTAGAGTATACACATAAACGAATAAACTATTACGTGTAAATTAATTTCTTCTTGGATTTAAAATATCCGTCAATCCATCACCTATTATATTCCAGCAAAATATCATAATCCAAATTACTATTATGGGAGCAAGTAATTGTTCTGGATGATTTGTAAGTACAGAAACACTAGCTCCTCCTCTACCAGTAACATCTGCTATCATTGCTCCTAAACTAGGTCTGGGAGGTTGCACTCCAAGACCAAAAAATGAAAGTATTACTTCTGATAAAGCAACTGCCCCTAAACCAAATGTTGAAGTTACAATAAGAGGTGAAATAACATTGGGCAAGACATGTTTAAAAATAATGCGCATTGTACTAGCACCAGAAGTTTTAGCTGATAAAACATAATCAACTTCTCTTATTTGAAAAACCTGTGCTCTTATAAGACGCATCGTTCCAAACCAACTAAGAGGTAAAAGTGCTACTCCTATTACAATATAATCGACAACTCCTGAACTTATAATGCCAGAAAAATTAAATTTTTCCTCAATATTGTATATAAATTGAGTTATCCTAGGTCTTAGTGTGGCCGCAAGTAATATAATTAGCAAAATATCAGGAAAAGAAGAAACTAATTCCCCTGATCTCATAACTATAAAGTCAAAAAGTTTTCTATAGTAACCTGCTAATAATCCCAAAAATAGACCCAAAAATAACGATCCAGTAAGTAAGCCAGTAATTGTAACTATCACAGTAGTTTGTATACCCCATATGACCCTAGATAGAATATCTCTTCCTAACCTGTCAGTTCCTAACCAATTTTCAAAATCAGGCCCAGCTTGAGTTTTTAGGAGGTTTGTTTCTGTATAATCATAAGGTGCCAATAAAGGTGCGAATATACCAGTTAGATATACCAACATAAGAATAATAATAGATAAAGAGGCTAATTTTTTTCTAGATAATTGATTAAAAAATAGACTAAAACTAGAAACGTTTTTTTTGTATTTATTCATTATTGCATTTCAATTCTTGGATCTACTAAGGTATATATAAAATCTATAATCAAATTTGCTATAACTAAAGCTGTCGAACCTATTAGAACGACCGCCATTATAATTGGATAATCTCTTGAATAGACTGAATCTAATGAAATTCTACCTACACCGGGAATTCCAAAAATAATTTCTACTATTAAAGATCCTCCAAATAAACCTGCTAAAGTGAAACCAATAATTGTAATAACTGGCAGCATAGCATTCCTAAATGCATGCTTCCATAAAACCATAATCTCACTAACTCCTTTTGCTCTGGCTAATTTAACATAATCAGAATCCAATACTTCCAACATAGATGCTCTAACTAACCTAACAAATACAGCCGCGCCTGGAATTCCCACAGTAAGAGCCGGAAGAATAATTCTTTTATCAAAGACTCCACCCCATCCTGAAGTTGGTACAAGATCCAATTTCAAAGCAAAGATCAGAATCATCAAAGGAGCTGTAAAAAACACTGGCATTGCATAAAAGAATAAAGTAGAAATTACTACACCTGGATCTTTGGCAGTACCATAATTAACGGCAGCATAAAAACCTAAAGGGGTACCTATTGAAATAGCTATAATAAATGCAATTAAATTTAATTGTGCAGAAACTAATAATTTAGGTAAAAGTAAAGAAGTAACGGGACGATTTTTAAAAACATATGACTCCCCAAAATCTCCCTTAATTGCATTTTTTACATACCTCATCCACTGGAAAACAAAAGGATCATTCAAACCCATCTTATCTCTTATACGTTGTGCAGTTTTTTCGTCATAATTATTCCCTAACTGTACTTCTACGGGATCGCCTGGACCATATGTTCCTAAACCAAAAACTATCAAAGAAACCATTAGTAACAATACTGGCATCCATACAATTCGTCTGAAAATATACTTAATCATAATTGCTTTATAAACAATTTATAATTTTCTTTCTATGTTAAAATTAAACTATTCTATTGAAATATTTTTATATTTCGGAACCGTAATTGGTGCAAATTTATAACCTTTTACCCAAGGTTTAATCAATGCATAACCATCTGTGTCAAACCATAAAGGGAATATCGGTGCTTCGTCTATAATGATCTGTTCTGCCTCATTATATAACGCATATCTTATGTTATTATCTAATTCGATTTCTGCCTTGCGTATTAGTTCATCCACTTTTGAATTAGAATAGTTGCCGTGATTAATATCCGATTCGGTTTCAAACAATATATCTATAAAATCCTGAGGATCTGGATAATCAGCTTGCCAACCTGAACCAGCCCAAACTTGTAATCTTTTTCTATTCATATCTTGCAAATATGTAGCCCACTCAACTTGTTGAATTTCAACCTCAACACCCAATTCAGTCTTCCACATATCTGATATTACTTCAGTATCTAATCCAGGAGATCCACCTGTCCCAGGAATGGTAACAATAATTCTAGGTCTTGTAGTTGGATCAGCATATTTAGATCTAGCTAAATATTTTTTTGCTAGATCTAAATCATATTCAAGACCTTTTATATTTTCAGAATATCCAGGGAAACCAGGAGGTAATATACCATAAGCAGGCTTTGTTAATCCTGAATAAATCTTTTCCGCGATCAATGCTTTGTCAACTGAATGGGAAAGTGCTTTCCTGAAATTTACATCATCAAAAGGAGGTTCTTTTACATTGAATCCGATATAGCTCAGAGTAAATTGTGGAGGAACATCTACAAGATCTTTATTTAAAGAGTCATTTGGATCCTTAACTCGTTCTAAATCAGCCAGCCCTACACCTGTAATATCAATTTCATCATTTTCATACATAGCCATAGAGGTTCCACCAGCTAAATTGAAGATTACACCCTCAATTTTTGCTGGGTCTCCCCAATAATTATCATTTCGACCAATTTTTAATACCTGGCCTATTTGATATTCAATTAAAACAAATGGACCCGTACCAACAGGCTTATCAATCCAATTTTCACCTGTATTTTCTACATACTTTTTGTTAAGAACGAATGCAGTGGGGTACGTTAATTTTGCTAAAAAATAAGTTTTAGGCTTATCTATGATTAATTTCAATGTATGATCATCAATAACTACTATTCCTTCAGCATCAGTTATTTCACCATCACTCTCAATTATTTCTGTTATCCCAACTATATCGCCTAAATATACTTCTGCATTGTAAGAACCTGTATCAGGGTGAGCTGCTCTTTCAATGGACCATTTAAAATCTGATGCCTTAAGATCATCACCATTAGAAAATTTAAGCCCTTTTCTTAATGTAAATGTATACTCCAATTTATCATCAGAAACTACCCAAGATTCTGCTAAATCAGGAACAATATTTAAAGTTTCATCCAAAGTAACCAATCCTGAGAATAGTTCTACTATGATTCCAGCAGAAGTAGTATCTGTAACCAAATGGGGATCAAAAGTTGGTGGATCGGAATAGTTCATTCTAAAGATATTATCTAGTTTTCCGCTTGAATTATTCGTTGAACTTTGTAAATTTGGTGCTACTTTAGAACTACGCTCTATCGATTGTTCTTCAACAGTTGATTCAGAAGAACCACATGAGAAAATTCCAAAGATAAATATTGAAAATAATAAGTATTTAGTTATTTTGATTATGTTTAATTTCATTATTATTAAATTTTACTTAACAATAGGCACTTTTTACAATTCAATAATAGCTTAAAATTCTTGATTATTATTTAATCTTACTTATCAAATAACTTTCTATGAAGGAGTCAATATTTCCATCTAAAACATCATCAATATTTGAATATTCAACATTGGTTCTATGATCTTTGACTAGCTTATAAGGATGCATCACATAGGAACGAATTTGTGATCCGAAATCTGCAGATATGTGTTCTCCTTTTATTTCTGCTTCTTTTTGTCGATTCTTAATTATTTCAAGTTCCATTATTCTTGATTGTAAAATTTTCATAGCTAGTTCTCTATTGTGTAATTGAGATCTTTCATTTTGAACTGAAACTTTTATATTGGTAGGAATATGAGTAATTCGAACAGCAGTAGAATTTTTCTGCACACTTTGTCCTCCCGCTCCTCCAGCTTTAAATACATCTATCCGTAAATCTTTAGGATCAATTACTATTTCTTCTTCTTTTTCTAATTCTGGCATAATTTCTACCAAAGAAAACGAAGTGTGTCTTCTTTGCCCTGTATCAAATGGAGAAATTCTAACTAATCGGTGGGCTCCTTTTTCAGATTGTAATAATCCATAAGCAAAATTTCCTTCTATCTTCATTACAATAGATTTTATTCCTGCTTCATCACCAGTAGACAAATGCAACACATCCAATTTAAATCCTTTACGTTCAGACCATCTTTTATACATTCTAACCAATATTTCTGACCAATCTTGAGCATCAATCCCTCCTGCTCCTTGCTTTATCCCAATAATTGCATTTCGTGAATCAAATTTACCATTTAGCTTCAATTGAATCGATATTTCTGAATGTAATGACTGGAGTGTTTCAAAATTCTGAATTATATTAGGCAGATCGTTTTCATCATTCAATTCAATGGAAATTTCACAGATCTCTATAATTTCTTTAGATAAATTATTTAAAGTTGTATATTTCTCTAGTAGATTTTTCTTAAAAGTTAAAGCTTTTAGAAAATTAGTCGCCTTGAAATTATCTTTCCAAAAGTCTTCATTAGTTGATTTCTTTTCAGACTCTTCGATCTGTTTTACTAATTTATCAAGGTCAAACATTCCTCAAAGTTTCAAGAATTTGTATTCTTAACTTTGAGGCCTCATTTAATATTTCTTTTAGTTTCATTTGTAATACAATATTTATGCAAGTGTTCCAGCTTTAATTATATTATAAAATTAATAGCTTAAACGGGGCATGGCGTAGCTTGGTAGCGCGTCCGGCTGGGGGCCGGGAGGTCGTAGGTTCAAATCCTGCTGCCCCGACCAATAATTTAAGGAGAAATATTTAAATGAAAAAAAAATTTTTGTTTATTGGAATTTTACTTATTTTCATAATTAGCTGTTCAGATACGAACCCAAGTTATGAAGTAGAAATGAGTGGAGAAGAAATCAATTGGCCATTTGAATCTATTGATAACGGAAAATTTACTGTTTTATTTAAAAATTCAGCTCCAAATAATTTTCAGATGACTCTAGGGTACCTTGGTCAACAGATCATACCTAATAAAGATCAAAAAGATTTTTGCCCTCTAATTGAATCAATCAAGAATGGAACAGTACCCGGAGAGGTGACAATATTTACCCAGATCAATTTAGTAAGTGAGCCAAATGTCCCAAACAAAAATGATCACCCAAATTTTGTTAGTTATAGTTTACCTAAAGGGAGCTATCTTGTCCTTACTGATAACTTTGATAAATGTAACAATGATTATTATGTGACTTTTGATGTAAAAACTATGGATGCATTTAATAAGGAGTGAGAATTATGATTTATGAATTAAGAATATATGAATGTTTCGCAGGAAAATTAGAAAATCTTAATAAGAGATTTAGGGAACATACTCTTAAGCTATTTGAAAAACATGGAATGAAAAATATTGGTTATTGGGTAACTGACGTTGGCCCTAACAATAATAACTTAACATACCTATTAGCATATGAAAGCCATGATAAAAGAGTTGAGGCTTGGGAGAATTTTAGAAATGACCCTGAATGGCAAAAGGTTGTAGAAGATTCACATAAAGATGGGATCATTGTTAAAAAGGTTCATAATCAATTACTAAATCCGACAGATTACTCACCGCTTCAGTAGAATTATTATAATTTATTGTTATTATTTACCTAAATACTAACAATAAACCAAAAATGAAGAGGCATTCAATGAAATCATTACGAAAATCCTTGTCAGGAAAGGCTGCAATTGTAGGAGTAGCTGAATCGGATAAATTGGGAAAGGTTCCTGAGATTTCTCCCTTGGGACATCATGCTCAAGCAGCTCATAATGCATTAGATGATGCTGGCTTATCCATTTCTGACGTAGACGGCCTTTTTACTGCCGGATATTCAACATATGATATAGGAGAATATCTTGGTATAGAGCCAACTTTTACTGATTCAACTGTTGTAGGAGGTTCTTCATTTGTAATACATTTAGCGCATGCATTGGCTGCTATTAATGCAGGTTACTGTGAAGTTGCTTTAATAACACATGGCCAAAGTGGTAGAAGTGATAGAGCTAGAAATAGAGGTGGTGGAGGAATGCCAGCAGATCAATATACTTCCCCTTATGGAATCATGGGACCTCCAATAAATTATGCCATGGCTGCAAGAAAATATATGGAAATGTATGGAGAAGATAGGACAAGGCAAGCCCTAGCAGAAATAGCTGTTTCAACAAGAAAATGGGCCAACATGAATGAAAAAGCTTATTTTTATGATAAGACTATGTCCTTCGATGATTATCATGAATCAAGATGGGTTTCATGGCCTTTTCATCTAATGGATTGTTGTTTGGTTACTGATGCAGGTGCGGCTATAGTTGTAACATCTATTGAGAAAGCTAAAGACACTAAAAAGAATCCTATAAAAATTCTCGGTGTAGGAGAAGGACATGACCATGGAAGTCTAATTTCACAAATGCCTGATTTGACTAGAACTTTTGGAAGAAATACAGGCCCTAGAGCCTTGGAAATGGCAGGATTAGATTATAAGGATATAGATTTAGCTATGATATATGATTCCTTCACTCATACCGTATTGGTGACTCTGGAAAGTCTTGGATTTTGTGGTCCAGGAGAAGGTCCCGATTTTGTAGCAAATCAAGTGACTGCTCCGGGAGGATCTTTCCCATTAAATACTTCTGGAGGTGGTTTATCTTACACACATCCAGGAATGTACGGAATTTTTACTGTTATTGAAGCTGTAAGACAATTGAGGGGTGAAACCGGTGAAAGACAATTAGATAAATGTGATATAGCACTTGCACACGGAACAGGTGGCTTATTATCCAGTACAGGTACAGTATTATTAACCTCAAATAATTAGTAAATAATTTTGTCATTACAAAGGAGAGAAAATGGCTGAAAAAATAAAACCAATTCCACAACCAGAATCTGATAAATATTGGGAAGGTGCAAACAAAGGGAAGTTATTACTTCAAAAATTTGGTGATCATATTCAGTTTTATCCTAGAGCGGTTTCTACCAAGGATGGTAGTAGAGATGTAGAATGGATAGAAGCTTCAGGTAAAGCAACTTTATATACCTTTACAATTGTGCATCAACCCCCACATCCTAGTTTTGTTGATGATGTTCCATACATCGCAGCAATTGTTACTTTGGAAGAAGGAGTAAACATGCCGACAAGGATAATTGGTATAGACCCAGAACCTGAAAATTTGACACTAGGAATGGACTTGAAGTTAGACTTTATAGATGCAGATGGACAAAAGCTTCCAGTATTCAAACCTGCGTAAAATGTTAAATAGTCTAATAACAATAAATCAATGCGATGTTAAAGATTTAAAAGAAATCATAAGCTTAGGTCGAGGATTTAAATCAGGTCAAAAGAAGGAACCCTTAAGAAATAAAACAGCTGTACTTTTGTTTGACAAACCTTCTTTAAGAACTAAATTATCCTTTATGATTGGGGTCAAAAAACTTGGTGGAAATCCAATTTATTTCTCTCCTGAAGAAGTAGGGATGGGAAATAGAGAACCTATCAAAGATGTGTCTACCGTAATTAGTAAAATGGCAGATCTTTCTATAATCAGAACTTTTGGGCAGAAAATTATTGAAGAATATTTAGATGCTTCGTCAATTCCCGTTATAAACGCACTAACTAATGAACAACACCCATGTCAAGCATTAGCTGACATAATGACTATAACTGAGAATTTTGGTGATATAGAAAACAAGAACATCGTTTTCATCGGCGATGGGAATAATGTAGCTAGAAGTCTTTCTTATGCAGTGATAAAACTAGGTGGAAATTTTAAAATTGCTTCACCAAAAAACTACTTTTTAGATTCAAAAACGGTAAATCTTCTCAATAGAAATTTATCCCAAAACAAGTTCATACAAACTAGTGATATAGAACAAATTATAGAAGGCGCAGATGTAGTTTATACAGATGTCTGGACAAGTATGGGTCAAGAAAAAGAAAATAACAAAAGATTATTGGATTTCAAGGGGTTTCAAGTTACATCAAGTTTATTGGATAGAGCTTCTGATAACGTCAAATTAATGCATGATTTACCAGCA
>Ga0315319_10000634_pt1 | contig 11391 bp, 9 predicted proteins | sample M1500m3416metaG_FD_203463 | JGI IMG/M metagenome (GOLD analysis project Ga0315319, IMG submission 203463) | Ammonia-oxidizing marine archaeal communities from Monterey Bay, California, United States - M1 500m 3416 | ecosystem: Environmental > Aquatic > Marine > Intertidal zone | place: USA... | reverse complement strand
CTCTCGCCCGGAAGAACGACACGGAATCCAACAAACGGGCCGAGAGCCTCCTCGCATGGCTTGGAGCGAACATGCCCCGTCATCCATTCTGTTCACGCGCTCTCCTGGAAACTGCCAAGCTTCAAATTGCCGGCCAACGCAAGGAGGAGGCCATTCTCACTCTTGCGCAGTTGGAGAAATCCGCCTCCTCAGCCCGCCTCCGGGAAGAAGCCGGACGACTGGCGGCCAGACTAAATTTCGAAAAAGGCGACTTCGCCTCCGCGGCCGCTGCTTTTCTCCGTGTCCGTTCATCCCTCCCGCCCCCCGAAGAGGATGTGAATGCGATCAATGCCGGAATCAGCCTGCTGCGGGCTGGCGACGGGACCGGATTCAGGAACCTGGTTGAATCCCTCGACGCCTCGGAGACGCGCACAACCCTCCTCCTCGAACGCGCTCTTCACCAGGTTGCCCGGGAATCCGGAGACGCCCGCCCGAGCCTGGAGCGCTTCCTGCGGGACCGCCCGGAACACCCACGGGTAGCGGAGGCACGCCTCGCCATCGCCGAAGAGTGCCTGCGCCTGGAGCCCTCCAGCGCTTCCGCCCACCGCCAGATCATGGCAGAACTCAATTCCCTGCAGGCGATTCCCCTGAACTTCCAACTTGATCTGCGTCGACTGCTTGTGCACCTGCGGGCAGCCAGCCTGACCAGCAAATGGGACCCCGCCATCACTGCCTCCAGAGAATTCCTGCGCAAGCACAAGCCGAACCGCATGAGCACGCCCGTCCGGCTCAAATTGGCGGAGGCCTATTACCATAATGGCAACCTGAGTGATGCTCAGGCCAGGTTTCAGGAAATCGCCGCCGCCGCCGTCGACCCCGTGATTGCGGAAACCGCACTCTATTACGCCGCGCGTGCTGCCCTGAAGCTCAATGCGGGCAACTCCCACCAGGAAGCGGAAAACCTGCTGCGGCAAGTGATTGATGGCGGGGGGAGTCTCGCCACTGATGCCCGGCTTCTCCTTGCCTACAGCCAGATTGACGGACGACCCAGGGAAACCATTTCCAACCTCCAAATTCTCCTCGAAACCGAAAACCCGGCCCAACTTGATGCCCGGATGCTCACCGCCGACGCTTACCGGGAATTGGGTGAATCCGGGGACCTGCAGGCCGCTCTCAGGATCTATGACCAGATTCTCGCCCAACCCGACCTGGCTTACCCTCTCAGCAATCGCCTTTTCTGGCTCAAGGGACAGGTATACGAAGAACTTGGCGAATCGCGCCCTGCACTCGATTCCTACTACCACGTCGTTCGACGGGACAACCTGCCCGATGGCAAGGAACCCACCGAGTGGTATTACTTTTCGCGATGTGCCTTTGACGCGGTCGAGATCCTCGAACAAGGCTCCCTTCCCCGGTGGGCCGCCTCGGCGGCAATCCTCCGCATAGTTGAGGATAGCGGCAGTCCCTGGCGGAAGGAAGCAGGCCGCCGCCGGGCCGAAATCCAGCTTGAGCACCAACTCTACCAGGGCGAGTGACCTTGCCTGGCCTGATGCGCTATAAACGCCCTCGACAGCGCCCCCTTGGAGGGCAAATTTCACCCGCATGCTGAAGCCAAAACTGTTCATTCCCGGGCCGGTCGATATCTCACCGACCACCTATGAGGCGATGTGCGCCCCAATGATCAGCCACCGGGGCCTCGATTTTGAAGAGCTCTATTCCTCCATCCAACCGGGTCTGCAGCAGATCGCCTGCACCACGAGGCCTGTTTTTCTCTCAACCTCCTCCGCCTGGGGAGTAATGGAAGGGGCCATCCGAAATCTGGTTCAACGGAAGGTCCTGAACCTCTGTTGCGGCGCTTTCTCCGACAAGTGGTTTGATGTAGCCCAACGCTGTGGCAAGGAGGCCGAAAAGGTGCAGGTCGAGTGGGGAGAACCACTCAATCCGGATTCTGTCCGCTCCAAACTGGCCGAGGGAGGGTTCGATGCTGTCACCCTGGTCCACAACGAGACCTCAACCGGGGTGATGAACCCTCTGGCCGAAATCGCGGACGTCGTGAACGAATTCGACGACGTCCTCCTCATCGTCGACAGCGTCAGCTCCTTCAGCGCCGTTCCTATCGCTACGGACCAACTGGGTATCGACGTGCTTCTGGCCGGCGTGCAGAAAGCCATGGCCCTGCCTCCCGGACTGTCCGTCTTCGTCACCTCCGAAGCTGCCCTGGCTCGAGCGGAGTCAACTCCGGACCGGGGATACTACTTCGATTTCCTGGAGTTTGCCAGGAACCACGCCAAGAACAACACACCCTCCACCCCGTCCATCTCCCTCCTCCAGGGTCTTGCTGCCATGGTCGCCTCCATCCTCAAGGAGGGCCTTCCGGAGCGCTACCAGCGCCACGCCGAGAACAATGCCCTGGTTCATCAGTGGGTGGAAGAGCGAGGTTTCGCACATTTCGCCCCCGAGGGTTACCGCTCCAGGACGCTCACTGCAGTGGCCAACAATCTGAAAATCGACGTTCCCGCATTCGTAACAGCGGTGCGCGAAAAGCACAACTTCCTCATTAATGGCGGCTACGGAAAAATCAAGGGCAGAACATTCCGCCTGAGTAATATGGGCAACGAGACACCCGAAAGCATGAAGGAGCTTCTGGCCGCACTCGACGATGTGTTGCCGGAGTTTGTCTAAGTCCCCAACGACTCCAGCGGCAGGATACCGCAGACTGGATACCTCCGCGAGGCGGAAGCCCCCCCGGCGCCGATCAGGCAAAGTGCCCTGCTCTCATCAGGGATTCATCGCCTCCTCGATCTCCCCGACTTCAACGGGGAAGTTCTCGAACAGATTTATATTCCCGTCCGGGCCGATCAGGACATTGTCCTCAAGCCGCACTCCAAGATTCTCCTCCCGGATATAGATTCCCGGTTCCACCGTGAAGACCATGCCCTCCTTCACAGGCTCGTAGGCGTTGCCCACATCATGAACGTCCAACCCCAGGTGGTGACCAATCCCGTGCATATAGTATTTTTTCACCAGGTGTCGATCCTCCGGATCCTGCCCCTTTGCCTCTTCGGCACTTATCAGGCCGAGTGAAATCAACTCAGCCTCCATCAACTCGATGGTATGATCGCGCCATTCCTGTTGAGTCACCCCTGGCCGAAGGAAATCCGTGGAACCCCGCTGGACTCTCAGGACGGAGTTATAGACATCCCGCTGCCGGTCCGTGAATCGGCCATTGACCGGGACAGTTCGTGTCATGTCAGCATTCCAGTTTGCCCATTCCGCACCTACATCCATGAGAACCATCTCTCCATCCTGGCAGGTCGTATTATTCTCCACGTAATGCAGCACGCAGGCATTCTTCCCCGAGCCCACGATTGGTGGATAAGCAAATCCTCTTGAGCGATTGCGCACGAACTCGTGCAGGTATTCCGCTTCGATTTCCCACTCACCGACACCCGGTTCGATGAATCCCAGGGCACGGCGAAAACCGGCCTCGGTGAGGTCAATAGCCCTCTGCAGCTGCTTGATTTCCTCCGCGTCCTTGATCACCCGGATCCGGTCCATGACCGGAGCCAGTCGCTGATAATCATGGAGTGGATAACGGGCCTGGCATTCCCTGATGAAACGCACGTTGCGCGTCTCCACAACCACCTCGGCCCGGAGATGCTCATTGGTTGCGAGATAAACTGACCGGGCCTGAGGCATCAGCCGGTGGAAGTGTGCCTCGAAACTGTTGGTCCAGTTCACCTGCTTGATCCCGGAAACTCCAACGGCCTGCTCCTTGGTCAGTTTTTCCCCCTCCCAGATTGAAATAATCTCGCTGGTTTCCCGTACAAAAAGGATCTCACGGTCCTTTTCCTCCTCTGCATCGGGAAAGAGAATCACCACCGTCTCCTCCTGGTCCACACCCGAAAGATAGTAGAGATCCCTGTTCTGAACGAAGGGCAGCACTCCATCTGCATTGGTCGGCATGGTGTCATTGGCGTGAACGACAACCATTGAACCCGGCCCCAGCAACTCCGCCAGCCTGGCGCGGTTCCGGGCAAACAGCTCACTATCAACCTCCTCGGATCTCATGCTGCAACTACCTAGCTGATCAGCCCCCCGCTGTCTAGCCACCTGACCAGCCAAGCTTGCCTCGCAGATTCTCGTAGTGACTCCGACCCGGGAGTCGGACGAGTTGAAGTGGCGATGAACCTTTCTCAATCCGCACCACACTTCCCTCCCCGAGGTGGAGAACATCCCGGCCGTCCACCGTAAACAGGATCGCCTCCGAGTGCGCGCCGTCCGCGACCACCTCGATCATCGAGCTGTCCTCCAGCACCAGCGACCGGTCACTTAGACTGTGGGGACAGATCGGAGTGATGACGAAGACCCCGGCCTGTTCACCAATCAGCGGCCCGCCCGCCGCCAGGGAGTAGGCCGTCGACCCCGTAGGGGTTGCCACAATTAATCCGTCAGCCCGATAGTGATTGAGGAGCTCCCCGTTCACCCGGGCCTCCAACGAGATGAGCCGTCCCGTAGCCCCGCGCATGAGGACGACCTCGTTGAGCGCCATGAAACTTCGCTCCACCCCGGACTGATCCTCCATGGACACCTGCAGCACCACCCGCTCGACAACCTCCTGTTCTCCTTTCGCCAGCACTGCCGCAAATTCGTCCACGTCACCCGCCGTGCAGGCCGTCAGGAATCCCAGGGTCCCGATATTCACTCCTGCCACCGGAACCTCGCAGCTCCCCATTCTGTGCACGGTGTCCAGAAGGGTGCCATCACCACCCAGAGAAATTACGAGTTGGGCGCCCTCCCATGATCGTTCCACACCCTCCATTCCGATCAGTTCGGCACTCTCCTTCTGGAGCACGGCTTCAATGCCCCGTGCCTCCAGTGCATCGCGCACCTGCCGCAGAGCCGGGGGGGCCTGCACATTCCGGGGATGGGCAACTATGGCAACTTTCACGCCCTTTCTCTAGCGCCCGCCAGACTCCTCCGCAATCCTCTGAACCCCAACCCCCTCAGGATTGCCTCCCGGCACCCGGATGCAGTTCGTAAACACTCGTTTTCAGGCGAATTCTCCCCCGGAGGAGCTTCTCTGCTCGACGCCTCCCAGTCTCAACTGCAGGCTCCGGGCATGATTCTGCGACTGACTGTCCTCCTCACTGCCCTCGGCCTCCTTGCCAGCTGCTGCTGTATGGGCTGATCCTGAAACCCGGGAGCGCACCAATTATTTGCGATTTCGCTCGCACTCTCCCCGGTTTGCGATTAGTTGACGTCACTCCGCCCGCGTCGGTAGGACCTGAACAGAGGCTCTTTTAGCTGATGGCTCCGGCCCTACGGACAAGCGTCCGACAGGAATATCGTTGAACGGGTTGGAGCATTCCTAAGCAAAGATGAAACTCTACGTGGGCAATTTGCCCTTCTCTGCAACCGAGGACGAGATCCGCTCGCTCTTCGAAAACTTCGGCGGGGCCGTGGATCTCCATATCCCCCTTGACCGTGAAACCGGGCGCCCCCGCGGGTTTGCCTTTGTAACACTCAGCAGTCGCGAACATGGCGAAGCCGCAATCGGCAGTCTCGATGGTAAGGATATGGATGGACGTGCCCTCCGTATCAGTGAGGCCCAGGAACGTGCCCCCCGTAGTGGCGGTGGCGGTGGCGGTGGCGGTGGCGGTGGCGGCGGCGACTGGCGAGGCGGCGGCGGTGGCGGTGACCGCCGTGGTGGCGGTGGCGGTGACCGCCGTGGCGGCGGTGGCGGCGGCGGTGGTAGCCGAAAAGGTCGCGGAAAGCGCGACGGCTTCGATGGCGGGTTTTAGCAGCCCCTGAACAAATCCGGGCTCTTCATGGCTCGGCAATTGACGATTTGGGCATTGCAAGCTTGTCGCTTGTAGACGTTCATGGCGGCGGGCATGCAACCCATTCCCACTGATCCACAACAACTCTCCGAACGAATCGCCCAGGCCAGTCAATGGGTGGGCACCGTCAAGGAGGAGATCGCGCGTGTCCTGGTAGGCCAGGAAGAACTGGTCGATCGGCTTTTAATTGGTCTGATCTGCAGCGGGCACATCCTTCTGGAGGGCATGCCCGGTCTCGCAAAAACCCTGTCTGTCAAGGCACTGGCAGGGACACTCAATCTGGCTTTCGCCCGGCTGCAGTTCACGCCCGACCTTCTCCCTGCCGACCTGGTGGGCACCATGATCTACAATCCGGATCAACGCACCTTCTCTCCCAAACTCGGTCCTATATTTGCCAACATCATCCTCGCCGATGAAATCAACCGTGCGCCTGCCAAGGTGCAGAGCGCGCTCCTTGAAGCGATGCAGGAAAAACAGGTCACCCTCGGAGACAACAGCTACCCGCTACCCGCTCCTTTCCTCGTTCTGGCCACCCAGAACCCGATTGATCAGGAAGGCACCTACCAGCTTCCCGAAGCGCAACTGGATCGCTTTCTCATGAAAGTGGAAGTCACCTATCCCGGCAAGGAGGAAGAACTCCTCATCATGGATCGCATGGCCTCAACGACTCCCTCTGAGAGCACCCGCCAGGTTGTCGATCCCTCGACTATCGAAGCAGGACGCGAGGTCATCGATCAAATCTATATCGACCCGGCCATCCGCGAGTATATCGTAGATCTCGTCAATGCCACGCGCTATCCGGCCAAGGTCGATACCGGTCTCAAACCCCTCCTGCGTGCTGGCGCCTCTCCTCGCGCCTCCATCAATCTCGTCCTCGCCTGCCGGGCGAGAGCCTTCATGGAAGGCCGCTCCTTCGTGACGCCCCAGGATGTCAAGTTCCTTGCGCGTGACATCCTGCGCCACCGGGTGCTGCTCTCCTACGAAGCCGAGGCGGAAGACATGAATGCCGACATGCTCATTGAGCGCATCCTCTCCAAGGTCCCGGTGCCGTAACAGGACCTGCCGTTCTCCGTTATTGGTTGTCAGGCCCGAATCACGCCTCCCATCTGACGACTGAAAACCGACAACCCGATTTCTCTCTCCATGCCTGATCCCGCTACTGTTGAAGAAACCATGAAGCGGGTGCGGCATCTCGAGATCCGGGCCAAGCGACTTGTGCAGGAAGCATTTGCCGGGGAATACCACTCCTCCTTCAAGGGTCAGGGACTGGATTTCAGTGAGTTCCGCGAGTACCAGCATGGCGATGAAGTCCGCTTCCTTGACTGGAATGTGACGGCCAGGATGGGCACCCCCTACATCCGCACCTTTCGGGAGGAAAGGGAACTATCCTTGATTCTCGCGGTGGACGTCTCGGGTTCAACCCTCTTCGGCAGCCACCATCTCAGCAAGCGGGAACTCGCCGCCGAACTCACCGCCATTCTGGGTTTCAGCGCGCGGGAAAATGGAGACAAGACCGGGTTGCTGCTCTTCGCCAACGAACCCCTCCTCTTCCTTCCGCCCGCCAAGGGCACCAAGCAGATTCTCCGCAGTGTCCGGGAGGTGCTCGCCGCCGACCCCGTCCAGGCGCAAACCAACCTGCCCGCTGCCTGCAACTTCCTGGTGCGCTCCGTTCGTCGTCGGGCCCTTGTCTTCCTGATCTCCGACTTCCTGGATACTGACCTTGGCAAACCACTCGCTACCCTTGGCCGCAAGCACGAGACCATCGCCCTCCATCTGACGGACCCGCTTGAGAAAGATCTTCCTGATGTGGGAAAGGTCCTCTTCCGGGACCGCGAGACCGGTCACCGTACGATTGTCAATACGTCCAACTCAAATGCCCGCATGGCCTACCGCAAGCTCTCCCGGCGCTATCGCGAAGGTATGCAGCGGCAGTTCAAACGATTTGGCATCGATCACGCCAGCCTCTCCACCACGACCGACTACCTTCCGGCCCTTCATCACCTCCTGAAGCGTCACGCCTCCTCAAACCACTGACCCCCCCCACAATCCCGGGCCAAACTTCTCTCTTAAGGGACGCCCCCTTCTGAATTCAACTCATTTGCCATTTCACCATTTCTGCCCGTCCTCATGTCCGGCCTGCACGACATACCCGATCCCGACCTGCTCCTCCCGGGTATCGCAGTAGCCTGGTGGGGATGGCTTTTACTGGGGATCCTCCTCACGGGGACAACCTGGGCTCTGATCCGCTTCCTCTTCCGCCACTCTGCCCCCGTTCCCCCTTCCGATACCTGCTTCCTAGACTCCAGCGAGGCTCTTGAGGCATTCCGTCCTCTTCTGGCAAAACTCACCCTGGCGGAAATCGCTACCGAAACTTCTTTCGTCCTGCGGCACTACCTTGTCCTCACCCTCAGGGAACCGGCTCTCTACCAGACGCACGAAGAGTTTCTCCTGCGTTCCGATGCCCTGCAGAAACTCCCCGGCGGCGCCAGAGATCGCCTCGCCCCCCTTCTCTCTGAACTCGCCTCCGCCAAATACGGGCCAAGCAGAATAGATCCCTCCACCAGCGAGCGGATGATCGACGATTCACTCCGGATCCTCCAGGGACTCGAGTCCACCCGAGAGCGTCACATAGCATGAGCGACTTTCTCCAGCACTTTGCCTTCCAGCACCCCTGGTGGCTTCTCAGTCTTCTGCTCATTCCTCCTCTCCTCTTCCTCAGAAATGTCCGGGGTTCCGAATCCGGCATCGACTTCCCTTCCCTCAGCATTCTTTCCTCCGTTGGCACAAGACCACGGGAACTGAGCGGAGCCTTCAGTCCACTCTTTCTGGCCCTGGCTCTCCTTGCCTGCGGAATCGCAATGGCACGACCCCAGTGGAGGGATATCCTCACCACCCGTTCTTCCAGCGGCATCGATATCCTTGTCGCCCTCGATGTTTCCGAATCCATGAAGACCGATGACTTCTACGAGGATAATGCATCGGGCACATTCCGTCGCAAGAAACAGCGCGTGACGGCAGCCAAGGAGGTGATCGAACGATTCATCCAGCAACGCCCTGACGATCGAATCGGTTTGATTGCATTTGGCGCCAGGCCCTACTCGGTCTGCCCCATTACCCTCGATCATTCCTGGCTCGTAAACCGTCTCAGGGAACTCGGAATCGGCGACCTCGATTCCAACGGCACAGCCATCGGTTCCGCAATCGCCGCCGCCACCACCCGCCTGAATTCCCGGGACGCCAAGAGCAAGGTGATGGTCCTCGTAACTGACGGCGCCAGCAATTCGGGCCCCCTGAATCCTCTCCAGGCGGCCCGCGCCACCGCTTCCCTCGGTGTGCGGGTCTACACCATTGCGATAGGAACTGCCGAGGGCCGACTTGATCCCGCCGATATCGCGCAACCCCGGCAGGAATACGACGCCCCTACCCTGCGCGAAATAGCCCGCATCACGGATGGGGAATTCTTTGAAGCATCTACCATGGAAAGTCTGCGTGAAACCTTCGCCAACATCGACAAACTGGAGAAGAGCGATGCCCGCAGTGCCAGCGTCATCGACGCCCGGGAACTCTATCTGTGGTTTCTCGGTGCCGCCTTTCTCCTGGCATTCCTCCCGCTCACATCCTTCGCCCTTATTCCGCTCCCTGCTCCATAAGCGCCCATGACGTTCGCCCACCCAGAATACTTCCTGCTTCTCCTGCTCGTTCCCATCATGATCGCGGGAGCAATCCTGACCTCCCGCAGGCAGAGGCACCAAATGGCCCGTTTCATCACAGAACGGCTCCGACCCATCCTCTATCATCCCCGCTCTCCCCGGCGCAGGTGGTTCGCCCTTGCGGCCTTCATGCTGGCACTGACCCTCCTCATTGTCGCTCTGGCCTCACCCAGTGCCGGATTCCGGGAACAACCGGACACCGTAAGAGGTCGAAATATCATGATCGCCATCGACGTTTCCCGGTCGATGTTTGCAGAAGACGTCACCCCCAATCGCTTTCATGCCGCCAAGGCCTCAGCCCTCGAACTTCTCGACCGCTTTCCTCACGACCGGATTGGAATCATCGCGTTCTCCGGAATGGCCTGGGTCCAGTCACCTCTCACCATTGATCACAGTGCCCTCCGTGATACCCTTGAGCAACTCGACTATGCCCGGAACCAGGATAATGACTGGATTCCGCGCGATGGTTCAGACCTCGCCACTGCCGTGCGACTCGCGATCAAGCAACTCCACAAGACCGGACAGCGGGATAATACCCTCGTCATCCTGAGCGATGGAGAAACCCATCACGGAGGCATCACGCAGGCAGCTCACGAGGCAGACCGCGAAGGGGTGACCATCTTCTCCGCCGGATTCGGCACCGTTCAAGGCACCGTGATTCCGGATTCCGCCTCTACCGACGGGCATTTTCACGACCGGGAAGGCACCCTCGTCATCACCCGCCTGGAAAACAAACCCCTTTCCCATCTTGCGGACAGCACCGGAGGGACCTACTCGGAGGGCGCCGGACGCCATTTCCTCTCCAGGCTGGAAATCGCCATTCAGCACTCCGAACGCTTTGAGATCGAAGGACGCAGGCGCCGGATCGCAACTCCTCACTTCCAGTGGTTTCTCGCGCCCTCTATGCTACTTTTCGCCGCAGGGATGCTCTTCAACTCCGGCTTCCGCTTCCAACCGGCAAGGCACTACCCCTCACCCGGGGCAAGCGCTCGCCGTTCTGGCAGAATCCCACCCCTCCGCCCCTCCTCGCCCTCAATGACGGCTCTCGCTGTGGCCGGACTCTGGTTAGCTTTCGCTTTTCCTGCCGAGGCAGGCCTTCTTCCCCGTACCGCTGCCGGGCGTGCCCTTGCAAAGGGTGATCACGAGCAGGCGTTCACACTCTTTGAAAGTGAAATCTTCAGGGCACGCGGAGAGCGTAGAGCGCGGCTCCAACTGGGCGCCGCCACCGCGGCCTATCGCCTCCAGAAATACAACGCCGCCTCGCAATCCTACTCGGGGGCACTCCTCTCCGGGAACCGGAGGGTCCAGGAACAGGCTCACTTCGGCCTGGGCAACACGCACTACAGCGAGGGGTTTCAACTGACGCGCCGCTTGAAAGCCGGGAGTGCCATCCCCCGGCACTGGAAAGACTCCATCTTGCACTTCGAAGAAGTTCTCCTTCTCAATCCTGATAATCGGGAAGCCGCGGAAAATCGTGCTTACGTGAAGAAGCAACTGGAAAAATGGCTCGACGATCAGGAGCACGCCGATGCCGGTCCTTCTGCCGACCAACCAAATCCGGACCAGGATCCACCGGAGCAGAAACCAGAACAATCCCCCGAAAAGAACCCTGCCAGGAATCCGGACTCCACGCCCGAAAACAACAACACAACCACTCCCGACAACCCTCCCTCCACCACCCCCGACAAGCCCGACAAAAACAATCCCGGAGATGAAGAAAGCCGGCCGCCTGCCAGCGACTCTATCAAGCCCCGGCCGGGAGAAAGCCCCGCAGAGTTCGCCCGCCGCATCCTGCGGGACAATGCGGATTTCGAACTGAGATTGCTGCCCCTGAAACCACTTGGCGGGCAACGATCCAA
>Ga0315319_10000626_pt1 | contig 11437 bp, 11 predicted proteins | sample M1500m3416metaG_FD_203463 | JGI IMG/M metagenome (GOLD analysis project Ga0315319, IMG submission 203463) | Ammonia-oxidizing marine archaeal communities from Monterey Bay, California, United States - M1 500m 3416 | ecosystem: Environmental > Aquatic > Marine > Intertidal zone | place: USA... | reverse complement strand
CTGCAGCTGAGTTAACTGCTGCAGATATTAGCGTAGCTCCGGAAGTAATGATACCGCTTGTCGGAACATATAAAGAATATGAACATCAGGAAAATATTGTTCGCCGTATAGCGGATAAAGTCATAACGGAAACTGGAACTAGTTTTAACTATATGATTGGCACTATGATCGAACTTCCTCGGGCATGCTTGACTGCAGATGAAATTGCTGAGAAGGCGGAATTTTTCAGCTTTGGCACTAATGATCTTACGCAAACAACATTTGGTTTTAGCCGTGACGATATTGGTGGATTTTTACCTGAATACTTGGAAATAGGTATTTTGCACAATGATCCGTTTCAGAGCATAGATCAAACAGGTGTAGGTCAATTATTACAGATTGGCGTTGCAAAGGGCCGCAGTGTTCGCAAAGATTTGAAAATTGGGATCTGCGGTGAACATGGAGGCGATCCAGTTAGCATTGAATTTTGCAACAGCATAGGGCTGGACTATGTAAGCTGTTCGCCATTCAGAGTCCCAATTGCCCGGTTGGCTGCAGCACATGCACAAATAAATGCACAGAAAGCGTAAACTAAAAAATAGATCACATCTCAAGAATTCATTATCCGTTCAAAAAATGCATTCCTTGAAATAATTTTTTGCTATTGATACAATAACTTCCTATTGTATAAAAGACTAGCTAATTTTACCAATTATGAGGAGAAAATGCCGGTGTTGGATAAATCAACTTTAGACAAATCAATCGCCACATTAAATACCAGAAAAGATGAATGGGCTAGCCTGCCTATAGATGAGAGAATTCCTCTTTTCCAGGGTGCATCTAAAAAAACTGCTGAAGTAGCTGATAATTGGGTTGCAACAGCAGTAAAAGCAAAATCAATACCAGAAAATTCACCACTAGTAGGTGAAGAATGGGCTTCGGGACCTTGGGCACTTATCTATGGTATTGAGAGCATGATCGGTACTTTACAATCTCTTGAGAAAGGTAATAATCCTCCGATAGGGAAGGTACGAAAAAGGCCAGGGGGGCAATTAATAGCAGATATTTTCCCATATAATATTTACCATAGATTATTGCTTAGCGGTATTAAAGCAGAAGTATGGATGCAGGATGATGTTATTGAGGATAATTTCGCGGATAATGTAGCTAAAATTTATAAGAATAAAGATCAAAGTGGCCATTTATCGCTGGTGCTAGGAGCTGGAAATATAGCGGCCATTCCTCCACTGGATGTTTTGGACAGGCTATTTGCTCATCTATCAGTTTGTATTTTGAAGGTTCACCCAGTAAATAATTATCTTAAAGAAATTTTCGATACCATTTTTGATGGTTTTGTATCTGCCGGGTATTTACAAATAGTTTCAGGAGGGGCAGATGTAGGGAAATATCTTTGTCAACATGAAGATATAGATCATATCCATATTACTGGAGGTGCGAAGACCTATGAGTCCATTGTTTTTGGTTCAGGATCGGAAGGCCAGGAAAAAAAGAAACGCGGCGAAGTGCAATTGGATAAATCTATAACAGCAGAACTTGGTTGTGTAACACCGACAATAGTGGTTCCAGGTCCTTGGTCAAAAGCTGATTTAAAATACCAGGCTGAAAATATTGCTACTCAAAAACTTCATAATGGTAGCTTCAATTGCATCGCCAGCCAAATTCTTGTTTTACCAGAAATCTGGGATTCAGTAGATGATTTGCTTGCTGTAGTTAAATCAACAATATCAACTTCCACACCTAGAAAACCCTATTACCCAGGCGCACAGGATCGGCATGAAAGCGTAAAAAAAGTATACCAGAATTGCGAAGACCTGGATGATTCCGATTCCTGTGAATTGCCTAGGATTTTGATTACCAATCTTGATAATGATAATGCGAATGAATATTTGTTTAATGAGGAGGTGTTTGTTGGTGCATTGGGGCAGACATCTTTGCCCGGAAGTAATCCAAGTGAATACCTGAAAAATGCCGTACAATTTTGCAATGAAAATCTGTGGGGAACGCTCGGTGCAAATATTCTTATTCACCCAAAAACGATAAAGGAACTAGGGCCTGATTTCGAAAATGCCATTGCGGACTTGCGTTATGGATCTATTGGCGTGAACACTTGGTGTGCATTAGCTTTTTTAACAGCTGAATGCACTTGGGGAGCTTTCCCTGGCCATACAAGTACTGATATTCAAAGTGGTAATGGTGTGGTACATAATACACGTTTGTTTGAAAAGCCGGAAAAGACGGTAGTGTATGCACCATTTACTCCATTCCCACGCAATATTTTAAAAGGTGAGTTGCACATGTTTCCCAAACCGCCCTGGTTTGTTACAAACAAACAAGCGCATAATGTTTCAAGGCGCTTTACTTATTTTCAGGCTAATCCAGGACCACTACATTTGCCTGGATTATTTTTCGATGCCCTTCGCGGTTAAAATGCTTTTATAGTTCTTTCGCTTTTTTATACAAGGTGTCCCGGATTTTATCGAATCTTTCGCCAGGGATGGCAAAAAGAAAATAAATGTAGTGGATAGTTGCCAAAATAAGGAATGTCCCGTGCTCCCAAAGCTCCATTCGATCTCCAAATAAGATATCGAAAATACTGAATAGGAAAAAAATAACGATAATCATTTTCATATTTAGTCGGTTCCAATCAGAGTGAATATTCCCTAGAATTAACACCAACAATAAAGATAATCCCAAGATTGTTTCGATGAAACCCATGGTATAGAGAGCAGTCAAAGCCATCCATTTTGGTAAATTTAACCGTTTGAAATATCCGATCATTTTAGAATCCCTGTTTACACCAAACCATCCATACGGTTCAACCGGTTGTATTTTATACACTTTTTCTCCATCTAGGTTATAGATAATAGAATTGGTTGCGTAGGAATTAGGGTTTGGAATAAAGTCACCATTGTAAAACTTATCTAAACCATTTAAAAGCCAGAACAAACCCCAAAAGACCATTAATATTTTATAAAATGATATTTTGGAATTTAAATACTTAACAACATTCATTTTTTTTGTCCTAAAATTTATTAAGAAATTTAATATAGTGATTTAACCCAATCAGTATCTACCTTAAATAATTTTTCACCTAATGTAGATGCAATATTTACTTGTTCTACATTTCTTTGCCCAAGAAGTACACAGCCAGTTGGTGCATCAAATAAAAGTGCATCAATTATTCCGCGCATCACAGGATATGGATGATCAGAAAATCTATCTTCAAGAAGGATCTTATTTTCCTGCATTTTTTTTATTACATCTGTTTTAGTAAAATCATTTACATTGGTGCGAAAATCACCATCACCAAATGCTACTGGCTCCGTGTATTTTCCCGTTAACAATCCATGCTTAATTGGCGAAAAAAAGCATACACCAGAATTGTGCTTATCGATCCAATCTTTTAGGCCTGATGGGCCATATGTATCATCCTTAACATTACGATAAGGTTGCACTACGTCTGGTTGTGCAGCATCGATGTACTTCATGATTTTGAACAGGTCCCAATCAGATAAACCCACAAATCGTGTTTTACCTTCTTCCTGAAAACGACGAACCGTTTCTAAGGCATCATTAAAGTATTCCTCTTGTTTTCCAAAGTTGCAGTGATGCAGGTACAGCAGGTCAACGCAATCAGTCTGCAGGTTAATCAATGATTGATCCATTTGTTTACGCATATGCACTGGATGGTAAAAATGCCCATATTCACCAATATCCCAACCAACTTTAGTAGCTAAAAAAATATCGTTTCTTGGAACCTGCCCCCATAAGGAACCGATTAATTTTTCTGATCGCCCGTTACCGTAAACATCTGCCGTATCCCAGTGATTAATTCCGATTTCATGACAACGCAGCAACGCATTAATAGAATCAGCGTCCTTTTGTCCTTCCCAGCCCACGGGTGTTTCTCCTTGTTTATTGGCACCGCCATATGACCAGGTCCCTAAACTTATTGTAGATACCTTGGCACCAGTTTTACCTAAGATAATTTTTCTCATATTTCAGCACTCTTTATTTTTACTGCTTTTGCGATTGCTAAAGCATTACGCGTATCGCTGTGAATGCAAATTGTTTGCGCATTGATCGAGATAGTATTGCCATCCATAGAAATAATTTCCCCACTTTTTATGATCATCATTGCCTGCTTTGCTGCCTTAGCAGGATTTGTTATTAACGCATTTTCTAGTTCCCTATTCCTTAGGGATCCGTCCGCCTCGTAAGCTCTGTCTGCAAATGCTTCTTCTACTACATTTAAACCCATTCCTTTCCAGATATCGATCATTAATGAATCAGATAAACCAACAATAGTCAATTGCGGATCAATTTGTTTTACCGCTAAACCAATCGCGTTAGAAATGGTGCTGCTTTTTGCCGCTTGATTATACAGTGCTCCATGTGGTTTTACATGTTGTAGTTCTGTTTTTTCTGCAGCCGCAATCTCAAATAAATTCTCTATTTGTTTCATTATGGTATCAGTTATATCATAAGGATTCATAGCCATTATTTTTCTGCCGAAATTTTCTTTATCTGGAAAGCCAGGATGCGCACCAATATTCACGTTCTTTTCAATTCCCATACGTATCATTGTTTTCATAAAATTATAATCACCGGCATGGCCACCACAGGCAATATTTATAGAGGTGATATAATCCATTAATTGATAATATGTTCCATCTTCTAATAAATGGGGGAATTCCCCCACGTCACTATTTATATCAATCATGGTTTAAATTATGTATAAATTTTTCTTGATCGACCTTTAATTTTTCTGCACTACTAAAACTGATCAATTCAAACTGAAAACAATCTCCTGCTTTTAACTGACCAACTTTTCTGACATCAGCGCTTATGACGTTTGCGATAATTGGGTAGCCACCCGTTGTTTGATGCTCAACAAATGATATAATTGGCTGACCATCTCCCGGTATTTGTATTGATCCCAATGATATCCCCGCAGTTGTTATTTCGTTTCCTTTTTTGGTTTTAATCGCATTTCCAATCAATCGCAAACCCATGCGATTGGATAACTCTGTCACCTGATATTGGTTCTGAAAAAGTTTAAATTTTTGATTTTTTTCGAACCATGGCCATTGCACCCCTTTAGTGACCTTGATAATTTTTGTATCTGTTGTTATTGAATTATTTACCTTTTGTATGGGTTTAATTAAATCGTCTAATGTTCCAAATTCTAGTTCATCCAGGTTTTTTAATATTCTGCCATGAAGTCCTCCAATTCCGGATGTAAGGTGTGTTGTTTTCGCACCCATGACATCCTCAATATTAATTCCTCCTGCTACACAAAGGTAACATCGAGCTCCATTTTTAGTGGAACGAATATCTAGGATCTGCCCCTTTTTTATTGGCAATCTTTTCCAGAATGGAATGAATTTGTTATCTAGCTCTGCTTCGAACTCACTTCCTGTCAAGGCAATGTAAGTATCAGATTTAAAACGATATTTATCCCCGATTATTGTCATTTCAATACCAGCATAGTGTTTCGGGTTGCCCACTAGAATGTTTCCTATTATAAGCGAAAAATTATCTGCTGCTCCTGAGGCAGAAACCCCAAAATGGGCGTAACCAAATCTGCCTTGATCCTGTACAGTTGATTGTAAACCTGCCCTTAAAACTTCAAGCCCCATTGGATCCCTTTAATTGTTCATATTCATCTTTGCTGATAGATTTGAACAAAACCTTATCGCCCATTTGAATTAAACTTTTTTTAGGGTTGGATAAATTGAAAATTTCTAGTGGTGTTCGGCCAATTAAATTCCATCCTCCTGGTGATGAAAATGGATATATACCGGTTTGCTGTCCTGCTATTGCTACCGATCCCTGCGGAACACATTTTCTCGGAGTCTCTAGTCGGGGCGTTGTTAGCACTAGATCCATACCACCCATATAAGGAAACCCTGGTGAAAATCCCAAAAAATACACTAGATAATTTCCGGATTGGTGCTTCTGAATTATTTCTTTTTCATCGAGTCCTGAATATTGCTCCACCCGCTGTATATCTTTTCCATGATCATAGCCATAGAGAACTGGAATTTCCACTAATTTAGCCTGTGGAGTTTTACCATTTTGTTCAATATCCAAACTATTTTCTATTATCTTTATAGTGTCGTATATATTAGCCATCTTATGAAGTGTAAATAGCATTGATGTGTAACCTGGATGAATGTTAATAACTCCATCTATTGGGTTATTGATGAAGTGAGTAATAAGTATAAATATTTTTTTATGAACTAACTCTGAAATCCGATGGCCAAATTCCAGTAGAATTGTGCAATCAGAAACAGGGAAAATTTTAGGATATTTTTTCAGAATTAGCTTTCCAGTTCATAGCGGATTAAGATAGTTAAATAGCATTATCATTTTGATATTTATTATTGTTATTAGTACATGAAATTATGGTGAGTTATTAAAAACAATTTTATAATTTTTAAGGATCAGATTTATGCTAAAAGTAATTGATATTGGACATAAAAACTATGGACTTGATACGGCTATAGCGACCATGGAAGCGGAAGTGAGCAAAATGATTTATAATGGTGAATCGAAAGCGATAAAAATTATTCATGGCCACGGCACTGGTGTTTTAAAAGATGCGGTACGTGAATGGTGCGCTAGCCAATCCGGACGTTTTAAAGCTGTTATTTTTGGGGAGGATTATGATATGTTTCATCGCGATTCCATGGCTATGCGTTCGGCATGTGGATTACCGGATGATAAGGATTTTGGCCAGCGAAATAGTGCAGTTACATATATTTGGTTAGGGTAAATTTCACAGTTAATGCAGGGAATATGATCAAATGATTTCAGACTACGGTAAATTTGATCACTTATTTCATAATCTAAAGCCAGATACTATCGAGGGGATTAAGATATTCAGTCGAAGTGACGAATATATTAAACCACAAAAATATGATGAAGTGACCAATTTAGAGAATAAGATCTGGGCTGATTTGTATATTAACCTTGAATTACTATTAGATCAATATGCATCCAGAGAATATTTGCTTGGCGTTAAAGCATTGCCCATACCAAGAGATCGTTTTCCAGAATTTGATGCTATTTCACCTATTGTAGAAAATTCCACGGGCTGGACTTTATTGCCCGTGGCGGGATTTCTGAATGAAGAACTGTTTTTTGAAGTTAATGCGAACCGCCAATTTCCCGTCAGTGATATTATCAGAAATTCGCCACGCTTTGATGAAAAATATGCTGATCGTGATATTCGGAACGATAGAGGTTATACACCTGAACCAGATATTTTTCATGATGTACAAGCACATGTACCATTTTTGATGAATAAAGATTATGGTGATTTTTTGGCCGATGTTGGTGCTCTAGGTCATGATATTATTACGGATCACCGGGGGCTTGGATCAGAGTTGGTCGCCCACAATTTAAAACGGTTACAAAATTTTGCCTGGTGGACATACGAATTTGGTGTTGAAAAAAATAAGGGGGGAGCAGATAATATCCGTCGCAGTAATAACGATATTGATTATGAGATTTATGGTGCTGGAATTATTTCATCGTACGACGAAACTTTGAATGTGGTAAACTGCGCCAAAAGATCATCAAAACAATCACAGTTTTTACCTTTTGATATTGAAGAAATTGTTATGACTCGCTACGATTATAGTGATATTCAGGATAGATACTATGTAATAAATTCAATGGGGGATTTATATGCAGCATATTACGAAAATAAAAATTTATTCTTTTTTGAAGGGTAAAATCTAAAGTTTTGAAATTTTTTTCATCATTCTTGATCATTTCAATATTCATTACTCTGTTCTATAGCTGTGCTATTTTCGAACCAAATTTGAAAACTTTGTCTGAAACAGCGCCAGATGTAGTAGTAGCAAAACAGGATTCGCTGTTGGCTTTGAGTAAAGATAAACGTCCTGAGTTTGTAACTATTTTGACGACAGCGCACATAAACATTGCCAGGCGTGCAGAAAAATCGGGTGATATATCCGTCGCTGTAGATGAATATAAAAAGGTGTTGAAAATTGATCCAAAAAATAAGACTGCCCGCTATGAATTATTGGTGCTGGAAGGAATAAATCTATACAGGAAGGGAAGTAAGTCTGCACTATGGGACGCAATAGAACTTTTCTCTAAGGCGGCTTCCATTGATGCGGATAGTGGTGTAGCAAACTATTGGATAGCTAAATCGTATGAAAAGAAAGACAGCAAGGATTTTGAATTGATTATCGAGGCATATGAAAAGGCTTTGACTAAAAAATTACCAGAAGATCTACGTCAAGATGCTGAAAATGCAAAAAATATTGCATACAAAAACAAAACCACTTTAGATAAATTTTGGAAATAAAATATCTATTTTTCAACGTATACAATCATTAATAATTCTAATTATTTTTCGCTTTGTATTTTTTACACATATAATTAAATGGTAAACCATCTAGTAACATCTTCTATTGTTAGGGTGAACAGACAGTGATATATTTACATTCGGTGAAATCCAATTATCGAGAAAAAAAAGCATGAATAAACGATAAATTTATTATGAATGTTTTTTGAATAATTAAAACCGAGGAATTACCGGTATGAAAATCCACACACCAAATAACAGTGCCCTTCTTTCAATAATATTCCTTATGGCCTTTAGCTCTATACAAGGAAAAGATTATGATATATCCGGCAAAGTAGTCGATAGTAATGGCGAAAAAGTCGGTAAAGTAACTGTACTTCTCTTAGATAAATCTGAACTAGAGGTACAAAGTACTACGGCAAAGGGCAGCGGGAAGTACAAATTTAAAAAGGTTCTATCTGGCAATTATATTGTAAGTGTGGATGCAGGTGAATTAGGTAAAGGTAGTAAAAAAGTAAACGTCGGAGAAAAGAATTTAAAAGATATAGAAATTGTAGTAAGTATTCAATCCCCTCCAACCGTGGTTGAAGAAGCTCCTGCAGCAAAACAAACGGTTGCAGCAGCAGAACCACCTATCAATGATGGTCCTCTAGTACCTGAGGCTGCTGCTGAAGATGAATCCGAGGACGTTGGTTCCACATATATCATGAATGAACTCAGTTTCGAGATAAAAAAGTTATCAGCAGAAGTAAAACATATTAGTTCAGAGCTAGAAAACTTGAAATCGCTCAGCAAGATGTGGGTGAATCCGCTGGCAATTTATTCCAAAGAGATCATTATGAAAAATGGTAGTACAATTTTTGGCAAGATTGTTTATCAGGATGAGGTGGAATTGAAGGTTGAAACATTAGTAGGGTATCTTATCATTAATCGGGACAACGTAGTACGTGTTATTGATAATGTAATTACTGAAGACACCCAAGAATATGTACCCGAGCAGGTTCGTGATAGTTATTCTCCTCCGCCTATGCCACGCCTTTCAGAGCCTAAGTATACATCTGCAGATCCTCTTGATAGAAGCGCAGGAAGAAAATATGCTGCAAATTGCGTTTTGGTTGGCAATATAACTGAAAAGAAGGACAATCAGGGGAATACAATTTTCACAGGCGAGATAAAAAATATTGGAGGTCGTCGGGCTGATTTTGTGAAAATGGATTTTGTTTTTCGAAAGAATTGGAGTGGTGAAACAAAAACCCTGACGACTTTCACAAGAGGAACCTATCATACTTTTGATTCTGGAATAACAACAGATGCCACATTATTACCAGGCGCTATGGGGGCTTTTGAACTTTACGTTCCACATGCATTTGGATCATTTATAGGATATTCCTATGTCATTGATTGGGAGGAATACCAATAATAGTGGCAAGGAATCGAAAAGTTAATTATTTATTCTTTTTTTATTTTTTAAGTATAATTACTGCGCAGTCAACAGCCTCAATATCGGAGGTATTTTTTCTTGACCTTGGAATTGTCATTGAACCATCCGTTGGGAATGAGTCTTACAATAGAATTGTTGAATCACCTACAGAAGAAATTGCCTTTCAGATCAAAAAGGCACAAAGTGGGTCAGTTTATATGGCTGCTTCATCGGAAATGTTGGCCAGTTTAGATCGTATCAATGACCGTATTGCTTTACTTGAAAAATCATTTGAGCAGAAGATTAGTGGCTTACAGGATGAAAATAAGATTCTGAAGGATATGATGATGGATATTAATATCGGCCATACTGCGGTGACTATGAGTCCCGAGCAATCTATGGCAGAAAATCCGGTAGAATTATTAACTGAATCAAATGAAGATCTAAAACCAGTAGACTTAGAATCGAAAACACCCTTGGTATCAGAAACAGTAGAATTGCCTGTAATTCCTAGTTTCAATCAGCAAGATTATATGGCTGGTGTTTTTGCTTATCAACGGGAAGATTTTCCAATGGCACTCGATTATTTTTCAAATTTAGTATTAGATAAATCAACAAAAGATATTATCAATAACGTTCTCTATTGGATGGCGGATTCTTATCAACAAATTGGGGATTTTAATAATGCATTAATTTCGCTCGAAAAAATACTAACTGATCCTGACTCTGATCATCTAGATGATGCCTTAATAAAAAAAGGTTTACTACATCGTAAGCTTGGGCAAACGGAAGAATCCTTAATCGTATTTAATCAGTTGGTAAATAATTTTCCTAGAAGTGAATATGCTAAACTTGCGAGAATGGAAATTAAACGAGCGGAAATATATCAATGAAGTTGAAAGTCTTTTTCTTAATCTTCATTATGGTTATTAGTTTTAATGATATATCTTTTGCTGCTACACGTGTTGCATATACCAGACCCGGTTTAATGATGAAGATACCATTTAGCACTGTTGGTAGATCGCCTTATTTATTTAGAACGGGATTTGGAACTGAATTACACAATTTTAGTCCTTTCAATAGTACCGCTGGAATTTATTTTGATATGGAAGTTGGAAGAAATTTTTCCCTTGGATTTTCTTCAGTACAAACTGCAGATACAACCAACTTAGCCAATCTCGATGTGTCAACGTATGCACCACCTGTCGAATTTGGGTTTCACCTTCAACAGCGAGTATTTACTTACAATGACGTGAGTGTTTCTGTTGGTTTACAGGATATTGTTTTTCAGAATTCTGAATCAGAAAGCGGATTAAGTCTATCTCCCGAACAACTATCATTTTTTGTTGTAGTTAGCAGCGCTAAAAAATTAGGATCTTATAATCTACAAACTTTTCTTGGTTTTGGCACAGGTGGTTTCGGCGCCCAAGATTCTTTGCTAGTTACAGACCCGAGTTTGGATACTTTAGAGTCTGGCGCGCCGGCAGGTGTATTTGCTGGTTTTTATTTGAACACTCCATTCTTTAATAAATGGGGTGGATTGGATTTTGTGGGTGAATTCGATGGTATAGGTATCAATGTGGGACTCCGCATCCCCCTTACCTCGGATTATCGCCTTAACATTGGGTTCACCCACATAGATAAATTACCAAGTTGGAAAATACGTTATT
>Ga0315319_10000625_pt1 | contig 11438 bp, 10 predicted proteins | sample M1500m3416metaG_FD_203463 | JGI IMG/M metagenome (GOLD analysis project Ga0315319, IMG submission 203463) | Ammonia-oxidizing marine archaeal communities from Monterey Bay, California, United States - M1 500m 3416 | ecosystem: Environmental > Aquatic > Marine > Intertidal zone | place: USA... | reverse complement strand
CCTGTAGTGTAGCTCACCCCTTGACTCATCACTTCTGCATAACATTTTTCATGGTCGCTGACCTGGTAGATGTAGATGGTTCTTGCTTTACCGTCTTTGAGTCCTTTAGCAAAGATACCGATGTTGGTTTTTCCTTTGGTGCGTGGTCCCAGGCTCGCCGGATCTGGAAGCAGGGTAGAGAGGAATTCCATAGGAACGATCTTCTGTCCTTTGTGTTCCACCTCTTTGATACCCAGCATCCCTACATTTTCAAGACATTTCATATGCGTGAGGTAACTCTCTCCAAAGGTCATGAAAAATCTGATTCTTTTGAGCCCTTTGATGTGTTTGACAAGACTCTCCATCTCTTCATGGTAGAGCAGGTAGCTCTCTTTTGGCCCTACTTCAGGATAGTCCCATACCTGCTTGATGGCCATCGGTTCTGTCTCTATCCACTCCCCTTGTCCATCATCATTTTTTTGCCAGTAGCGTCCTTTTGCAGAAACTTCACGTAAATTAATTTCGGGGTTAAAGTTAGTTGCAAAAGCATAGCCATGGTCGCCTGCATTACAGTCGAGTATGTCTATGGTGTGTATTTCGTCAAAGTAGTGTTTTTGGGCATAAGCACAAAAGACATTGGTCACCCCAGGGTCAAAACCGGACCCTAAAAGTCCCATAATGTTAGTCCTTCTGAACTCTTCATCTCTCGCCCACTGCTCTTTATATTCAAACTTGGCTGTATCGGGGTGTTCGTAGTTTGCGGTGTCCAGGTAGTCTACGCAACAGTGTTGGCATGCATCCATAATGGTAAGATCCTGGTAGGGCAAGGCCACATTAATGACGATATCTGCACCTGTGTTTTGTATGAGGTCTATGAGTTCAGGGATAGAGTCTGCATCGACTTTCGCAGTGGAAAGTTGTACTCCTGTGCGTTCTTTGACATTGGCAGCGATGGTATCACATTTACTTAGAGTACGGCTTGCCAGTGTGATATATCCAAAAGTATCAGCATTCATGGCACACTTAAAAGCAACAACATTTCCAACACCACCGGCACCGATGATAAGGGTTTTTTTAGACATGTGAACTCCTAGAAAGATTTATATAATTATTTTATCACAAATAGTAATGATTTATGACATAGCTTAGCCCAAATAGTAAAGGCATAAACAAAAGTGTACTCAGCAATATAAGGGAAGTCACATCTTTAGGCTTGCAGTTGTACAGAGAGGCTAGATTGATATTGGCAATAGCTAGAGGCACCATCATCTCCATGAGGATAACACCTTGCACAAAGAGTGGCAGGTTTGTAAAACTGAGTATGGAAGCCGTAGCCAGAGGGATGAGTATAAACTTTTGGCTTATGGTTCCCGCGAAGAGTTTTGGGTGTAGCTCTTTGATGCGTATGCCTTGCAGGAACGTGCCCAGTAAAAAGAGTTGCAGGACTATGCCTGCATAGGCTCCCATCTTAAAAAACTCTTGCATCTGTGAACTTAGGGGTATATCGTATATATTGATGAGTATGGCAACAGCAGAAGCAGGGATGATGGGGATTCTGACTATGTTAAAGAGCGAATCTTTGATGCTAAGTGAACCTCGTGAGTAGATGTATACACCGATGATGTAGACTACAAAAACGTTGGCTATGTTGATGAGGGTCGTGTAGATGACAGATGCTTCTCCAAAGAAGGCGATGCCCAGTGGAATGCCGATGTTTCCTGTGTTTCCTGCGAAGCCGGCAATGGAGAAGATGGCCCTCTCTTTTGGGTCAGTAAATAGCATCTTGCCTATGAGTATGGTTGGAACGAGGAGGGCTAAGATAATGGCTAGGTAGATGAGTGGGACGTAAACGTGTTCACCGTGCAGCTTGGCTGTACTAAAACCCCATATGGTGACAAAAGGCTGTAAAAAGTAGACTGACATAAGTGTAAGTGTTTTTGTATTCATCTCTTCAGCGAAGATACGTTTAGCCATATAGCCCAGAAGCATGAAGACATAGACAAAGAGTATACTCATTAGTGTTTCAATCATGAGAAGGATTATAACTTATTTTGGGTATGATTCTTTAATACACTATTTAGGATTTTTTATGGATTTTTCTTCTTTAGAGACTTGGGGTTACCTGGCTGTAGCATTTTTTGCCTTTGGTGGTTCGTTCATCATTGTTGCAGCAGCAGGTGTGTTTTCATTTATGGGAAAAATGGATCTGACTGCAGCTTTAGCAGTAGCTACAGTGTCAAACTTTTTAGGTGATATATTTCTCTTTTATCTGGGGAAATACAAGAAAAAAGAGATACAGCCTTACTTTACAAAACACAAACGCAAGATAGCCCTTGCAACACTTATTATGCGTAAGTATGGGGTATTGGCCATATTTATACAAAAGTTTCTGTACGGTATAAAAACCCTTGTGCCACTCTCTATGGCGCTTGCAAAGTATGATTTTAAGAAGTTTGCATTTTATAATATATTTGCATCTATTGTGTTTGTAACTACTATAGGGTTAAGTGCCTACTATTCAAGTGAAGCTATCATTGTGATGTTTACATATATTAAAACAAATCCATGGATTGCACCAGTGATCTTATTTACTGTTATCGGTGTAGTGTGGTTAATTATGGAAAATATGACAAAGAAGAAGTAGTTAAAAAGTAAAAGGAGTCTTACCTTTTACTTTTTACAAATTTTTCAATGCGTCTGATACCTTCGCGAATGGTTGTAATATCTGTAGCAAAGGAGAATCTGAAGTACCCCTCCGACCCAAAACCTATACCAGGGACAACGGCAACACCTGTAGCCTGGAGCAACTCTTTACAAAATTCTATAGAGTCATTTGAAATGTTTTTGATATTTACGAAGAGGTAAAATGCCCCTTGCGGTTTAAGTACGGAAAGACCATCAACTTCGTTAAAAAGTTTGACTGCTTCATCTGCTCTGCCTTCAAAGGCTCTTCTCATTTTTTCTACATCCTCATCTACTTCACCTAGAAGTGCCGGGATGGCTGCTTTTTGGGTAATAGAGTTTATGTTTGACGTGCTTTGACTCTGAAGCTTGTTCATGGCACCTATGAGTGCTTTGTTTGGTGTAGCCAGATACCCAAAACGCCATCCTGTCATCGCTACAGATTTACTGAGACCATTGATGGTTACAGTTCTTTGGTACATATCTTCACTTATACTTGCTGTTGCTATAAAATCGATGTTGTATACAAGTTTTTCATACATTTCATCAGAGGCAACGATGATATCTGTGCCCTCAAGTACTTCAGCAAGTGCTTGAAGTTCAGATTTTGAATAAACTGAACCAGTAGGGTTGGATGGCGTCGTCAAGATAATCATCTTTGTTTTAGGTGTGATGGCGGCTCTGAGCTGTGCAGCAGTGATTTTAAATCCACTCATTTCATCTGTATCTATAACGACTGGTACTGCACCAGCGTACTTTACCAGCTCAGGGTAAGTGACCCAGTATGGCGCTGGAATGATGACCTCTTCACCTTCATTAAGCACAGCTTGAAAAAGGTTAAAAAGTGACTGTTTTGCACCATTGCTCACGATGATGTCTGAAGGGGCGTAGTCTAGGCCATTGTCTCTTTTGAATTTGGTGGCGACTGCTTCAAGAAGCTCTGGTATGCCTGGTACAGCAGTGTACTGAGTAAAGCCATCATTGATAGCTTTGATAGCTTCATCTTTAATGCGTTGCGGTGTCCCAAAGTCTGGTTCTCCAGCTGAGAAAGAAAGAATGTCTTTACCTTGTGCTTTTAAATCACGTGCAAGTGAAGAGATAGCTATGGTAAGTGAAGGAGATAGTGTTTGGATACGATCTGAAAGCATTTTGAAACCCTTAAAGTAAATTCATTAATTATAACAAAAAGTGCGTTAAAAAAAGCAACAGAGTGATCTAATCCATGGAGTGGATAAAATTATCATAAAGCTCTTCGAGCTGATGGTCTTTTTTCTTAATGTCTTCCTGCTTGCCTTTAGGAAGTGCATTTTCAAGTACTTCAATACGCTTGATAAGATACTCAAATATCTCTTTGTTGACATCTGGGATTTTGTTATGACTAAGTGGTGTCGTATCAAATCCACGTTTAAGTACACGAGCGGGTATGCCTATGGCGGTTGAGTCGGCGGGTACATTTTTAACCACAACAGAGTTGGCCCCTACCTTAGAGTTGGCTCCTATGGTGATGTTTCCTAGTACTTTGGCACCGGCACCAATCACGGCACCATCTTCCACGGTAGGGTGCCTTTTGCCTTGCGTAAGACTTACACCACCCAACGTAACCTGTTGGTAAATAATGACATCGTCACCGATGATAGCAGTTTCACCTATGACGACACCCACACCATGGTCTATAAAAACCCTATGTCCTATGGTTGCTGCAGGATGTATATCTATCACGGTTAAAAATTGCCCAATGGCAGAGATGAATCGTGGAATGAACCTTAGTCCTTTGCTGTAAAACCAATGCGCCACACGATGAAAAAACAAGGCCCACAACCCAGGGTAGTTAAAAAAAAGTTCAAAGTTTGAATGCAGTGCAGGATCATTTCTTTTTACATTGAGAAAATCTTCTTTTATGAGAGTAAATGGATTCACTATTAACGTTCCTCGTCTATGGCTTGAATGGTCTTAAGATAGCTGTTTTCACTTAAATAGAGGTAAAGTTTCCCCAATAGTGCTCTTTTTTCTTCTTTGGTGAGTTTTTCAGATTCTTCTATTTTGTACTTGAGTGATTTATCTATGAGATTGGTATCGTAATCCAAATCATCTAAAATATCCACAATATTTTGTGCTTCGATGAGATTCTCTATTGTGTATTTTCCGTTTTCATCAAAGGTAATAACAGCTTCAGTAGGGTGAGTAAAGAGGTTGTGCTTCATCCCTAATACTTCCTGATATGCACCTGTGAGGAAAAAAGCCAGAAAATACTCTTCTGTAGCGACATTAATATCATGCAAGTAGAGCGGAAAGTCACGATTAAAGCCTATTTCCCCATCACTGTCGCAAGTGATATCCCATATACTTGCTGGATTGGTCGGTTTGGTATCGAGACGGTCCAAAGGCATGATGGGAAAGTGTTGTGCCAAGCCCCAAAAGTCAGGAAGTGACTGGAAGGCTGAGAAATTCACAAGATACTTCTCTTGTATGCGGTCCTGCAGTTTTTTGAGTTCATCGCTATCTTCATCTTTAAGTAGTGCAATAGCCTTTTTAATGATAAGGTTTACAAGTATCTCCGTATTTGACCGGTCCTCAAGATCGATGTATCCCAGGTCGAAGAGCGTGAGCAGGCTTTCCATATGGTCAAGGGCATCATGCAGGTACTCTCTTGCTCGTTCACGACTCAAAGAGTTAAAGAGGTCATAAAGTTCTTGTATGAGGGGAGGGTTAACTTCTTTAAGGCGTAGCCCTTTTTCAGTATACTCTTGAGAAAAGAGTTCAAGTACTGGTGCAATCAGTACAGAGTGTGATGCTGCGATGTAGCGCCCAGACTCTGTAAAAATGTCAGGTTCTGCTACGCCTTTACTCTTGGCAATATCCTGCATAAGGAAAACCACATCGTTGGCAAATTCTCTTAGTGAATAGTTTCTTTCCTGCTTCTCTTCGTGCTGGCTGTATTCTACAGCAAGACCTCCACCGATGTTTATGGCTCCCAGTGCATCTGCACCACGTTTTTTGAGTTCAGCATAAATGTTACCCGCTTCTCTGAGTGCTTTTTTGAGTGGGGCAATGTCACCCATCTGCGAACCAATATGAAAATGGATCATCCAAAGATGGTCTAAAAGCGTATTTTTTTTCAGCATTTCATAGGCTTCAAGCAGTTCTGTAGAGGTAAGCCCAAACTTGGAGCCGTACCCACCGCTTTTTGCCCAGATACCGATGCCAGAACTGTGAAGCCGTATACGTACACCTATCTTAGGCGAGATAGGGGTTTCTATATTTTTATTAAATTCTTTGTTGACCTGTATGATAGTCTCTAGTTCACCAAGCCCCTCTATGGTCACAGTAATGTTGTGTCCCATTTTTGCCGCGATGAAGCAAAGTGATATCATCTCTTTGTCTTTGAATCCATTGACTGTGATAGGAGCACCTAGAGGGGTTTTGGTCATAGCAATGATAAGCTCAGCCTTGCTTCCTGCCTCCAGTCCATAGTTGTAACTTTGAGAGACATCCATAAGGGCATGTACAAAGTTGGGAAATTGATTGACTTTAAGGGGAAAAACAGCATGAAAGTTTCCTTTGTAGCTAAACTCTTGTTTGGCTTTTGCAAAGGTGTTGAAGAGTGTGGAGATCTGTTTTTCTATGAGATGGGGAAAACGAAGTAAAAGAGGTCCTTTGTAACCCTTCTCTCGTATATCTTGGGTGATCTCAAGCAGTGAAGGTTTGGAAGCATGATCAATGTTGATAGTATCATTTTGAATGACAAAATTCTCATCACCCCAAATGTCTAGACCAAAATTTTTCATATCTCTATCCTTGTGTTTATTCCGATAATTATAGCAAAACTTAATCCAATCTTACCTATAATAGTTCTTATGAAGAAAGAGTTCTTGATGTATGAAGTAAATCAGCATTATCTTAAGCTTTTCTCTGCGGGAGAGTGGGCACTTAAAAGTGTCTCTCTAATAGAAAAGGAATTGCGTAAAATTCCTTGTGATAAAAAGATTGTCTGGGATGTTTCCGGAGTAAGTGAATTTGACAGTGCCGGAGTGCTGCTTTTTATAGAATATTTTGAACGATTTCAAAAAGAGACAACTGTAGAAGTGGTGGGATATGGCGACAATCAAAAAGAAATGTATGATCTTTTAAATAAAAATATCCAAGAGATCAAACCCCCTCAAAAACAAGGCTACCTTGAATATTTAGGTAAAAACACCCTTGAAGTTTATGTAGATATCAAGGATTTTATTACGTTTGTTGGGCATCTCTTTTATGCGATGTTCCATACTTTCGTTAAACCTAAAGATATACGTTTTAAAGAGATGGTGTATCATATACACCAGTCAGGGTTTAATGCACTCGTTATCATAGGCTTAACTTCATTTTTGGTGGGTATGGTAATCTCTTATCAGGGTTCTGTTCAGTTGGCCAAATTTGGAGCGGACATCTTCATCGTTGATACAGTGGCCATCTCCATTACCAGAGAGTTGGGACCTATGATCACTGCCATTGTCATCGCAGGGCGCAGTGGTTCGGCATACACTGCTGAGATAGGGGCTATGAAGATCACTGAAGAGATAGATGCCATGCGTACGATGGGGTTTGACCCTTATACTTTTTTGGTGCTTCCTCGTGTTTTTGCTTTAGTGATAGCACTTCCTTTGCTGATCTTTTTCTCTGATATTGTCGGTATATTTGGAGGTATGGTCGCCTCATATATGCAATTGGGTATTTCCATGACGCAGTTTACAGAGAGACTTTATGAAGTATTGGAAGTGAAACACTATATGCTTGGCATGATAAAAGGACCGGTCTTTGCATTTATCATCGTAGCCATAGGGTGCTTTAGAGGATTGCAAGTTTCAGATAACACTGAAAGTATCGGCCTTCATACCACAGCATCTGTAGTCAATTCCATTTTTTTGGTCATAGCATTTGATGCACTCTTCTCGGTGCTTTATACGGATCTTGGGCTATGAGTACGGTAATTAAAGTAGAGGGTGTCGTTACAAAATTTGGCACAAGAATCATCCATGATGGGGTGAATCTCCACATCGAGGAGAGTGAGATTTATGCTATTTTGGGGGAAAGCGGATCTGGAAAATCAGTACTCATGAAAGAGATGATTATGCTCTCGGAGCCTAGTGCAGGGAGTATAAGTATTCTAGGCACATCATTGGATCACATCAGTTTTGAAGATGCACAGGCATTGCGTAGTGACTGGGGTGTGCTATTTCAGTCTGGAGCTCTTTTTTCTTCCTTGACTGTCGCAGAGAACATAGAAATTCAACTTAAAGAGTATGTAAACATAAGTAAAACGATGAGAGACAATCTTGTAAATTCCAAGTTGGCACTTGTAGGACTGGAGGCACATGTGGGGTCTCTTTATCCCTCTGAACTCAGTGGTGGTATGGTGAAGCGTGCTGCTCTTGCCCGAGCGTTAGCGATGGAGCCAAAATTACTCTTTTTAGATGAACCTACTTCAGGGCTTGATCCTATAGGTGCACGGAATTTTGATGCACTCATTGTAGAGTTGCGAGATTTGCTGGGTGTCACCGTTGTGATGATCACACATGATCTGGAGAGCATTTTCAATATAGTGGACAGGATGGCAGTTTTGGCAGATAAGCATGTTGTTGCGCAGGGTACATTGGAAAATGTGTTACAATCTCAACATCCTTTTGTGGAAGAATTTTTTAAGAATCCCTACACAAAAGAAAGGTGTAGGCATAAGGTAGAAGATGTATAGTAAAGTAAATTATACGATAGTCGGTCTTTTTGTACTGCTGTTTGGTGCAGGCATGGTTTGGTTTGCTTTTTGGCTTGCCAGGTATGGTTTACACGAAGATTTTGATACCTATAGACTTGAAATGAAAGAGTCTATTTCGGGACTCTCTATAGACTCTAATGTAAAACTGCGTGGTGTAGATATTGGTAGCGTGAGCGCAATACACATTGATCCTAAAAACATTGAAATAGTTGAAATATTTGTCAACATAAAGCAGGGCATACCTATCAAAGAGGATATGATAGCCCACACACAAATGTTTGGTGTTACAGGGCTGTTATCTATAGAGATAGAGGGTGGTACGAACACAGCTAAAACCTTGGTGCCTACAGAAGAGTACGCGCCTCTTATACAAACAAAACCTTCGTTACTGTCGAAATTATCAAACAGTCTTGGCGGATTGAGTGAGAAGCTAGAAAATTTGCTGGCACAGAGTCAAAAATTACTTTCAGACCATAACATCGAAACCTTGGGAGATATCCTTGATAATACGCAGAAGGTGACAGCCAGAGGTGAAGAGTTGGAAGACAGGGTCATTGTCTCGCTTGAAGAGGTTGACACTACACTCAAAGAGTTTAGGATCTCTATGGATAATATAAATACACAATTTACAGAAGCTACCACAGATTTTAAACAGATGCAAAACGATTTTGCAGAGATCAAAGAGGTGATTGTGCCTACGGTGAATAAGATCATGGAGACAAGTAAGAACTTTAGCCGTGTGACATTGAAGTTTGGAAAGAGCATCGACAGAGGAGACTATAACCTTAAAAAGATGCTTGAACCCGTACTGGCAGAAGTGCAGATACTCTCAAGTCAACTCAGTAATATGTCAAGAGAGCTAGGAGAAAGTCCAAGTGATCTACTCTTTAAATCAAGAGACTCAAGAAGGGGGCCGGGAGAATGATAAAAATGAAACATATATTATTTTCTATTGTGCTTGTGGCTTTATCGGGATGCACAAAAGAGCCTGCACTTAAAGTCTATAGTCTGGATGTTCTTACTCAAAGTGCTGTAAAAAATGCGCACTATAGAAGTAAAAGCATTAAAGTAGCATACCCTCAAAGCCTCAGGGAGCAGATCACACAAAAGATGCACTTTTCATACAGCAGTAGTGACATAGGCACTTACCAAAACTCCGAGTGGTCAAACAACATGAGTAAACTCTTGCAGGGTACCTTCATCGAAGTGCTAGGCAGTGCCAGACTCTTTAAAATCGCACTCTCGGATACCTCAAGTGTAAAAGAAGACTATAGACTTGAAAGTACTGTTTTTACTTTTAGCCACAGTGTAAGAGATGCACAATCCCATGCCATCGTCTCTATAGAGTTCACACTGATGGATGCAAATACGGGAAGTTTGATAAAAAGTAAAAGATTTAGTTACCGTGAAGGCACCCCGACAGTAGATGCACAGGGGTATGTAAAAGCTACAAATGCAGCTATGGCCAGGTTAAGTGGAGATTTGGTGGAGTGGTTACGTTAGAGGGGAGTTTTTTTAAAACCCTCCAACTAAGATGGTCTTCTCTTCCTTGCTCTCCAAGTCTTTCACCCAAATAGTGCCATTTTTCAGTTCATCTTCCCCAATGAGGGCACAGTACCGGGCATTCACTTTATCTGCACCTTTCATGTGGCTTTTGAAACCTTTTGAAGCGTACTCTAGGGTCACTTTTGTCTCTTTGCGTTTAGCTGCGGCTAGAGGAAAAAGAGCCTCTATGCCTCTTTCTGTCATAGCTCCAAGATATATGCCCTCTCTTTGCAGTTCTGGCATCTGTACGAGTTCCATAATGCGTTCTATGCCTATGGCGAAACCTACAGCCGGAGTTGGCTTACCATCCAGGAATTCTACAAGTTTGTCGTAGCGCCCACCGCCAGCGATGGCAGACTGTGAACCGATCTCGTTGCTTACAAACTCAAAGGCGGTTTTATTGTAGTAGTCCAATCCTCTTACAAGGTTTGTATCTACTTCGTAGTTTATGCCTGCCTTGTCAAGCAGGACGGTTAGTTTGTTAAAATCTGGGTCACATTCGTCACAAAGATTCTTTATGAGCTTTGGAGAGTTGACCAGTAGAGTTTGACACGCTCTGTTTTTACAGTCAAGTACACGTATCGGGTTTGTCTCTATACGTCTGTTACAGTCTTCACATAACTCTTCCTGTGTTTCCCTCAAAAAGCCTACAAGGGCCTGTTTGTACGGAGGCATACACGTGGTACAACCAAGTGAGTTTATCTGCAGGTCAAAGCCTATGCCTAGAGCTTCAAAGATCTGACTTATCATCGTGATGATGCTAAAGTCTTCATAGACAGAAGCTTCACCAAAACTTTCACAGCCAAACTGGTGGAACTCTCTCAAACGACCTTTCTGTGGTCTTTCGTAGCGGAACATAGGTCCGTAGTAGTAAAATTTTTGTTTTACCGGCTGTCGGTCCAGTTTTGCATGAACAAAGGCTCTTACTACACCTGCAGTACCTTCGGGACGCATACAGACATCGTTGCCCCCTTTATCTTCAAACTGATACATCTCTTTGCTTACGATGTCAGAACTGTCACCTACGGAGCGTTTAAACAGGGCAGTCTCTTCAAGTATAGGTGTCTCTATATACCCATACCCATATTTTTTGGCAATGTCTGTGGCAGTAGTCACAATATGCATAAAACGCCGACTCTCGTCAAAAGTAAGGTCTTTCATGCCTCTAAGTGGGTTGATCATAGTGTGCTCCTTAAATAGTCTGTTATTTGTGTATGTATCATTTCTCTATCAGCCGTTGCATCAATAAAAAGATGAGGGATACCAAGCTTTTGTATGCTTTGTTTCATATACTCTTGCACTTGCAGAAGATACTGAAGTCCTCTAAGCTCAATGCCATCCAGGTTTTTAGCAGAGGTGCGTTCTTCCAGGGTTTTTATATCTGTTAAAAAGAGGATGACCTTATCGGGGAAATGCCCCTCAAGAGCAAAGTGGTTAAGGCTTACAAGTTCATCAAAATCAAAGTCACCATTGGCGAGGGCAT
>Ga0315319_10000623_pt1 | contig 11442 bp, 9 predicted proteins | sample M1500m3416metaG_FD_203463 | JGI IMG/M metagenome (GOLD analysis project Ga0315319, IMG submission 203463) | Ammonia-oxidizing marine archaeal communities from Monterey Bay, California, United States - M1 500m 3416 | ecosystem: Environmental > Aquatic > Marine > Intertidal zone | place: USA... | reverse complement strand
GTTCTCCTTTGTTAGTTGAAGTAGCGGCGTGTTCTTTATGGGTCGTTCACAGACCAGATAGCTCCCTGCATCTGCGTCACTTACAAACAAATCCAGTTCATCGGTCACTGCTAAAACCAGGGATGCGAATGGCAGGTGGCTTGTCTCGGCAGAAATCGCTGCCAGGTTGATACCACCCGTACGGAGCGCGGTTTCGGCTGCCTTTTCCCGATCTGAGTAGGCGCCTGCGAGCATCAAGGAACTCATTTTACCTCCTGGTTGATAGCGTAATGATCCACCTACCAATATAGTACAAGAGGTTCCCAGAACCTAGTGCTGAGCACTAACCGCCGTAGCCTGTTGCTGATACCGACCCCGCCAGCAAGTTCGGTATACTTACAGGCCTATCCGGAAGGGAAAAACCAGCCCCGGGGAACTGCCTATGGGTGGTGCTAAGCAAACCCATAGCTGTATCAAATGGCAAGTTGGGGTAAATTAACGTCATGACCGTTCAACGCAGTAAGAACAGAGCAGCAATGAGGGTCGCATGAGTTCTCTATCGATTAGGGCCCTTGCTATTGGGCTACTGTTAACCTCCGGCCTTCTCGCCGCCTGTACGTCAACAGCCAAAGATGTCTTCAAAGGGGTAGACAGGATAGTGGCCGCCGGTGATCTTCACGGAGACTATGATCAGTACATTAAGGTGCTGACAACGAATGGCCTGGTGGATGAGCAGCTGCGATGGCAAGGTGGTAAAACTCACTTCGTTCAATTAGGTGATGTCGTTGATCGAGGACCGGATTCTCTTCGAATTATCCGTCATCTGATGAAACTAGAGAAGGAAGCAAAAAAGAAGGGTGGTCGCGTTCACGTCCTGATCGGGAATCACGAGGCGATGAATATTCAGGGTGATCTACGGTACGTTCACCCCGGGGAATATTCTGCATTGATTTCGGAGGGTTCTGATGTCCTTAGGGACCGCTATCTTGAAGCCGTGTATAAACACCAGGTTTCAATCGACCCAACGCTTGCCGCGAATCCGGGTCCAGTCATGGAGGGCTTGAAGAAAAAGTTTCCATTGGGTTACGTCGAACATCGGTCCTTATGGGAACCAGGCCAGGAAATCGCTAAATGGGTCGCCTCACACAATGCAGTGATTAGAATAAATGACTCCTTGTTTGTTCATGGCGGGTTGAGCCCCCATGTTGAACCTCAGAAGTTGTCCAAAATTAATCGCCGGGTGAGATCGGAAATTTCAGTACGATTCGACGGTGAGGGGCTATCGAATAGCCAAGACGGCCCGCTGTGGTATCGGGGCCTTGCCTCGAACGAGGCAGAAGTAGAGCTGGCCCCCTTGCTTGAAATGCTGAAATTTTATGATGTTAATCGGATCTTTATCGCACATACGCCGACTAACGGCGCGATTCTCACCCGACTTGATGGCACGGTCATTATGATAGACGTTGGCATTTCTGCGCACTATGGAAGTAGCCTCGCCAACATTGTCATCGAAGATGGTACTCTGCAGGTGATGCATCGTGGGTCCCAGGTTCCCTTTCCCGGTGATGGTCTTTCGATACAGGCGTATCTGGAGATGGTCTCTGCGCTTGAACCGCTGGATAGTAGACTAAAAAAGTATGTGCATTCTATGGATGATCAATTAGCTCAGGAGAAAGAGAAAATGCCCCAGCGTGCGGTGAACTAATGTCGGAAGTCCTTGCCAAATTGTGGGGCAGGCTCCCCTTTACCTCTACCCCTGATGCCTCATCGTCTGAACCACCCGTTTCGATAAAAGAAAAGGTGTCAACGGTTGTTGTTCAAGGAACCAGTGGCCGGTTCTTCAATAGAGAAGTCTCGGACTTGTTATTTATCGAGAGGGTGATGGAGGAGTCTAGCAACTTCTCTCATCCTCTTTTTGAGCGTGTGCGTTTTCTTTCTATTTCGTCCAGTGTGCTTGACCAGTTTTATGCGGTGCGGGTTGCTAAGCTCAGGCGATCGGCGGCCAGGCATGATGGATATGTGACACCCGACGGCCTGACTGCGGTCCAGCAGTTGATGGTCGTCACCGAAAAGGCGAACGACCTAATGCAGGTACAGCAGGAAAGCTGGCGTCATCTGCAGTCTGAACTGGGAGAACACAGAATCAGGTTTCCCGGGATTGAGGAATTGGATCAGGCCGATCTGGTGTGGCTTTCAAACTTTTTCAAGAGCCACTTTCTGCACGTACTAACGCCCTTTACGATAGACGAGGAGCATCCGTTCCCGTTTATTTCGAGTGGTGGCCTTTGCGCTATCCTTGAATTCGGGGAAGGCTTTGTCCTATTACCCTTGCCCTCTAAGCTGCCTAGATTCATTTCTGTTCCAGGCGAAGAGCACCGCTATGTCACTGCGGAGACCCTCATTCAGTTTTGCTGGCAAGAGCTTGTTCCGGGTGAAACGTTGCGGAGTTTCGGCTTTTTCCAGATTCTTCGTGATAATGATCTTGCCAAGGAAGAGCGGAACGATGATCTTCTGGCAATTGTAGAATCAGGCTTGCGTATGCGGCGGAAAGCGAATGTCATCAAGCTTCGCGTCTCGGAGACGATGACTGACCAGGCCATTCGTTTTGTTGCTCGCCAGTTGGGGTTGTTGTCCGGTGAGGAAATTCTGTTCCTTGAGAACCAAAATGAACGAATGACAGCGTCTGAGTTTATTGTACCGACGGACCTCGTGGGTTTGTCTGATATTTCAGAAGTACTTGATGATTTGGACGGGAAAGTTAGTGGGAATGTCTTTCCGCATTTCAGCGCACGATACCCTGAACAACTGCTAGCTAACGACAACGATTGTTTTGCCGCGATTTCCGCGGGCGATATGATCGTGCACTGGCCCTACGAATCGTTTGATTCCGTGATCAGGTTCATTCAGCAGGCGGCTGAGGACCCGGATGTTGTCTCGATTAAGCAGACACTGTATCGAACCAGTGACGAATCGCCGATTGTTGAAGCGCTAATCCTGGCCGCCAGGAAGGGTAAAACTGTATTGACGGTGATTGAACTGGAGGCACGTGACAACGAAGCATCGAATATCGAGCTCGCGAACCGCCTCGAAATGGCAGGCGCGCAGATTATCTATGGGATTGTCGGGCTTAAAATCCATTGCAAGGCGACATTGGTTGTGCGAATGGAAGATGGTGAAGCGATAAGCTATACCCATCTTGGGACGGGGAACTATCATCCTAGCAACGCGAAGACTTATACGGATGTCTCGTTCTTCACCCGTGATGATGTCATCGGCCATGATACCCATTTGTTGTTCAACTACCTCACCAGCGAAAGAATGGGGGAGCCTGGAAAACTGATTATGGCCCCGTATTTTTTGAGAGATAAACTTGGCGAGTTGATAAGTAACGAGATTGATCATGCGCGAGGAGGCAGACCCGGCTACATCTGTATCAAGGTAAACTCACTAACAGATATCGGGATTATCGAGCAACTTTATGAAGCCTCCGAAGCTGGGGTGGAGATTGACCTGGTTATCCGGCGGCACTGCGTACTGCGACCAGGAGTGCCCGGTATGTCTTCGCGTATTCGAGTAAAAAGTATCGTCGGCAGGTTTCTTGAACATTCCAGGATCTATATGTTTGGTGGAGGACAGCCGGTTTCGGCCGAAACCTCTGTGGTTTACTTCGGCTCTGCGGATCTAATGGAGCGCAATCTCGATGAGAGGGCTGAGTTGCTGGTGCCGGTCGAGAACGCTCGGGTGAAATCAGTCATAGTTGATGGAATATTACACGCTAATATCAAGGACACTATTCAATCCTGGATGTTGGACAGCGAGAATAATTATGAAAGAACTCATATCGAAGATGGTTTTTGCTCCCAGTCTTTCTTTATGGAAGCGGACGATCCAGCGAGCCTTGGTGGTTTTAAGGTTGTTTCGAGCAAAGCCCCGGCTTCGAATGAATCTTCGCAATAGTTCTACTGCTGGATGGGTTACATTCCTTTTCCTGGGGCTGGGGTCGCCGGCGCAAGCTGACAGGCTATTTGAATCCTTGGAGCCTATGGAAATCAGTCTATCTGGGCCGCTAATTAAAATAAGAAAAGAACGCGACAAATCTGAATCGTACAAAGCGACGCTCGGCACGGGAGAAGACAATTTCGACGTCGAATTGCGTGTTAGAGGCAACAAACGACTTGATGCTGAAGTCTGTCGTTATCCCCCTCTCAGGATTGAGTTTGAACCAGAAGGGATCAAGAAGACGCTTTTTGCGCACCAAGAACGCCTGAAGCTGGTGGTGCTGTGTAAGGATACGGCAGCCTATCGAGACTATCTTAGGGCTGAGTTCCTGATCTACCGCATGTTCAATTTGCTAACCCCATTGTCTTACAACGTGCGCTGGTTGAAGGTGAGTTATAGCGACGAGAAAGGCAAGGTTCGCCAGGAGCCTGCGTTCTTCATCGAGCGAAAATCGAGACTCGCTAAACGTAACAATCTAGAGACAACTAATGTTGGCAGGATCCTAAGATCAGAGCTTGAGCCAGACAGTAGCGCGCTGGTAGGTTTGTTTCAGTATATGGTGAGTAATGCAGACTACTCGCTCGTTGCCTCTGCTGATGATTCTTGTTGTCACAATGCTAAAATATTGCGAGGTGAAGACTCCCTTTACCGGCCGGTTATCTATGACTTCGATTCCTCCGGATTGGTCAATGCGAGCTATGCAACCGGCATTCCGTCGCTCAAAATCAAGCGAGTCACCCAAAGGTTGTACCGGGGTTATTGTGCCCACAATAGCCAGGTTAGCGAAGCGAGACGTCAGATGTTGAGTATGCGGGAAGCGTTACTTGATCTTCTGAGAACGGATACTGTGTTGGGGAAAAGGTCTCTAAAGCAGAAGGTGAAGTATTTTACGAAATCATTAGAAATGATCGCGGACGATGAGGTGTGGCAGGAAAAAGTTTTGGATGCCTGCAGAGGCTAAAAATTGGAAATGGATTCCAGTGTCTTGTAATGATTGAGCCCACCCGCGCCGTCCTTTCGATCATCGACCAGATAAACGGATCCATTATCCATCATCGCAATGCCTTCAGGTTGCTTGTGGACGGCTGAATCCAGTGGAAAGAACTGAAGTGACAGTGTGTTGCGATTAACGCGCAGTACATTCGCAGGGGTTAGGAAGTAGTAGAAGTTAATATCACTGTCAATGCCCGTAACTCTCTTCCTGTTGCCTTTAAGCCTGTCATCGTCCAAAGAGAAGAGCTTTCTTGCTTCCGTGTCCTTCCCTGGCACGTAGGAATACACAGTAATCCTGTCTTTACCGCTCTTTTTCTTCCCGTTTCGTTTGTAAATATTTTTGCAGGGGATCAGCAGGTTTCCATCGTCAAAATGAAGGCCTTCGACTTCACAGGCTGCTGTAAGGCCGGTATCTAGAATGCTCCAGTTCGCAAGCTGGTTTGCTGCCGTAAAAGAGACATTGGGGATCACATAGAGCTTCCCTTTACTGGTAATCATATAGACGTTGGCACCACTCACGGCAATGCCTTCGAAATCATCGAGCACAACGGGATTGCCAAGAGAAACCAGTTTTGTAATTTGGAGGCTCGGAAGAGCGATCGAATAGATGTGGCCGTTTTCGTCGTTGTGAGTCAGTAGTAGGTGTTCGTTGACTTTGGCCAGGCCGGAGGCTTCTCGAAGAAATCCGGGTAACGCCGCCGGTGCTTTCCCCGGGCCAGCGTCTTTTGCCTCGAGCTGGGTTACCAATACTCCAATTAAAACGAGCATGCTGCCTAGAATGGCAAGCAACAAAAAAGGCCTGGGGCTCATACCCTAGTTGGTGTTTCCAGGCGCAGGCGGTTCACGTTGGTCATCGTCTTGGCCGCGATTCATCCATTCTTTCGTGAACCAGCGTTTGGCGGAAACTTCTTCACCATACTCAAGCTCCCAGAAGATCAGAATGAAGTAGTTGAAGAACACGGTAATCACCATCGCTATTTCCAGCGCCTCGATTCCGGCGGAAAGCCCAACAGCGATTGCAATAAAGATGTAGCTGGCATCTAAAGTATCATCTAACGTCAATCTGAACCTGACCCCAGCAACGATTCCGGCAAGGCTGAAGGCCAGTGCCAGGCTGTTTTGGACGATCATCACAATGCCGCCAACGACAACAGGCAGTAGGAGTAATGTCAGCAGGAATGCCTGGTCGCGACCTTTCCGGCGCCTTGCGCCCATGTAGATCCACGCTACTGGTTCCATGATAAGCACGACGCCTATCGTCGCCATCGCGAGCTTGATCGCTTTTGTCATGGGTTCCCACGATAGCGTGGTCAATTTACCTGTCAGGAATTCATTGGCTCCAGTAGGGGGAAGCTCGTTCCCGCCGAAAGGAAGATAATCTATCAACGCTGGGAAAATCTTTACCAAGCCATACAGGAGCAGAGAAACAGCGAAATAGTAAGCTGTGATTTGTATCAAAGGTTTAGCGGATTTCATGCTGTGCGCTGCTCGTTTGTCGAGTGATGATAGGGAAGTATAGCGTATTACTTTGGGTGATTGGATGTCGCATCGTTGCTGTACGAAAAGACTCGAAAGGGTTGTCTGAACTGCCGTTAAACCAGGCCAGGTACACTTATTTGTGGCGTGCATTTTTTCTCTTTGGGCAGCAGATTTATAGTATAAAAGTGATGGATCTGATCGCATAGCCCGGTGCGCAAGGCGTGATGGTGGCCGCATATCTATAGATCGTTTCTTTACACCGGTTTGTTAACGCTGCCAGGCCCTCTGGATATTTCCCACGGAAAGGGAACAGTATTAGATTTTGCGGGCGCGAAAAGAACGGCCTTTGATCTTCCCGGCGTTTAGAACAGCAAGGGCCTGTTTTGATGACGTCCGCTTGATGGCGACATACGCCGTCCTGTCGAAGATGCTGATTTTTCCGACAGCGCTCCCCTCGATACCATTTCCCCCGGTCAGAGCGCCTAATAGGTCACCGGGTCTGATTTTTTGTTTTTTTCCACCGTCTATTTGCAATGTCGCCATAGATGGTTGTGCTGGCCTGAAGCCAGGGTCCAATGGGTCAATAACGGTGCGTTCCAGGGACTGCTCCAAAACGGCTTCCAGGAGCTCGATTTTGTAATTTTCACTCTCATGAAACAGCGAGCAGGCCAGGCCAGTGTTCCCTGCGCGCCCGGTACGACCTATTCGATGTGTGTGGACCTCGGGGTCTCGTGACAAATGATAGTTCACGACGAGGTCAAGGGAATCAATATCCAGACCTCTGGCAGCGACATCGGTAGCCACCAGAATAGAAAGACTTTTGTTCGAGAATTGTACAAGCCTGTTGTCACGGTCTCTTTGTTCCAGGTCACCGTGAATAGCGCGTGAACTGAAGCCCAGGTTTCTGAGCTCAAGTGAGACGTCTTCCGTTAGTTGTTTGGTATTGCAGAACACGAGCGCGGAGTCGGGCTTGTATTTCTGCAGTAGGCTCACCAGTCCTTCTGTTCGCTTTGATTTGTCGGTGATTTGGTACAGAAGCTGTTGGATGGTGTTTGCGTCATGCTGATCGGGCGCTTCAAGTCGTCGTGGGTTGACCATGACTTTTGCCGCGAGCTGGTCAATGTTATGGGGGTAGGTCGCGCTAAACAACATGTTCTGTCTTTTGGCGGGCAGATACCGAATAATCTGGGCGATTGACTCCCCGAAACCCATATCTAACATTCTGTCCGCCTCATCGAGTACGAAGGTGTCTACATTTTCCAACGAGAGGTTTTGTTTCCTAAGGTGTTCTTCGGTTCTGCCTGGCGTTCCAACGACAATATGTGCGCCGTGCTCCAGTGAACCTTTCTGGGGTCCAAATGCGACGCCACCACACAATGTCAGTACTTTGATGTTGTGAATTTTTCGGCCCAGCGTTCTAATTTCTTTTGCGACCTGATCAGCGAGTTCGCGCGTTGGGCACAATATGAGGCACTGGACCCTGAATTTTTTCACATCAAGTTTGTTCAGTATTCCCAGGCCGAAGGCGGCGGTTTTTCCTGATCCCGTCTTCGCTTGTGCTATCACGTCCTGGTTATCAAGTATTTTAGGCAACGACAATGCCTGGATTGGGGTCATGGTGTGAAAGCCGAGGTCGTCCAGGTTGGACAGCAACTCGGCATGCAGCTCCAGGTTTTTAAAGCCGGCTTTCTTAGCGTCAGGGTTGCTGGAATCAAAATTGTTCAATAGTTGGCCTCAACGGCATTGGTTATTGTTAGCGCACGAATCCAATGATCGCGACGAAAGGTGCAATGGCGCCTTTTAGGGCGAAAAAATGTCACATTCCGTGTGCATGTTTGAGTCGGTTTAGTTTATCAGCTATGTAGGAAATGACGTCCGAGGTATAGGCCAGACCGGCTCGCACTATCCACGAAAAGCCAACGGCACCCAACGCGGCTTTTAGCGCGGCTTTTAGCGCGGTAAGGTCAAGCGAGCATGCCCACCCCCTACCTGGATAAATGTTAACCTGGATGACTTTTATCGAACGGCCTTTTAGGAAAACTTCGGATAAAATGCCGACAACGGCGTCTGCTAGCAAGGCTCCAAGCCCAATCAGGACGGGAAGCGCCCCTGGCAGGTGGCTGATGCTATTGAGTCGTTTGCCGTAGTAGATAATAGTGCTCGAATGCGGGTGGTGGTCAATCTTACCGGTTTATTCCGGAAACATCGTGATCTCATCTGGTTGATGAGACCGATGTCTTTTTGCTGCCGACATGCTGGCATAATAGATTTTTTAGATGATGGAGCAGCGTGTGAATTACGAAGAAGTGGTTATGGGACGTCGAAGTATTAGAGGCTACCTGTCTGTTCCAGTGCCGAAATCTCTTATCAAGGAAGTGTTGGAAATGACCATTCGAGCGCCTTCTTCACTGAATACACAACCTTGGAATTTCTACGTTGTCGCAGGTGAACCTTTGGATCGAATTCGGGAAGGTAACACCGAACGAAACCTTGCCGGCGTGCCAGATTCTCGGGAGTTCCGTGGACATGGGGCCTATGAGGGCGTGCACCGGGAAAGACAGATAGGGATAGCAGTGCAGCTTTTTGAGGCGATGGGAATTGAGCGGTATGATAAAGAGGCGCGCCAGGAATGGGTGCTGCGTGGATTCAGGCAGTTTGATGCGCCAGTCTCTATTGTAGTGACCTACGATAGGTCGATCCACGGCGGAGATATTGGACCCTTTGACTGTGGTGCTGTAAGCAACGCCCTGGTGAACGCTGCTTGGTCGCGCGGGTTGGGTTGTGTTGTAAACAGCCAGGGAATTATGCAATCCCCTGTCGTTCGAGAGCAGGCGGGTATACCAGATGATCAGGTGATCATGATTTGTGTCGCGATGGGTTTTCCGGATGATAGTTTTCCCGCCAATGCGGTTGTATCACAGCGAAAGTCCGTAGAAGACGCAGCAGTGTTTGTTGGCTTCGAAGATTGATGCATGTTGGAAACTGAGCTGTCGGCGCCGGTCAAAGCCTATCTGGAATCCCATGGATACCAGGTTAACTGCGAAGTCAAAGACTGCGACATCGTAGCGACGAGAGGTGATGATCTAATCATCGTCGAGCTCAAGACGAGCGTGAACCTCACACTGTTAGTTCAAGCGACTAAGCGTCAGTCTATTTCAGACAGTGTCTATGTTGCCGTACCCGCGCCGACAAAAAGAAACCGCCAGTGGCGAGGTACGCTTACGGTCCTGAAAAGGTTGGAGATTGGCCTGTTGCTGGTAGAGGAAGGTGCTATGGGTATGGTGGTCAGCAAGCAATTTGATCCCATCCCGTACCAGCGAAAGAAAAATACTCGGAGCAGGCGAGCGTTGTTGACTGAAGTTGCCGATAGAAGCGGGGACTACAATGTGGGTGGCAGTACTAAAACGACGCTGATGACCGCCTACCGGGAAAACGCAATCCTTATTGCCTGCTGCCTTTCAAAACTTGGCCCGTCAAGCCCGAAAAGTTTGAGAAACCTTGGCACAGGGGATAAGACCACGAGCATACTGAGTGCTAATCACTATGGCTGGTTTCAGCGGGTTGAGAAGGGTGTCTATGAGTTGACTGACCAGGGTAATGTTGATTCGCGTTCATTCAAGCAAATTTACCAACAGGCAGAGGCTCACTTCAAGGCTCATTACTAACGAGACAGAGACTTGCAGAGCATTTTACCGGCGCTTGATAACTCCGGCTCAGTGTTTCTTGATCAAGCTCAATCGAGATGCAACACGCTTAAGTCTCTGCTCAACATGAATAACTCAGTAATCACTCCTGAAAAAGGTAGCTTGTGACTATTTCTCATCCCTTGGCAGCGCTGTTCAGTGCCCGTAGTGCTGATGCCTATCGCCGCAGGTTAAAGAGAACTGGACAGTGTTGCGTACGGACCTGATCGGGATTGAGCCCGACGTTGAGTTTTTCCTATTCCCGGATACTGACTTCCCTGTGAAAAGCAGGTTGAGTTTAGGTTCGGTTGTCTAGCGGGAGGGAACAAGTCAACGTCAAAATCACTAATTGTTTCATGGATAGGTTCCTTTTGTGGGCTTGCACGGTGATGCAGCTAGTTCGTGGCAGCGTAGGCTGGTATCACTCACGTGGTGGGAAGCGTGCAATGGAGACTGCAAATTGTTCAATGTATGATGTAGTACACGGCGGTGCTTAGGAGTTACCGCGATTTGGTAGAGCAGGGTATGGCGCTCTATCGTTAGCCAAAGTCTATTAAGAAGGACAATCATGCGATTACTACTGATTTGTAGTGTTTTACTGCTATCTTCCTGTGCGACCAAATCATTAACAGAACTGGTGCAGGCACATCCTGATTATGACGTTAGTCAGCTCAAGACGTTCATATGGGCTGAACCAGCGGTGCAAGTCATAGGTATACTTAGCGGCTCGGGGGAAAGCGATCTCACCCGGCGTGCTCAGCGTCTTGGTCAAACGATACTCACGAATAAAGGTTACGTCGATGCCGGTCCTCACAAACCCGACATGATTGCCTCATTGATGATCGGTGCTATTACCCAGACGTCGATTTCTCAGCATAAGGTCGACGCGAGGCAGGGTTACTACGACCGGACGGTGAGTTGGACACAGGAAAATGAATACCTGAGAGGTGGTGTCGCGATTATTCTCACGAACCCCGACAATGGCGCAATAATGTGGCAGGGAAGTGCCATAGACACGCTGAAACCCAATCAGAAAACCGAGGGGCAGAAAATTGGTAAGTTCGGCAAGCTGGTCGAGCAAATGCTTCCTGCATCTCAATAACTAATACGAACGAAATGGGCTTCTTCGTCATATTTGAGAGAGGCAGGTTGCTCGAGGCAGTAAGGAGTGACTTAGTATTATTTCAGTGTTGTACGGGCGCCCTGCATCACCTTCTTGTATACGGTCACCGGCGACTCTTGCCGATCGCCCTCCCATTGAGCCGCAAGTAAACGGGTCGCTGTTCCTCCGGGATTGGTATTACCGTTG
>Ga0315319_10000622_pt1 | contig 11465 bp, 14 predicted proteins | sample M1500m3416metaG_FD_203463 | JGI IMG/M metagenome (GOLD analysis project Ga0315319, IMG submission 203463) | Ammonia-oxidizing marine archaeal communities from Monterey Bay, California, United States - M1 500m 3416 | ecosystem: Environmental > Aquatic > Marine > Intertidal zone | place: USA... | reverse complement strand
TGGTAGCCCTCGCCCTGCAGGTGGCCACGAACTACGCCAACGACCTGTCCGACGGTGTGCGAGGTACTGACGGGCCCCAACGCGTCGGCCCGGCTCGGCTGGTCGGTTCAGGTCTCGCCGGCGCCACTGAGGTACGTCTGGCCATGCTGGTCGCCTTCGGGGTGGCTGCGGTGGCCGGTCTGGCCCTGGCCGTTGCCGTGACACCGTGGCTGCTGCTGGTCGGTGCGGCATCCATTGCCGCCGGCTGGCTCTACACCGGTGGTCCCCGGCCCTACGGCTACCTCGGATTGGGTGAGGTGTTCGTGTTCGTGTTCTTCGGACTGGTCGCCACCGTGGGAAGCGTCTACGTCCACCAGCAGGAGGTTCCGGCTCTGGCCTGGCCGGCGGCCGTAGCCGTGGGATTTCTGGCCTGTGCGTTGCTGGTGGTCAACAACCTGCGGGATCGACCTACCGACGCCGAATCCGGCAAGCGGACCCTCGCCGTCCGCATGGGAGACCGGCCGACCCGGATCTTCTATGTGGTGTTGATCGACGGGGCGCTCATCGTGGGTTCGCTGTGCGCCATCTCGAGGCCGTGGGCAGTACTGGTGCTGGGGGCCGGCGTGGTGGCCGGTCCGGCGGTGCGGCGGGTGCTGGCCGGCGCGGAAGGGCCTGACCTGATCGACGTGCTGGGTCGCACGGGTCGCACCCAACTGGTGGCCGGCGCACTCCTAACCCTGGGACTCGTTCTGTCGGTCTGACGAGATTGATCGCCTTCGGCTGGCGACGGCCGGATTTGCCGGTCAGGTTCGGGTGGCTGTCAGCAGCTGGGCAATGCCACCACTGCATCGCTCCTTGGCCAACTCGGTGAATCCGGCCGCCTGGATGGTGGCCAGAAGTTCGTCCTCGGGAGGCAGGTATGCCACCGATCGAGGAAGGTAGCGGTAAGCATCCCGGTTAGAAAACAGCCCGCCCACCAGCGGTACAACCCGACCGAAGTACACACCGTGGCCGATTCGCAGCAACGGGTTGTGGGGTCGGTCAACCTCCAGCAGTGCGATCCGGCCGCCCGGGCGCAGCACCCTGGCCAGTTCGGCCAGGAACGGCTCAAGGCTGGTGAAGTTCCGTAGCGCGAATCCGCACGTCACTCCGTCGATAGATCCATCGGCGGCTGGTAGGCGCAGCGCGTCGGCGTGGACGAGGGGCGCATCGGTCCGGGCGGCGGCCAGCATCCCCCACGACAGGTCCATGCCAATGGGACGGTGGCCCGCGTTCGACAGGTCACGGCAGAGGTCACCGGTGCCGCAGGCCAAGTCAAGGACGGTTGAGTAGTCCGGGAGAGAGAGGCGCCGCACCGTCCGCTTCCGCCAACGGACGTCCAGGCGAAACGTCATGATCCGGTTGACCAGGTCGTACCGGGGGGCAATGGCGTCGAACATGGAGCGCACCGCGGTGGCCTTCGCCTCCCCGGTAGGAAGGGGTGCGCCGGGGTTGGGAATGCGGCTGGTGTCTGGGATGCGGCTCTGGTCGCTCATGTCGGCTGGGGAGGGGTCCTCGGGAGCGGGCTCGACGGGTTGGCCGTCAGCCGTTCTCAGTTGAACCAGATCTTCTGGTGTTCCCGGCTCTGCGGATGGATCAGCAGGGCCAGCAGCACGACGGGAAACAGCAGAGCGAATGCAAGGGCCATCGGGTTGTCGAGTCCGTACCAGGCGAGACGGATCAGCACGGCCGCAGCAGCGGTGCACACGCCAAGGCGCCAACCCCAGCGCTTGTCGTTGGCGATGGCCCACGCCGCGGGGAACATGGCGATCCCGACCAGGAACAGCGTCTGGCCCCGGACGAGATTGAAGATGCCTTCGATGTACAGCAGCATCGTGGCCGAGGCCAGTGTCTGCGGGTGCATGCGGTTAATCCAGCGGCGTTCCACGCGGTCAGTCTGTCAGCGGCCCGGCCCGTTACCTCGAGGGGTCGCGTTACCTCGACACTCCTCGACGCCCGGGTGCCGCGACCGGCACTGACCCGTCGGTATTCACGTTGTCAGCGTTGGTCCGGTCGGCACGCAACTGCCCGCATGCCGCGTCGATCTCAGCGCCGCGGGTCCGGCGGATCGTGGCGTTGCCGCCCCGAGCGTTCACCTCGTCGGCAAACTCGCGGACCCGGGCCGGCGACGACCCGCGGGTCGGCCATCCGGGCGTCGGGTTCAGCGGGATGAGGTTCACGTGGGCGCCCAGTGGGCGGGCGTAGTCGGCCAGTCGGGCCGCGTCCTCCGGTCGGTCGTTGACGTCGTGGATGAGGGCCCACTCGAAGGAGAGGCGTCGACCGGTCGCGAGAATGTGTTCCTGGCAGGCATCGGCCAGTTCGGCCAACGGGTAGCGCCGGTTCAACGGCACCAACTCGTCGCGCAGGTCGTCGTCGGCCGCGTGCAGTGACACCGCCAGGTTGACCGGCAACTCTTCGGTGGCCATTCGACGAATACCGGGCACGATGCCGACCGTCGAGATGGTGAGGTGGCGGGCCGACAGTCCGAGATCGCCGTGGAGGCGTTGGACAGCGGCCCACGTCCGATCGTAGTTAGCTAGCGGCTCACCCATGCCCATAAAGACCACGTTGGAGACCCGGCGGTCACCGGCCTCCACCTGGGCCCGTACGACCTGTTCCACGATCTCGCCGGTCGAGAGGTGGCGGTCGAATCCCATTTGGCCGGTGGCGCAGAATCCGCACGCCATGGCGCATCCGGCTTGGGTGCTCACGCACACCGTGGAGCGGTCCTTGTAGTGCATGAGGACCGTCTCGATGAGGGACCCGTCGGCCAGACGCCACAGCCACTTGATGGTGTCACCACCGTCGCCCACCGACCGTGTGTCCTCGGTGAGGGCGGGTGGAAGCAGGTCGGCCAGCGGGCCACGCAGGGCCTTAGGGAGCGTGGAGACGTCCTCGGGGCCGATGAGGTCGCGGTACAGGCCCTGCCAGAGTTGGTCGACGCGGTAGGCGGGGAGCGCTGTCCCGGTGGTTTCGCCCACCTCGGCAATCAGTGCGTCCAGCCCGGCCCGGTCCGGATCGTAGCGACTAGGAGAGAGCCCCTTGGGAGGACCAGTTACTGAAGAGACGGTCTCCGGATAGCGGCTCGCTTGGGAACCCGTCATCGGACGATGCGTTGGTAGGCCCGACTGGTGAACTCGCGGTCGAAGCCGAGCGCCCCGTACATCTTGCGGGCCGGCTTGTTGTCGGACTCCACGTAGAGGATGGCCTGACGCAGGCCCCGACTCGCTAGGTGGGCCAGACCGGCCAACGAGAGTTCGCGGCCAAGGCCCCGACCGTGATGCTCGGGGTCCACGGCAATGGCGTAAATCTCTCCGAGCGCCGGCTTCTCGTCGCCGTGGACCTTGGTCCAGCAGAAGCCGATGATCGATTCGTTTCCGTCTGCATCCGCTTCCTCGAGGATTAGGAAGCCCTCGGGGTCGTACCAGGGCTCGGCCTGTTTAGCAGCCAAGTCTTCGGGGGTCATCTCGCCCTGTTCGGGGTGCCAGTCGAAAGCCTTGTTGTTGCACTCGATGAACGCCTCAACGTCCTCGGGGCGGAAGGCTCGCACGACCAGGTCGGTGGGCAGCGCCGGTAGCTGCCTTCGCAGACGCAGGAGGTCGCGGTAGGGCACGAAGCCTGCCCGGGTGGGGACATCATCGCTGCGCTCGTCGACTCGTTCGATCCAGTATTCGAGTCGTCCGCCACCCTCGATGACCACGGCCTGGGTAGCGGCTTCCAGTAGGCGACGCCCACGGTCGTCGTTGGTGCCCCTCTCATCGGACGGGTCGCCGGGAGCCGCGGGTTCGGAGATGTTGAGCTCGACGAGCCAGCGTTCCGGATCGCCGGAGAGGCTGGCGGTGTCGGTTCCGTCCGAGACGGTCCACCGGTCCATGGGCGCTGAGGCTACCGTCGCCCTTCGTGGGACGACCAAGGTCAATCAAGGGACGGGCCGCCGAGACGCATCGACGGCTGGGCGATGAGTACCCGGGTGCCGAATGTGAGCTGGATCATGAGAATTCGTTCCAGCTCCTGGCCGCCACCATCCTCTCTGCCCAGTGCACCGACAAGCGGGTGAACATGGTGACCCCCGCCTTGTTTGCCGCATACCCGGAGCCGGTCGACCTGGCCGGGGCGGTGCCCCATGAATTGCAGGAGATCGTCCGCTCCACCGGCTTCTACGCCAACAAGGCGAAGAGCCTGTTAGGGATGGCCCAGCGCCTCGTGGAGGTCTTCGATTCGGAGGTGCCGTCGTCGATGGCCGACCTCACGTCGCTGCCCGGGGTGGGGCGTAAGACGGCCAACGTGGTCCGTAGTGTGGCCCTCGATCTGCCGGGCCTCCCCGTGGATACCCATGTGGGCCGGCTCTCGCGGCGGCTGGGACTGACGACGGAGACGGATCCGGTGAAGGTCGAGATGGAGCTGAACCCGATGGTGCCCGCGGCCCAGAGGGGAGAGTTCAGCCTCCGCCTGATTCTGCACGGACGTCGGGTCTGTCCGAGTCGCAAGCCCCGGTGTGGGGAGTGTGTGCTTCAGGACTTCTGTCCCGCCGCCCATCTCTGATATCGCCGGAAACGGGTATGACAGACGTCACGCGGAAATAGGGACCAGAATCCGTTCTACCCATCCTCCCGGTGGTGTACGTTCACTCCGCCGGGTCCCGCCACCCGGCTCAGCGAGGAGAGGGTTCCCGCCACCCGCCTCGCCCGCTCGGCGCCCTTCGGGGCGCTGAGCGACTTTTTGGGGTTGGTTTCGAATCCCTCAGGCTCGTCGAGACCGAGCCAGTTCCCGGAGGGCGCCACGCAGGTGGCGTTCCACCTCGTGGAGGCCCGACCGGTCCCTGGCCTCCTCATCGGCCGAGGTGTCACTGAAGGCCGCCAGATCCTCGATCCGTCGGGTGAGGGCTTCGAGTTGGCTGGCTAACGACGAGAGCTCCGCGTCCACCCGGGCGTCGTTCGATCCGGATTCGTCCATGCACGCGAGTCTGGCCGACTCTGGTCTGAAACCCCAGCCGAGGCCCCGGGCGGCGGCCGGTAGCGTGAGGGCGTGCTCCGACGACTCGATCTTCGAGGGGATCTGCCCGGTTCTGCTGCGGACCTGCGGGCCGCCCTGCCACGGCCCGACTTGGGAGGTCCGGATTCCGAAGGCGAGGCCCTGACCGCCGTACGGACCATTCTCGACGATGTTCGGAGCCGCGGTGACGAGGCCGTACGCGAGCTGACATCCCGGTTCGACGGCGCCGAACCGCCGGCCATCCAGGTCGATCCGGCCGAAGTGGCCGCCGCGCTGGATCGCATTGACCCCGTCGTCCGCACGGCGTTGGAGGTGGCCGCCGAGGCCATCCGGCGTCACCACGAGGGTCAGCTCCGATCCGAGTACCGGACGGAGGATGCCGGTCTCGTGGTGCGCTCGGTCAGTCGCCCCGTGGAACGTGCAGGCTGCTACGCCCCGGGAGGGCGGGCCGCGTATCCCTCCACCGTTCTCATGACCGCCGTTCCCGCCCGGGTGGCCGGTGTCGACGAGGTTGTGGTGTGCGTACCCCCGGGACCCGATGGCCGCGTCGCCGAGGTGACCCTCGCGGCCGCCGCGGTGGCCGGGGTGGACGCCGTCTACGCGGTGGGTGGCGCCCAGGCCGTGGCCGCCATGGCCTTCGGTACCGAATCAATCCCCCCGGTCGACGTCATCGTCGGCCCGGGAAACGTCTACGTGGCACTGGCCAAGCGCGAGGTTGCCGGTCTGGTCGGCGTGCCGTCGGCCTTCACCGGGCCGTCGGAGGTGGTGGTGGTGGCCGACGCCACCGTCCCCGCTTCCTTCGCGGCCATCGACGTTGTCGTGCAGGCCGAACACGGACCTGACGGGTTGGCCTGGCTGGTGACTTGGGATGAGGCGGTGGCCCATGCCGTGGATGCCGAGGTTGCTCGCATCGTCGAGGCCTCACCGCGACGCGACGACGTGATGGCCACGTTGGCCTCCGCCGGCTGGGTGGTTCTGGTCGACGGACCCGACGAGGCGCTGGCGGTGTCGGATGCCATTGCCCCCGAGCACCTGCAGTTGATGGTCGACGGCGCCGAGGTGCTGGCCGACCGGGTCCGCCACGCCGGAGCGGTCTTTTGCGGTCCCTGGTCTCCAGCCTCGCTCGGCGACTACGTGGCCGGACCCAGCCATGTCCTGCCCACCGCCGGCACCGCACGCTTCTCGGGTGCCCTCACGGTTGCCGACTTCACCAAGGAGGTCCACGTCGTGACCGCCGATCGGGGTGCCCTCGAACGACTGGCGCCCCACGTTGCCGCTCTGGCCGACGCTGAGGGCCTCGATGCCCACGCCGCATCTGTCCGGATCCGGACCCGTCACAATGTCTGAGTTCGTGAGACCCGTGGCCCGTGACGGCGTGGCGGCCATGGAGGGCTACCACTCGGCCCAGATGAACGTCGACGTCCGCCTCAATACCAACGAGTCGCCGGTCTCTCCGCCCGAGGCCTTTCGCTCTGCGGTGGTTGCCGCTGTCGCCGACGTGTCTTGGAATCGTTATCCGGACCGTCTCGCCACGGCGCTGCGGACCGCCCTGGCCGAGGCTCACGGGGTTATCCCGACGCAGGTTTTCGCCGCCAACGGGTCCAACGAGGCCCTCCAGAGCCTGCAGCTGGCCTACGGGGGGCCAGGTCGCTCTGCTGCGGTGTTTGAGCCGACGTACGCCATGTACGCCCAGATCGCCCGTACCACTGGGACTGGGGTCCTGCGGGGCACCCGCGACGACGACCACCGGCTGGTCGCCGACGAGGTCCTGGCGCTGGTGGCCGACGAGGAACCGGCGCTGGTCTTTCTGTGTTCGCCCAATAATCCGACGGGCACCGTGGACCCGGTCGGGCTGGTGGCCGACGTAGTGGACGTGGCAGCCCGCTACGGGGGGCTGGTGGTCGTCGACGAGGCGTATGGACAGTTCGCCTCGACAAGCGCCGTGGATCTGTTAGCCGAGGACCGTCCGCTGGTTGTGAGCCGGACCTTCTCCAAGACGTGGGCCATGGCCGGGGCGAGGCTGGGCTATCTCCTGGCCCCGACCTGGTGCGTGGCCGAACTCAACAAGGTGGTCCTGCCTTACCACCTCGATGCCTTCAAGCAGGTCGTCGGGATCCTGGCCCTTCAGCACCGGGCGGCCATGGACGACCGGGTCGCCCAGCTGGTGGCTGAACGGAACCGGGTGGCCGCCGCCCTCGACGTCCTACCGGTCACCGCCTGGCCGTCGGAGGCGAACTTCATCTTGTTCCGACCGGATACCCGGTCGGGAGGCGACGTCTGGCGGGCCCTGGTGGACCGCTCAGTGCTCGTCCGGGACTTCACCACCATGGTTGGAATCGAGGGGTGCCTCCGGGTCACTATCGGGACGACCGACGAGAACGACCGCTTCATTGAGGCCCTGGGGCAGATCCTGGGTGGATCCCTCGCTGAAACACTTCACGAACCAGACACCGAAGGGGACTGACATGGCACGCATCGGAAGCCGCCAGCGCACGACGAAGGAGACTGCCATCTCCGTTGAGGTCGACCTGGACCGCGAGGTGGTGGGCGACGTGTCAGCGTCGACCGGCATCCCGTTCTTTGACCACATGCTCGACCAGCTAGGTCGCCACGGTGGCTTCGGCCTGCAGGTCTCCTGTGACGGCGACCTACACATCGACGCTCACCACACCGTGGAGGACGTCGGTATCGCCCTCGGCGAGGCATTTGCCGATGCCCTGGGCGACAAGGCGGGCGTCCGACGCTTTGCTTCGATCCGGGTACCGCTCGACGAGGCGTTGGTCGATGTGGCCCTCGACCTGTCGGGACGTCCCTACCTGCACTACGAGGTCGAGTTTCCCGGCGAGAAGATCCTCGGCGACCCGCCGTTCGACCCACAACTCATGGAGGAGTTCTGGCGGGCTTTCACGGTGGCGGCCCGAATCACCCTGCACCTCACGGTGGCGCGCGGGAAGAACACCCACCACATTGTGGAGGCCTCGTTCAAGGGCGTGGCCCGGGCCTTGCGCGATGCCGTGCGGGTCGATGGTGGCGACGTGCCGTCCACCAAGGGCAGCCTGTGACCCGACCCGACGGGGACGACTCCCCGGCACGAACGGGCCCGCTGCTTGCCGTTCTGGACTACGGAATCGGCAATCTGCGGTCAGCGCAGAAGGCCCTCCAGAAGGTGGGCGCCGATGCCCGTCTGACCAGTGACCCCGAAGAGGTCGCGGCGGCTGACGGAGTAGTTCTGCCCGGCGTGGGGGCGTTCGGGCGTTGCATCGAGGCATTGCGGACTACCGGTCTCTGGGAGACGGCGATGCAAGCGGCCAGCGAGGCCGCGATGGGGACCGGGCGACCGTTTCTGGGAATCTGCGTGGGGCTCCAGATGCTCCACGAGGGGAGTGCCGAGGCGCCCGGCGTGGCCGGTCTCGGCGTGCTGCCCGGCGAGGTGGCGCTGTTGTCCGATGCCGTAAAGCGACCTCAGATGCAGTGGAACCGTTTGGACACGGGCGGCACCGACGAGCATCCGATGCTGGCCGGTCTAGGTGACGACCCGTGGACCTACTTCGTGCACAGCTATGCCGCACCGGTCGGGCCCGACACGGTGGCCACCTGCACCTACGGCGATGAGGTCTGTGCGGCCGAGGCTCGGAGCCTGCTCTGGGCGTGCCAGTTCCACCCGGAGAAGTCTTCGGCCACCGGCCTGCGGGTACTGGAGAACTTCGTGGGTCTGGTGGCCAGATGAGCACGCCCGCTTTGTTCCCGGCCATCGATCTTCGTGCCGGTCGTTGTGTGCGCCTCATGCAGGGCGACTACGACCGGGAGACCGTGTATGGCGACGACGCGGTCGCCCAAGCCCTGGCCTTCCAGAAAGCGGGTGCCGACTGGGTCCACGTGGTGGACCTCGACGCCGCCCGGACCGGAGACCCGGTCAACCGACCGGTGGTCGCCGCGGTGGCCGCCGCGCTCGACGTGCCCGTCCAGACCGGAGGGGGCGTCCGGTCCGTTGCTGATGCCCGGGCTCTGTTCGACGCCGGAGTGGCCCGGGTGGTCCTCGGCACCGCAGCGGTTGAGGATCCGGACCTCGTGACCGCGGTCGCCGATCACGGCCCGGTGGCCGTGGGGCTCGACGTGAGGGGCGACGAGGTGGCTGTTCGGGGCTGGACCGAGGGCAGCGGTCTGAAGCTCGGTGACGCGCTGATTCGATACTCGGAACTCGGCACCGCAGCCTTCGTCATCACCCGGATCGAACGTGACGGCACGCTAGAAGGCCCTGACTTGGACGGGTTGGCCGGTGCATTGGCCGCCACCCACGTCGACGTGGTGGCTTCCGGTGGTGTGGGCCAGCCGTCGGATCTCGACGACCTGGCTGCGCTGGACGTCGCCGGCCGTCGCATCGTCGGGATCATCCTCGGACGGGCGCTCTACGAGGGCACCGTCGACCTCGCCGAGGCTGTCCGGCAACTCTCTGGCCGCTCGTCGGGCGACCCGGCTGGGGAACGGGTCTGACCGTGGAGACCGTACGCATCGTCCCTTGTCTGGACGTCGATAACGGCCGGGTGGTCAAGGGCGTGAACTTCGTGGGACTACGTGACGCCGGAGACCCGGTGGAACTGGCGGCCCGCTACGACCGCGAGGGCGCCGACGAACTCGTCTTCCTGGATATCACCGCGTCGTCTGATGCCCGGGAGACCACCTTGGACATGGTTCGTCACGTCGCCGAGGAGGTGTTCATCCCGTTCACTGTTGGTGGAGGCATCCGGACGGTCGACGATGCCCGCGGAATCCTGCGGGCCGGCGCTGACAAGGTCTCGGTCAACACGGCTGCCGTCGAGCGCCCCAACTTGATCGGTGATCTGGCTGCCGAGTTCGGCAGCCAGTGCGTGGTCCTGGCCGTGGACGCTCGACGAGTCGGAGCGGACGGCGGAGCTGGCTCCAGTGGGTTCGAGGTGTTCACCCATGGCGGTCGGACGTCGACCGGACGGGACCTCGTGGCCTGGATTGCCGAGGTCGTGGATCGGGGAGCCGGCGAGATCATGCTGACGTCCATGGACCGTGACGGCACCCGTGACGGCTTCGACGTCGAGATGCTCCAGACCGTGGGCGACGTGGCTACCGTGCCCCTGATTGCCAGCGGCGGCGTCGGGAATCTCGGCCACCTGGTGGCCGGAGCCGTGGACGGTGGGGCCGATGCCGTGCTGGCCGCCTCGATCTTCCACTTCGGGGAACACACGGTGGCTGAGGCCAAGGCCTACCTGACGGCGGCCGGCGTGACCGTTCGACCCGTGCCGTTACCGTGCACCTTGTGAGCACACAGAAGACCTCGTCGGACAAGCCTCTGGAGAGAGGCTCCTCGGGCGGCAATGGCGTCATGCCCGGCCCGACGGATCACGAGGGTCTTCCCATCAAGATGCTCAACGACCGGATACTCGTGCGGACCGATTCCGAGGAGGGTGAGCGCCGCTCCACCGGCGGCATCCTCATCCCAGCTACCGCCCAGGTGGGCAAGCGTCTGGCGTGGGCCCAGGTGGTGGCAGCCGGTCCCAACGTGCGAGCCATGGAGGTCGGCGACCAGGTGCTGTTCAACCCGGAGGACCGCTACGAGGTCGAGGTCCGGGGACACGACTACATCATCCTCCGGGAGCGCGACGTCCATGCGGTGGCCGCCCAGCGCCTGGAAGAGGGAAGCACGGGCCTGTACCTGTAACGGGGCGGGCAACTCGTGTCGGCGGCGGGCGTAATCCCGGGCCGTCAGCGCAGGGGGGCGACCGTAGGCTGACCCACATGCCTCCCGCTCCCTCCACCATCGAGTCCACCCCAATCGCTGCCACGGCTGAGCAGTTGGAGGGCGTGACCTTCAACGAGGACGGCCTGGTGCCGGCCATTATCCAGGAGGAGCACACCGGGCGGATACTGATGATGGCGTGGATGAACGCCGACTCCCTGCGAGAGACCATGGCCACTGGCAGGACCTGGTTCTGGAGCCGCAGCCGTCAGGAGTACTGGTGCAAGGGCGAGACTTCAGGTGATCGCCAGTACGTCCGCGAGGCCTACTACGACTGCGACGCCGACACCCTGCTCTTCGTAGTTGAACAGGAGGGGAAGGGCGCGTGTCACACCGGCGAGTACAGCTGCTTCTTCCGTTCGTTCGGGCCCGAGATCGCGTTAGACGCGGTCGCTGACGCGGGCTGAAACGGCGACCCACCCCGTGATCAGCCCAGCGCGCGAGGAATTTCGGGCACTGGCCCGCGGCCACGCCGTCGTACCGGTCTGGCGTGAGTTGCTGGCCGACCTGACAACCCCCGTTTCCCTGTTCGCCCGTTGCGTGGGCGACGGAGAGGGCTTTTTGCTCGAAAGTGTCGACCGGGGCGAGACCTGGGGCCGGTGGTCGTTCATTGGCCGCAACCCGTCGCTCACCCTCACCTCCTACGGCGCCGGGGGCGACCTGGTCACGAACGGTGACCTCCCAGCGG
>Ga0315319_10000617_pt1 | contig 11507 bp, 10 predicted proteins | sample M1500m3416metaG_FD_203463 | JGI IMG/M metagenome (GOLD analysis project Ga0315319, IMG submission 203463) | Ammonia-oxidizing marine archaeal communities from Monterey Bay, California, United States - M1 500m 3416 | ecosystem: Environmental > Aquatic > Marine > Intertidal zone | place: USA... | reverse complement strand
CACGCGCAACAACCAGTTCATGTCATGGGCTTCCGCTGAAACGGTGTAGACCGGCCCAGTCCAATCGTCAATGACTAGCCCGGTTTCTTCTTTGACTTCGCGCGTGAGTCCTTCTAGTACCGTTTCGCCCTCATCGATGACCCCTCCTGGTGTACTCCAGTCCGTACGACCACCGCGGCGCTGGTTCTGCACCATTAGGACCTGGTCTTCCTTACAGATGATCCCCCCGCCCACAGCCCAATTTCGCACCCCCACAGTTTGCCATTCATACCTACCTCACGACGACATACGAATACGATGCTTTGGTGGCCAATCCACTAGGACCTCTCTCGAAATCAAGTTCTGTGCACGACAACGCCCGACTACCGACAGCTCTGCCGTCGGTATTGGCTCGAGTGCTTGCCTTTTCAGCAGTGATACTTGCGAGTCTTTGCGGAGGCCTAATGGGATTTGCGTTAGGTCGCCTGCAGTGGGGCGAGAGCAGAACCGCCTGGGTGTTCATAGCTGGCGCTGCAGGCTCAGCACTTGCCGCCATGGGCGTTGCCGTCGTGGGCGTTCTAGTACTTCGAGCAATGTCAGAATGGGCCGACGTCGCCTCGGTAAAGGCGCGACGACCTTGAGCAGCTCACTTCTGCCATCCGACGAGTTAGAAGAGCTTCTCGATCTCGCCATGGACCTTTCAAGTCAAGCCGCCGAAGTGCATCTTCAGAGACACACAGGTCACGTCAATTCCAAGTCGACCTCCACGGACCCTGTAAGCCAAGTCGATCGCGACGCCGAGCGCTTAATTACTGCCGGCATAAGGCTGGCCCGACCCAACGACGGAATACTTGGGGAAGAAGAAACGGCCATACAAGGCAATTCCGGTTTGCGATGGGTGATCGATCCGCTAGATGGCACCGTCAATTACCTGTACGGCTTTCCGAGCCACTCAGTGTCAATTGGCGTAGAACTCGATGATTCGCCGATCATCGGAGTTGTCTATGACACGGCTCATGACGAGATGTATGCGGCACGAATCGATTGCCCTGCAATGAAAAACGGTCAAACCATTCAAGTGACTTCTTGTCAGGACTTGTCGATCGCGTTGCTTGGAACCGGATTCGCGTATGAATCCGCTGTCCGTGAGCAACAAGGGTTAGTTGTTGCCAAGCTGCTCCCTCAGATTCGCGATATTCGCCGGGCAGGTTCATGCGCTATTGATCTCTGCTCCGTCGCGATCGGGCGCCTTGACGCATTTTATGAAACCGGGGTGCAGTGGTGGGACGTCGCCGCGGGTATTGCCATCGTGAGATCAGCGGGCGGAGTTGCTGTTTACGACCCATTCCAAAAGCGCGTAATCGCGTCCGGCCCTCTCATCTGGGAACAGCTCTGTAACACCATAAATGAGGCAGAAATTGCTGCTGGCTCCCAATAGGGTCTCCCATCGGCCAATATCTAGGGTGTGAGCATCCGAATTCTTACCATTGAGGACGACCAGCGAATCCGCACCGCAGTGCGGTTCGCACTCGAAGATGAAGGTTGGAGCGTCCTGGAAGCAGAGACAGGAGAGCAAGCCCTAGAACACTTCAACGCCACCGTCCCTGATGTGGTTCTCGTTGATATTGGATTACCAGGCATGGATGGGTTTGAAGTCTGCCGTTCCCTTAGACGAAGCAGCGATGTACCGATAATTATGGTCACCGCCAGAGATGACACCCACGACGTAGTAGCGGGCTTAGAAGCCGGAGCGGACGATTACGTTACTAAGCCAATCGCACCCAAGGAATTGTCGGCTCGCATTCGCGCGCTTTTACGACGGGTTCGATCTGAGGACACGACTGCTGCACCGAGGACCATTGGCGATCTCGACATCATTCCTGATGAGGGCGTAGTCCGTAAGAGTGGCGATGAAATTCATCTCACTAAGACTGAGTTCCATCTGTTGTGTGAACTTTCCGATCACTTAGGGAAAGTTCTCAGCCGCGAACACTTGCTTGAACGAGTTTGGGGCTACGACTACTTCGGTGATGGTCGATTAGTTGACGTCCACGTTCGTCGACTACGAACCAAAGTTGAGACCGACCCCGCTCACCCTCGCCATGTAGTGACCGTTCGCGGCATGGGCTACAAGCTGCAAGCATAACTGTGAAATACCGCGGCCTATCGTGGCGCCGCCTACCGCTGCGAGCTCGCGTAATCGGGGCCTTCACCCTCGGCGCAGCCGTCGCCGCCTTAGTGCTCGTGGTCATCACTTATGGCCTATCTCGACAATCGATGCTTCGCCAGCGCGAGGAATCCTCGGAACGCCAGTTTTTTGCCAATGCTCGGCAGGTACAGAGTTCGCTACGAGCCGAGCACCCCGATTTCACTCAGTTGCTGGAATCATTGCCAAGCCTTAGCGGAAGCCGGTCGATCATTCGAACGGGTAATGAAACCTGGACATCACTGTCTGTCACACCAAATGATTTGCCGCCCCAGTTAGTCCTAGCAGTCATTGAGGCAAGCGGTGCGCGTTCTATGAGGTACCGACTGGACGATCAACCAGTATTAGCCTTCGGTCTCCAACTTCGCCCAGGAGGAGCGTCGACTCTCAATGAGGTCGCCTATTTTGAGTTGGTTCCATTAGAAGAGATGGAGAATACCTTAGAGAGTCTGGCGTTGATTTTGTTGGTGGGCGGCGCTCTTACCGTGCTTGTAGGCGTAGGGATAGGTCTGTGGGCGAGCGGCGGGCTCCTACGACCTCTCACCGAAATTTCGGACGCCGCTACCTCGATCGCTCAGGGGCGCTTCGACACCCGACTCGAGGAGGTGCGAGATCCAGATCTTGCTGCTCTGGTGGATTCCTTCAACGAAATGGCCGCAGCCATGGAGAACCGCATTACTCGCGATGCTCGTTTCGCTTCTGACGTCAGTCATGAGCTTCGTTCTCCGTTGATGACGCTCCGCGCGTCCATTGAGGTGATGCAGCATCGCCGAGAAGAACTTTCCGATCGAACGAAGCAAGCACTCGAACTGTTAAACGACGAAGTAGTTCGCTTCGAGCATCTGGTTCAAGACCTTCTTGATCTTTCCAGGTCAGACTCAGGACCAATGGAAAACGATCTTGTAAACATTGAAGAGCTGGTGAAAGCCACCTTGGAACTTACTGAGGGTCAGGCTTCGTTCGAGGTAATCGGTACTGCTCGAGGCGCACTAGTGATGGGTGATAAAAGACGATTAGCGCAGGTGTTAGACAACTTGCTACGCAATGCCGAAAAATACGGCGGTGGTGCAACGCGGATAACGATTGCGTCTAATGGAGGAAAAATTGAGATCGCGGTGGAGGACTCAGGGCCCGGAGTGGCTCCCTCTGAACAATCTTTAATCTTCGAAAGATTTACTCGTGGCGCGGCCGCAAGAAAGCGAGGGGCCGGTGATGGAGCCGGACTTGGTTTGGCTCTCGTTGACGAGCACGCTCGCCGACACGGCGGGAGCGCACGCGTCGAGGGCAAGTTAGATGGAGGGCCCGGAGCACGTTTCGTCATCACTCTTCCCAGAGCAGGGCGACGATGAGCGCAAATCAGCCCCGCCCTGCACTGGCGACCCTAATAACGATCTCAATAATTCTCGCTGGTTGTGGGCTTGACGCTGATAGCCAACCAACTCCCCTTTCCGTCCCCAAGGATGTCTTCCCAGAAGAGGTTGCCGAGACAAACAAAGTTCGCTTGGCTCCCAACTCGACACTCCATCCGGTGTATTTTTTGCGTGATGATGCCTTAGTGGAACTCCAACGGCCTCTACCTCCACCTGTGTTTCTCGATGGGCCATTAAATAACCTCCTTGAAGGTCCAACAGAGCTGGAGGCCGAACGCGGACTCGTGTCAGCGATACCTGCTGGTACTGAAGTGGTAGACGTCGCACTTATGAGGAACAACACCATTTCCATTCACCTCAACCAAACCTTTTTCGAAATTGAAGGTGTCCAAAGAATTCGCGCTTCCGCCCAACTGGTATTCACCGCGTCTGCGCTAGTCAAAGACCCTCAAGGGGTGGTCTTCTTTTTGGAGGGAGAGCCCGTTCAGCTTCCCGACGGGAACGGAGTGATCGAAGAAGTTCCCGAAGGTCGACTCCCAGCGCCGCTCACTGTTAGCGATTACTCAGTTCTCGCTCCGGTTCTATCCAACAGTTAATCATTCGTTGGACATGGCGCGAGCTATTCGCCGACGGCGACGAACTTGGGCTATTCCTCTGGTAGAAGCCACCAACATCAACATTGTCGGGAATACCTCAAGCCGACCAAAAAACATCAATGCCATGAGGACCATCCTGCCTGCTCGTGGGAACACAAGAAAATTGTTGGTAGGACCTGCATCGCCAAGAGCTGGTCCAGCGTTCCCGAGAGCAGATATAGCTCCGCTGAATCCGGTGACAGGGTCTACTCCAAGCCCTGTCAGAACTACTCCACCAGCCACGATCAAACCCAAATAGAGCAGAACGAACCCCACTACCTTCGCTGCCACGTCTTCTTCGATAGTCGTCTGACCCAGGCGAATCGGAACGACCGCCCTGGGGTGCCGAGCCCGCACCAGCTCTCTGAAGGCATATCGAAACACAACCTGTAGTCGGAGCACCTTCATTCCCCCGGCGGTCGAGCCACTCATGCCCCCAACGACCATGAGAACAAGAAGTATGACTTGTGCAGCGGGCATCCAGGCGATGTAGTCGGAAGTGCCGAAACCTGTGCTCGTTCCCAACGAAACTGCATAAAAGAGCGATTCTCTGATGTTTTTCAACCAACCCAATTCTCCGGCGTTAACCCAGATCAATAAAACGAATGCCGAGAAGATCAGCCACAAGTACCAGCGAATCTCAGACACCCGACGGTACGCCCCTATGCCCCCCGTCACCGCGTGCCAATGAGTGGAAAAGTTAGCGCCGCAATAGAGCATGCCGACAATCAGCACCGCCTCGACCGCAAAAGAATCGAAATGGGCAATTGAATCCCCGTAGGTTGAATAACCGCCTGTTGCGACGGTGGTGAAGGCATGACTTACGGCGTCAAAAATTGACATTCCCACTACCGAGAGCGTCACAGCGATAAACAAGGTGACGCCTCCATAGAGCAGCCACAAACGTCTTGCTGTGTCTCGCACGTGAAGCGAAAGTCGATCGGCCGTTGGGCCGGGCGCTTCACTGGTTATCAGTTCTAGACCGCCGATCCCCAAAGCTGGGAGGATCGCCACCGCTAACACGATGAGACCCATACCTCCAAGCCACTGAATCATGCTGCGGAAGAAGAGTACGCCCTGGGGAACCGAGCCAAAATCAGACAACAGCGTTGAGCCGGTACACGTAAATCCCGAAACAGATTCGAACAGAGCATCATCGAACCGGACCCAAGGAACTACACCGGTAAGCAAAAAAGGCAATGCGCCGGCCAATGAAACGGCGACCCAACTCCATGCGACCGAAGCAAACGCAAGAGCGGAATCAGCTGAAGGCGAAACGTTAGAACCGAAAAACAATCCAGCGCCTACAGAGGCGGTGATGATCGATGACCAGAAAAGACCTGTCGAGCCCCCACCTCCGTCTACAAGTGCTACGGCAGCCGAAATGGACATCGCGGAGGCGATAGCGATCAACGCGGCGCCCGTTACGCGCACTGGAGTCACAGCTACTCGCCTCATCGAACGACCACTTCGCGTTTAGTCATCCGCCATCGTCGTAATGCGCTTTGTGTGGGTTCGCCAACGGCACCAAGTGCTACCAGAACAGGCGTAACCGAGATTCTTCCGATCACCATCAGAAGCGCTGCGGAAAGGTGCCCGATGAGCCCCACCGAACCGAGGTGTTCTAACGGACCAAATTCCCCAAATCCCATACCGACGTTCGACATTATAGAAACGGCAAATGTGAAGGCTCCCTCGACGTCGAGACCATCTGCGCTTAGTACTAGGACAGTCGGAACCAAAAGCATTGTTGCGAGAAAGAGTTCTCCAATAATTCGGGCAAGCGCTGTTTCGCCTATGGAGGACCGGCCGAGATGAATTTTTTCGACGGCCGTTGGGTGAACACTACGTCGTAACTCGCGACCAATGTATTGCCCTAGGACCATGAACCGCATGACTTTGAAGCCACCTGCCACTGATGCTGACATCCCTCCTACGACCATCAAGACAAGCAGTAAAGCCTCACCCCCAAAAGAAACGCTGCTGATATTTCCGGCGAGATGACCGGTGGTGGAGATAGATGACACAGCGAAGAAGATGGCATGACGGATGGTGGTTGGGGTGGGCAAGCCGTCGGACCAGGCGAGCAGAGCAAGTGTGACAATCGCGATTAACCCTACGTAGACGCGAAATTCGAGACTTCGAACAAAGCGGTGTAGATCGCCTCGGCGCATCGCCCTGAAAATCAAAGGCAGACTAGTACCAGCAACGAACATGCCAACGATCGTGACCCATTCAATAGGCGCCGAATCAAATGAACCTATCGAGCCCATCCGGGTAGAGAAGCCACCTGAAGAGATGGTTGTCAAAGAATGCACGAGGCTGTCCACGAAAGGCATTCCTGCCAACAGAAATGCGATTACGAGTAGTCCCGTCAACGCAACGTAAAGTGTGACAAGACGTGCCATGGTCGAGCCGCTTCGGGGTGCAAGCCGCCGCGCTGAACGAGTCGCGACTCCCCCATCAGCATCGAGTCCCCCTACTCCGAGGTGTGGGAGTACACGCACGAGCACAATGATGATCGCCGCCGCTGCAAGCCATTGACCCATTGCCCGAAATAGCAACATCCCTAAAGAAAGCAATTCGGGATTGATGGTCGATGCGTTGGTGCCGGTAATCGTCGCTGCGGCTTCAACTAGAGCTACATCCAGTTGGTTCGTCGCTCCGGTAGCTAGATGAGCTGCTGTCACGGCCACAAGAGCTGCACCAGCGCCGCTTACAACCGCAGCGAACAAACGAGAAATTGGCAAACTCGAAGGGAAACTTGAGACGCGTACCACCAATAGCCCAATGACTTCGATCGCTGCTCCGGTCGCGAGTAACGCTAAATAGTCGGAGCCCCCGTCCAAGAAGTCGGCTAAGGAGCAAACCAGAAACAGCGGTGCGCTAAGAACCCACACTGCACCTACTGTCACTCCAACAGCTGATTCAATCTTTCCTTTTGAAAGCGCCTGAATGAACGATCCGGACCAGGATAAGAGCTTTCCTGTCAACCGCTGAGCGAAGCCCAAAGCCGGAGTTCGCACGGGAGGTCTGGGTGTCACCCGAAGACCTGCTTCACCTCATCCACAAGGTGGGGTTTTGTAAACACGATCACGTGATCTCGGGCGCGTAACACACTGCGGCCCCGTGCGATATGGGCATTGCCGTCGCGCACAATAGCGGCAAGAAGCACATGGTTGGAGAGACCGAGTTCTCTGACGACTGCTCCGTCAGCTGGCGCTTCAGGTGCGACTTCAAACTCTACGACCTCAACGTCTCCGTCCAAGAACGTCGCGACAGCTGCCACGTTCCCGTGAACGTAACGCAGAACACTATTGGCGCTTGCAGTGCGAGGTGACAGCGCCGCGTCAATCCCGACCTGCTCTAACAAGGGCAGCAAACTGAGTCGGTGGACCACGGCAATTGTCTCAGGGGCTCCCATCGACTTCGCATATAGGCAGGCGAGAACGTTCGCGTCATCTTGCCCTGTCGACGCGACCACAGCATCAAAATCGCCGACGCGTTCTGAAGAGAGAAGGTCAGTGTCCGTGATGTCTCCTTCGAAAACTAAACAACCCGCCAATTTCTCTGCGAGCTGTTCACAGCGTTCCTTTCGTACCTCGATAATCACGACTTCGACCCCTCGGTCAATTAATCGCTTAGCTAAGAGCTCGGCAGTTCGCCCGCCACCTAGGAGCATCACCCGTTTGACCTCAGTTCGGTGTAAGCCCAGCAACCCCATTAGCTCGCGACGGCCTTTACGTAGGCACACAACGCGGAGCAGGTCGTGTGACTGCAAGACAGTCTCCTCGCGAACAACGTGACTTTCTCCGTCGCGGACGATTTCACCGAAAATGAAGTCCCATTCCGGCTCATAGGCAACCCCAATTTCACCTATGGAGCGGCCAACCACAGGAGCGTCGTCGACAAGTCGCGCCCCAACCAATAAAACTTCTCCGCCAGCCATCTCATGCAGATTGCTTGCGCCCCGGTAGAGCAAGAGTTCGTGTATTGCTCCGGCGGTCTGTTCGTCAGGATCAAGAACGAGGTCAACTCCCATGACATCTCGGATCTTGCGACCGGCAGGCCCTCGCAATTCAGGATCGTCAATTCGAGCGACAGTCGACAACGGTTCTTGGCCACGTGCTTGTCTCGCCTGCAGACAGACAAGCAAATTTGTCTTATAACTCTGGGTTACCGCGACCAGAACTTCAGCCTTGTCTACCTCTGCTTCTGCCAAAGTACTTGGATTAGTCGCATCTCCGGTGACGGTAAGGATGTCGTTGTCTAGTTCAAGTCGCATCAGGGGATCTCGCAGTTCGTCGACAACGACTACGTCGTTCCCCTCGCGTGATAGCCGCGCCGCCACGTAGCTACCCACCTCTCCGGCACCGACCACGAGGATTCTCACGATGTCAACGGTACCGCCCGAGTTGGGCGCTGAGAACATACTCGGGTTAGCTAATTAGCCCACTGAGTTAAGCCGGTAGCTTGTTTGAATGGCAGTAGTGGTCTCCATCGATGCGGGCACGACGGGTGTTAGATCGTTTGCTCTCGACGAGAACGGCGAACAGGTCGCTCTCTCATACAAAGAATTTCGACAGCATTACCCCAGACCAGGCTGGGTAGAACACGACGCCGCCGAGATATGGAACTCGGTCCAAGCCACTCTCTCAGAACTAGCAAGCGTCCTCGACCAACCGGTGGCAGCGGTGGGTATCACTAATCAACGCCAAACCGTAGTTGCGTGGAGTCGAATTTCAAGTGAACCCTTGTGCCGCGCCATTGTCTGGCAAGACCTTCGAACATCGGAGCGATGTGACCAACTCTTGGAAAGTGGGCGGTTAGATCAAATCCGCAAAACCACGGGGCTAATGATTAGCCCCTACTTCAGCGCGACCAAGATCGAATGGCTAATAAAGAACGGCGACGTGGAACTGAGCCCGGATTTGGCGTTAGGGACAATAGATAGTTGGTTGATATGGAAGTTGAGTGGGGGCTCAACACATGCAACAGACGTCACGAACGCATCCGGAACGCTTCTCTACGACCTCAATGAAGGTTGTTGGTCTCAAGAACTCTGCGATTTGTTCGGGGTGCCCGCATCTACCCTGCCAGAGATTCGGCCTTCCTCGGGACGCGTCGCCATGACCGCCGATACCACCGCATTGGGCCCAGGGGTTCCAATTAGCGGTGTTGCCGGGGACCAGCAGTCTGCGTTGTTCGGCCAGGCATGTCTTGAGCCTGGGATGATCAAGAATACTTACGGGACCGGATCCTTCGTGCTAATGAACGTCGGTAGCACATGCCCCGAGCCAGTTGAAGGTCTGCTCACAACGGTTGCATGGGACCTAGGCTCCGGCCCCATTTTCGCTCTGGAAGGCTCGGTGTTTGTCACGGGCGCGGCTATCCAATGGCTCCGTGACGGGTTAGGAGTTATCAGCGATGCCTCCGAAATAGGGCCTCTCGCTCAATCAGCCAACGGCACAGGTGGAGTTTTCTTCGTGCCGGCTTTCGCCGGTCTAGGAAGTCCCTGGTGGGATTCGCATGCCCGGGGAACAATTGTTGGCCTAACAGGAGGTACCGGGCGAGCGGAATTGGCCTTAGCGGTCATAGAAGCGATGGCGTTCCAAACACGCGATGTGGTCGAGGCGATGACCCGAGCGGGCGGAATGCCAATCAGCGAAATGCGTGTAGACGGAGGAGCGGCAGTCGTGGACTTGCTTCTACAAATTCAGGCAGACCAACTTGGAGTGCGCGTGGCGAGACCAGCTATTACAGAAACAACTGCTCAGGGAGCAGCCATGCTCGCAGGTCTCGCCGAGGGAATTTGGACGGACACGCGAGAAATTAGCGAGGCTTGGCGACTCGATCAGGCTTTCAACCCTCGCGACAATCGCAGTGAGTCTGACGCCATGCATCAAGATTGGTTGCGAGCAGTTGCAAGGTCGAGAAATTGGACTACCGGAGAATAGCTAGGGCGGCTTCGCGATCAGACAAGCCTCTGTAGGCCTTCGCCAAGTTGAGTCATCGCCTGACGGATCCGTTGCTCATTTTCGACAAGAGCGAAACGAACGTAACCCTCACCCCCCGGTCCAAAACCAACTCCGGGCGAAAGCGCAACATTTGTCGTCTCCACAAGATGGGTACAGAATCCGACCGAACCCATCTCTCGGTACGCGTCAGGGATAGGGGCCCAAACGAACATTGTCCCTTTGGGCGGTTCGACGTTCCATCCGATGCGTTCAAGCCCTCGAATGAGACTGTCCCGTCGCGATTGATAAATCTGATTTACCTCTACGGGATAGGCCGTCTCCTCGTTCATAACCACCGTTGCCGCTATTTGTATCGGTTGGAAAGTGCCATAGTCGAGGTAGCTCTTTAATTTCGCAAGGGCGCCAACGACTTCGCTATTCCCTACGCAGAACGCAACTCTCCAACCCGCCATTGAGAACGATTTTGTAAGACTGTAGAACTCGACGGCAACCTCTTTTGCTCCGTCGGCCTGAAGGATCGATGGAGGTTGATACCCGTCGAAACCTAAGTCTGCGTATGCGAAATCGTGGACCAGAACAACATCGCGCTCGCGCGCAAAATCGACAAGTCGCTGCATGAATGACAAATCGACACATGTGGTAGTGGGATTGTGGGGAAACGAAAGAACGATCACACGAGGGCGAGGCCAGGAGTACTCAAAACGTTCCACCAGTGACCCGAAGAAGTCTTCGCCCGTCGCCAATGGGACTTCGCGAACATTTGCTCCCGTAAACAGCGGCCCGTAGATATGAATGGGATATGAAGGTGCCGGAACCAAGCAAGCGTCGCCGGGTGCAAGCAGCGTCCACATCAGATGCGAAAAGCCTTCCTTCGCACCAATCGTATTAATTATTTCGGTTTCAGGATCTAGAGCTACGTCCCATTGTCGTGAATAAAGGTCAGCCACTGCCTCGCGAAGCTTGGGGATTCCTCGACTCGCTGAATAGCGGTGGTTGCGGGAGTTTTCAGCAGCTTCGGCCAGTTTCTTGACTGCGGTTTGGGGAGAAGGTATGTCGGGGTTTCCGAATCCCAGATCGATCACGTCAGCGCCAGCACGTCGCCTCTCGATTTTCAAGGAATCGATAATCGAAAACACATACGGCGGTAAGTTAGTTATGCGTCTGAATTCCACGATTCTTGAGAGTACCTAGAGCTGGGGCGCTCATCGAAACACCTAGCTAAAAAATGTGTACGAGTTGGCCAGAATTATCGCTGAACGAACGACTAAAAGCCGACTCCCTCAACGCTCAATCAGCTAACCCTCTAGCTGCGCCTGAAGGTCATCGAGTGCCGCGTGAG
>Ga0315319_10000613_pt1 | contig 11536 bp, 12 predicted proteins | sample M1500m3416metaG_FD_203463 | JGI IMG/M metagenome (GOLD analysis project Ga0315319, IMG submission 203463) | Ammonia-oxidizing marine archaeal communities from Monterey Bay, California, United States - M1 500m 3416 | ecosystem: Environmental > Aquatic > Marine > Intertidal zone | place: USA... | reverse complement strand
TACCGTTGATCCATATCACAGGATTGTGAATCTCTTTGACGCCGGGTCATTCGGTTTGATGGCTGTTTTTGGTCGTGCATAGAAAAGGCGGCTGCCTGGTTCTTCGCTTCTCGGGGAGGTGTCAGGTTTGCTTCAAGCCATGTTCCGTTCGGCGGTGGGGATCGACGATCAGGAAAAGCGTAAATGAATTCCATGAGGCGGGTTGTTATGTTTGTGCTGTTCCGAGCTCAATTGATTAGGTTGAACCCGGTTCAGATCTGTCTGCCTATAGCTGATTGTTGATATTCACGATGGTGGGAACGCGGCGAACATATCGCCAAAAATTGCCCGTAGGGTCTCGCCCGGATTCTCTCGTATTTTTTTTGTGATCGTCCGGACAGCCCTGGCATGCCACACCGGTTTTTTGGTGGAAACATCGTATAGGTCAACGGCCAGGGTACCCTCGGTGTATTGTCGCACCTCCGTGCTGGTGTAGGTCTGGGCGCCATAGTAGCCGCGGCCTCCCCAACCCCAGCTTCCATAGTTACCGCGATAGGACTCCGGATAGCTGGTGACCTTTATCTTGTCTCTGCCGCCCAGCGTGAAACCAACAGCAAAGTCTGCCTCCTTCCTGTCTGAGACCCTTGTATAACCGCGGGCGCTCAGGATGTTCTCGGTGATCTGAATGACCCTACCTTCCAGCATCGGGCTAACGCCCGGCAACCCGTCGGCAATCATCAGTGGGTTATCGGAGATAAAAGCAAAGGTTCGATACGTTGAAAAGTTGTGGGAAGGGTCGAAGTCAACCATTGGTTTGGGCGCAGCGCAACCGGCAAGGAAAACCAGTAGTAAAGTTAGGTGTCGCATAATTCTTTCCTCATAAATCCTTTAGTGTAGTTTGCCGAATTACCAACAACAAGCTCGGTTGGGTGTTGGAGATAGTATCAAGGGAACGCCAGTATCCATCAGCCATCATATGGTTATATTGGTCCGGGCACTGGTCCTTCGTTCGAAACCGTTATTTACCAGGCCTTCCGACATCCGGACTTCAAGATGCTCTTACTGGTGTTCAACAATGGGTTGTGGTGCATGCATTGGAAATAGCCCGGTTCTGGCTAGATGATACCTCGGTTGGCTAGTGTGATTTCATCCGGAGTATCAGATTCATGCAATCGTTTAACTACTGCGGTGAAAACCGAACAGGGTTGCATACAGTACCGGGACTTCGACCAGAGTCAGTATTGTGGTGAATCCAGGCCCGAACATGATTGAGTAAAGGAAGTTCGTTAATCGCATTAAAAGTCTCTTGGCGAAGTGAAATCGTCTAATCATCATAGCATTGAACCGCCGCCCTATTGATCTGCACGGATTTCCATCGTGACAGGTGGCAAGAGGAAAAAGCCACAACACCACGACACAACCAACTGACGCTACGCCGAGATACGACTCAGGGGCATGTTATTCAGGGCATTCTATTCAGGGCATTCTATTCAGGGCATTCTATTCAGGGCATAGCTCATTGGTCGCGAACCGGAAGGGAGCGTTGTCCATGACGATGCGACCTTCGTGCTCGGATAATGCAAACACTTGCTGCGGACCTCTGTTATTCGCAAGGATAAGGTAAGCATCGTCACCCTCAGGGCTGACACTCCAGGTACCTTTACTTTTGCGGCCCGTCGAGGACGTATACTTCGTCCAGCCATTAAACTGGGTCTGGGCGGTGTTAAATCGCGATTTAAAAGTGCGATCCCGGCAAAAGTGGTAATCCTGCGCGTAGATTGCGCCGCTAGTATAGTTGCCTTGCTTGCCGTAGTGGATAAGGTGAGCCCCTGAAAGGCGGAATTCCCATCTTTCATGCTCAAATCCGGGCTGGGCTTTGGTCACCTTGAAGGAGCCGATCATCTTGTTGGCGGTACTTCGAAAGCCAATCCAGCGTTCGTGTACTGAGCCGATAAGGACCATGTAGCCCTGGCCATTAGGCCCGAAGATTCCAGCCAGTTTCCCGAGTAATTCGCGGCCCTGTATGTTTCCGCGAGCGTCCATCATCAATCCCTGGGCGCCTTGAAGTTGAAGTGTCTCCGGAGACCCTGTTGGATTGATGGTAATGGCCTCGGCATGTAAACCGTTTCTCAGCCTGTCCTGCACGGTGCGCAGGGATAATCCAGGAACTGTTCGAACGATCATTGTGCCATTGCGCTCAGGAGACTGAAAATAGAGCAGGTCACCTTGTTCGCTTGACAGTCGGAAGTCTTTTGGGAGTTCCAGTGAAAACCCTGAAGTTCGATCAGTGTACGTTCTTGTATGCTCCTGGACAGCGAGTCTGGGCTGGCTTTTTGGCTCCGCGGCGCTCGCAGAAAAGTCAGCGCTAAGGAGGCTCAGTGCAACCATGGATAACGTGAGATACCGTCTTTTTTGGGTATAGATTAGGTTCACAATTCTTATAGCTATCCTGAGTAAGTGGTTACAGTTTATCAGTCAATGGGATGTCTTGGGTATTAGGGCTTTGCACGGCCGCCCCCTTTCGCATCATGCGGTCAACGACAGAAACTCAGGGTCCGATCAGCACTTTACCCTTTGATTCTCGATTTAGATTGATTTTTATGATATTGAAACTATACTCGCGGCCCCACAGATACTGCTTCTGGTATCTGGTTCCCCGAGGCTCACATGTCAAAACCCGAACCGGTTTCAAGCTTCCAGTCGCTTGGATTGCCATCTGAATTGATTCAGGCGCTAGAAGACGTCGGTTATGAAACCCCCTCTCCTATCCAGCTTGGGGCCATTCCGCCGCTGTTGGAGGGCAGGGACCTGCTTGGTCATGCTCCCACGGGTACTGGTAAAACTGCGGCTTTTGCTTTGCCGCTATTGGCGAATATCGACCTTGATAGACGTTACCAGCAGGTATTGGTGCTAACCCCAACAAGGGAGTTGGCTATCCAGGTAGCAGAGGCATTTCAACGGTATGCCAGCCACCTAAAAGACTTCCACGTTCTACCGGTTTACGGTGGGCAGGAATATTCCGGGCAGATTCGGGCACTTCGCCGGGGCGTCCATGTGGTAGTGGGTACTCCCGGCAGAGTGATGGACCATATCCGGAAGGGCACCATGAAACTCGACAAGTTGCGGGTGCTGGTGCTGGATGAGGCTGATGAGATGCTTCGTATGGGTTTTATTGATGATGTTGAATGGATCATGGAACAGACCCCGGAGAATCGCCAGATTGCACTTTTTTCAGCAACCATGCCGAAGCAAATTCAGAAGATAACCAAAAGGTACCTGAAGGATCCTCTCAATATAGCGATTAAAGCTAAAACGGCGACGGCCGAGTCCATCAGTCAGCGTTACTGGTTGGTCAGCAATCTACATAAACTGGATGCATTGACCCGAATTCTGGAAGTCGAACCATTCGATGCTGTATTGCTTTTCGTCCGGACTAAAATTGCCACGACTGAACTTGCTGAACGACTGGCCGCAAGAGGTTACGCCGCCGAAGCGCTCAATGGTGATATGCCTCAAAAAAGCCGTGAGCAAATGGTCGCGCGACTGAAGAAAGGCAGCATCGATATTTTGGTGGCGACGGATGTCGCTGCCCGAGGCCTGGATGTTGACCGGATTAGTCACGTTATTAATTACGACATCCCCTACGATGCTGAAGCATACATTCATCGCATCGGTCGAACCGGCAGGGCAGGAAGGAAGGGTGAAGCAATTCTTTTTGTTGCCCCAAGGGAAAAGCGGATGCTGTCCGCCATTGAAAAGGCAACTCGTCAGAAAATAGAAGCGATGACCTTGCCAAGTACAGAGATGGTGAACAGCCAGAGAATCTCACGGTTCAAACAGACCATTACGGACACACTTGCAGGTGGTTCGCTTGAATTTATGCAGGGCATTCTTGAATCCTACGAGCAGGAACATGATGTATCACCGATCGAGATTGCAGCCGCGTTAGCGAAACTTTCTATGGGTGAAAAATCTCTCCTTTTAGAGCCAGAAAAGAAAGCGCCACGAGAGAGGAAAGGTGACTCTGGGAAAGGCGAGACGCCGTTTAGACGAGAAGGAAAGGGAAAAGGGAAGGCTCGACCGGAAAAGAAGCTTGCCGAGGGCATGGAACGCTTCCGTATCGAGGTCGGTCATGACCATGAAGTGCAACCGGGGAATATTGTTGGCGCCATTGCTAACGAGGCGGGGCTTGATGCAGAGCACATTGGACACATTGATATCAGGGATAAATTCAGTTTTATCGAACTTCCCGAGGGTATGCCCAGGGCGGTGTTCAATGACCTGCAGAAAGTCTGGATCGGAGGCCAGAAGCTGAAAATTTCCAGGCTTGCTGTCAGCGACGATGGCAAGGCATCTTCTCGGAAGGCGGCATCAGTCGAGAAGACTTCAGCAAAAAAGTCGAGGACGCCAGCCGCGGGTAATAAGAAGCGAAAGAAGAAGTCCAATAGTGGTGACAAAGACAAGAAGCGCAAGCCGCGAAAAAAATCTTCGTTGGGAAATGACACGGCAAGTTGAAAGTTCTGAAAAACAGCGTTGTTTCACCCTCTGCAACATTCTATAGTGCGCACCGAAAAACTCAGGCTATCATTAATTTATCTAATATAGAGCAGGAATCAGCGTGATCAGCACAGCAAACGTTACCATTCAGTTTGGCTCCAAGCCCTTGTTTGAAAACATCTCCGTCAAGTTCACCGCGGGCAACCGATATGGGCTGATAGGCGCCAATGGTTGCGGTAAGTCTACCTTCATGAAGATCTTGAGCGGCGCTCTTGAACCTACTTCTGGCAATGTGACTATTAATCAAAGCCTGCGTGTGGGTGAACTAAGCCAGGACCAGTTCGCTTATGAGGAATTCAGCGTCGTTGATACTGTCATTATGGGTGATAAAAAACTGGCTGAGGTCAAGCGGGAGCGAGATCGAATCTACGCTTTGCCGGAAATGTCGGAAGAAGATGGCATTAAGGTGGCTGATCTTGAAGTCCAGTTTGCGGAAATGGATGGTTACAGTGCGGAAAGTCGTGCCTGTGGAATTCTGGCAGGGGCCAGGATTGACGAAACGCTGCACTATGGTCTGATGAGTGAAGTAGCACCAGGTTGGAAGCTCCGAGTGTTGCTGGCGCAGGCGCTGTTTTCCGATCCGGACATTCTGCTGCTTGACGAACCCACTAATAACCTTGATATCCATACGATCCGCTGGCTCGAAGATACGTTAAACGAACGCAAGAGCACAATGGTGATTATCTCTCACGATCGACATTTCCTGAATGCAGTTTGTACCCACATGGCAGATATCGATTACGGGACCCTTAAAGTCTACCCGGGTAACTATGATGACTTCATGATTGCGTCCACCCACGCAAGAGAAAGAGTACAGTCGGAAAATGCCAAGAAGAAAGCTCAGATACTGGAGCTTAAGCACTTTGTCAGCAGGTTTTCTGCTAATGCATCCAAGGCGAGGCAGGCGACTTCCAGGGCTCGGCAAATTGAGAAAATAGAACTTGCGGATATTAAACCTTCGAGCCGAGTGAGCCCCTATATCCGGTTTGAGCAGGATAGCAAGCTTCACCGATTGTCGCTGACACTCGAAGGTCTTGGCCACAGCTTTGATGATGAAACCCTGTTTACAGACGGAAACATGATCATCGAAGCCGGCGCCCGCGTCGCCATCATTGGGGAGAACGGTGTTGGTAAGTCGACTTTCCTGAAGTGCCTGATGAACGATCTCCAGGCAGAAAGTGGCTTAATCAAATGGGCGGAGAACGCTTCCCTTGGTTACTGCCCTCAGGATACGAGTGCTGAATTTGAATCAAAGCTCAATCTGTTTGACTGGATGAGCCAGTGGCGCGATGAAAACCACGATGACCAGATTGTTCGGGCAACACTGGGGCGATTATTGTTTTCCTCTGAAGATTTCAAAAAATCAGTCAATGTCTGTTCTGGTGGCGAAAAAAACCGCTTGTTGTTTGGCAAGTTGATCATGTCATCACCTAACGTCATGTTGCTGGACGAGCCAACGAACCATCTTGATATGGAGGCGATTGAAGCGCTCAACCTGGCGCTTGAGCACTACGAGGGTACGTTGATTTTTGTAAGCCATGACCGGGAGTTTGTTTCTTCGCTGGCAACCCGAATCGTCGAGATAAAAGACCAGCAGCTTAATGACTTTCATGGGACCTATGAAGAGTACCTGCTAAAGCAGGCGCAACAGGGTCGAGTAGCTGGATAAACCTGGCGCCAGGACCTCTAAATTGCCAACAGTCGAAGTTCGGCTACCACAGCACGGTGATCGGACAAGGTGTCTGATAATATTGCATGGCTGACGATTTCGATGCCATTTGAAACCAGCACCCAATCCAATCGTTTATGTCGTTTCGGAAAGGTGACAATCTCAGCGTGTGGTTTCCATGTAGACACCCCTAGCGCTTCTTCCAGTAGCGGTATGAGCTGGTTGTCATCGCCGTAGTCACTGTTCAGGTCGCCCATGATGATGCGTGGATTGCTTCTATCTTCAAGTGCGGCAATGAGTTTCTTCGCTTCCTTGAGGCGTTGGTTACGCGTTAGGAAGTCGAAGTGAACCGAAACGATGTCGACGTCTATGTTGTTTGACTCGGGCCATCGTGCAGTTGAAACCACAAAACCTTTCCTGGGTCTTGCGAACGGTCGATCAAACTTTACGCTGGTAGTTTCTTTCATTGAGAGTCTTGATATGAGCGCTGTACCATATTCAAGTTTGTCTCCATCGATATGTGCGCCTGAAAAGTGATGTGGGTAATTCGCTCGCTCCGCGAGGAACTTAGTATGATTGAATCGTCCATTCCAAAATGAGTCTTTATCTATTTCCTGGAATGCGGCTACGTGGGGCGCTTCACGCTTCAGCACCTCAACAATCTTCCAGAGATTGAGCATTGCCTGGTCTTCGCTCTGAAATAACTGGGATGGACCATCAGAACGCGCGTGGGCAACATTGAGCGTCAGGACTTTTAGTAGTACGGGCTCCCCGGACAGGGCATTGGTCGAGGCGAATAACAGGAGCAGAATAAAGGATCTCATAATTGCAGGCCAAGCTCGGTTACTTTCCTGTGCATCCATTCTGCGGAAGACATAACCTGGCCGTTGCAATGAACCAGGTATTGCTTGCCCGTGAAGAGGCTTTTGGTCGCGGTCAGCCCGATGAATGAATCGATTGAATCTATATCTTGCTCATAGTGTGCATACTTTCGATTGATATGCTTAACGCTCTCCCTGGAGCTGTGGGTTTTACCATTTCTCACAAAAGAGCAATTAGATGCTGATACCAGATTCAGCAACTGCTGAATCTGGAGATCCAACTGATCAGAAGCGTAGGCGGGTGTGCTAATGCCTAAAAGCAGTGCAAACAGGAGTTTCGGAACCATTTGTCATGTCTGGGGATTGTCTTCGTGATGGATTCGATACGGAATACCATAGAAAGTTCAATGTGAGAGGTTAGGAAAATTTTTTGAAGTTGCCGGCATAGTGGCGAACCGAGCGTAATCGGTAACGCCCGGGATGCTTGTTCCCTTCCAGCCTCCTTGCCAATTTTCTGAAGAATACGTACACCGACAAGCTCTTGGGTGTCGGCTATATCAGTAATGTCGCCGAATCGACTGGTGTCGATGGCCTTAATAGTACTTTGGGTGAAACCACCAACGACACAGAAGGCCGTGTGATGTTCAGCATTGGCGCGGCACCTTATTGCGCCAGGACATCAGCCAGCATGGTCTGGAATGAAGGTGTGTTTGACTTTCATGTGTTCGGTTGGGGCCAGGTAGTGCTGTTTAAGCCAGGCTTGCCTTGAGTCTTCGCACGATCTCTTCGAGTGTGGAACGATGACAAGCGAAGTTTAGCCTCACGTGATCCGCGTTACCCATTTCTGTGCCATCTGATAGCGCTATCCCGTGTTCAAGGAATGTGCTGATCGGATTCTCCAGACCCGAATTGGAAACATCGATCCACGCGAGGAAAGTGGCCTCTGGGTGTGTCATATTCAGCCCTTCTATATCGGCTATTTGTGCTTCGAGGTAATCGCGGTTATCTCGAAGATAGTTGATTGTCTGCAGCAGCCAGTCATCGCAGTCTTTAAAGGCGGTTAACGTTGCTGCGTAAGCTAATGCGCCAGGGTGTGTCGCAACACCATAAGCCTTGTTTTGAAAAGCTGAACGTATCTCGGGGTCTGGGATAATGGCGAGAGACAATCCTCCAATCGCCGGGAGGTTAAAACCTTTGGATGCGGAAATCAGGGTGATCGATTGTTTTTCTACCTCGGGGTGCAGGGAAGCGATGGGGATGTGCTGCTTGTCAGGATCAAGGACCAGGTCCGCATGGATTTCATCTGAACAGATCATTGTCCCGTTGCGCAGGCATAAGCCCGCTATCGTTTCCAGTTCCTGTTGATCAAGGACGCGCCCGACTGGATTGTGGGGATTACATAGCAGGAACGTTTTTGTTTTGGGCGAAATCGTCTGTCGCATTTGGTCAAAATCCATCTCCCATCGATGTTGGTTCACGTGGCAATCTATGGGTTGGAAAACCCGGCCGGTATGTTCGGCTGTCTCCAAAAAATAGCGATAATTTGGTCGCGCAGCCATAACAGCGTCGCCGTTATCCCCAAGGCAGTTTGAGGCGAAAAATAGCGAGGGTACGACACCTGGCTGCGGTACGAACCATTCGGGTTTTGTCCTCCAGCCATATTTTTTTTCCAGTCTTTGGATCACCACATCGAAGAACTGGTCCGGTGGCTCGCTGTAGCCGAATACGCGTTCATCAAGACGGCTTTTGATAGCATTTATGATTTTGGCGGATGTTGGCAGATCCATATCAGCAACCCAGGCGCCGATAACGTCATGGTCTTTGCTCGAAAAACGGGCCCATTTGGTGCTGTCAGAAGCGCGTCTTTCTATCGGTGGATCAAATAACGTTGGTCTGGTTTTTTTTGGCACGACTTATTGCTCACAGGTGGTCTGGGGAAAGGCAGGAACCTCGTCGCCTATTTTTATTGGAGTTTTGTAATCACGCCAATGGTAAATGCTCATAAACGTTAAGTCGCCCGGGGACTGACGCATTAGTTTTGAGCAACTTTTGTTGCGTTCGTAGCGTTTCCTGCCTCCGGAGGTGGCAAAAAAAACATGATGATCACCCCAGGTATAATCAAACCCATGAAGACCCAGAAAGCCACATCGTAGGAGTGTGTTGAATCAAAAACCCAACCCGAGAAAATAGAACCGAAACCACCAAGCATGATCACGAGGTTGACGTATCCGAGTACCCTGCCGAATGACAAGGTGCCGAACCTGGATGAATAGATGATTCCCATCATAGGCATGACGCCACCTGTAGCGAAGCCCTGAATTCCTGCGGCCAGTACCATGGCGGATTTTCCGGGGGATCCCTCGTAGAAGACCAGTGCTACTATCATCAACAATGCCATTGTCCAGTAAAGTATGCGGTGGTCTGTTCGGTCGCCCATGGCGCCGAAGAAGAGTTTACCCACTATCATCATGAATGAAGTGACCGCAATCAGTTTTGCCGCCAGTGACTGGTCGTGGCCTAGGTCAGCCATATAAGCGCCTAGATTGAACTGAACGCCTACAAATGCCGCGTTGATCGGTATCAGTGCAACAACCGGGATCCAAAAAGTCTTCGAAGTCAGAATCTCTCGACTGGTCCATGTGCGCGAATCAAGAAACTGATCTGCCCCAGGCGCCTGATTGGCCAAGGGTGGCTCAAATCGAAGAATGAGTAGGTTAAGGGGTATCAGTATTACAGTTGATACCACTGAGAGGACCAATAACGCGCCCTGCCATTCATAGCGTGCAATCAGCGTGATGACCACTATGGGGATAATGAGACCGCCAATTGATGTTCCCATGGCTGAAAGACCGATAGCCAGCCCCCGGTTCTCGGTAAACCATTTGCTGACCATTGTTTGGGAAGCAAGCGTGCCACACAACAACATACCGATCGGCAACAGCGTGGAATATACCAAAATAATTTGCCAGAACTGGGTCGCCTGTGAAAGCAGGGCTAGTCCAAGACCCATCGATACAGCGCCGGTAATCACTAGCCGGCGCATCACGAATTGATCCATGAGGCGGCCTAATATCGGGCTCAACAATCCTGTGGTCACCTGAAATGCCAGAATCGCTAGCATTACCTGGCTCCGGGCGATTTCAAAGTGACCAAGCCACGGCACGACAAAGAGAGCGAAGCTGTAAATCATGATGCCCAATGCCAGGGCCTGATTAACCAGGGTCAGGGCGACGATTGACCAACGATAGTGAGGGGGTGAGCTCAAACTGGGGTCGCGTTAGGTTTCAACTCGAGTGTATCACGGGATCGGTAGGCTAAATATTTGATGTCGTAACGTTTCCTGTATAGTTTCCTGCAAACTTGGTTGAGACATAAAAGGTAGGTGCTGGATGAATCGATTGGAAGGAAAGGTTGCCGTTATTACGGGTGGTGCCGGTGGTATAGGTAAGGCCGTAGGAAAGATGTTCGTTAATGAGGGCGCAGACGTGTTGCTGGTGGACCTGGACGAGGATGCACTGAAGTCAGCTTGTAATGAAATCGGCAGTAATAAAGTCAGTTATTGTGTGGCTGATGTCACCAATAGCGCGGATAACCAGAAAATGATTAAGCTCGCCGAGGAACGTTACGGCGGTGTTGACGTTCTACTGGCAAACGCCGGGGTCGAGGGAGATGTTATGTCGATAGTTGATTACGACGAGAGCCGATTTGACCAGGTTATGGCGGTCAATGTGAAAGGCCCTTTTCTGGGGCTAAAGGCGGCGATTCCTGCGATCAGTAAAAGGGGTGGTGGCAGTATCATTATCACTTCGAGTGTCGCTGGCATAAGCGGAACAGCCAATGTTGCTCCTTACGTTACGTCGAAACATGCGGTTATTGGGATGATGAAATCGGCAGCATTAGAATGCGCACCCATGAATATTCGCGTCAACACCGTAAACCCCTCTCCGGTTGAAACCAGGATGATGCGTAGCCTGGAAGAAGGCTTTGCGCCGGGTGACGCCGAGACGGCAAGAGAGGGTATGCGCGCTAACATTCCCCTGGGTCGCTATGCAGAGCCGGAAGATATCGCGAAAATCATGTTGTTTCTAGCCTCTGACGACAGCGATTTTGTTACCGGTTCGGTCTATATGGCAGATGGCGGCTCTACCGCCTGAGTATGCAAATTTTTATAGAAGAATAATGATGCCAGAGAACACACCAGTAATCCTCGCAAAGCAACTAGTCGATGCTGCTACAGCAGATTGTTGTTCAGTTGAGACCCTCGAAGATGAAGCGCTTGAACCGGGACAAGTTCGTGTCGCTGTTGAATACATTTCCGTCGACGCAGGAACTCGTACAATGCTGCGCGGTGAAGGCTTTCATGCGCAGAACTTAGGACATGGTTAGGTGATGGTTCGCGTATTATGGATGAGCAAGTCCCGGAAGGGATTGAACGTTATCCCGAGGCATCTCAATTTATGTTTAATGGAGGCAGCCCCGGCAAGCTGCTTGTGAACGCCTGTTAAATTGC